>Ga0116169_1000558_pt1 | contig 37761 bp, 23 predicted proteins | sample AD_UKC130_MetaG_FD_89796 | JGI IMG/M metagenome (GOLD analysis project Ga0116169, IMG submission 89796) | Active sludge microbial communities of municipal wastewater-treating anaerobic digesters from Canada - AD_UKC130_MetaG | ecosystem: Engineered > Bioreactor > Anaerobic > Digestate | place...
AAATTTCAGATTCGTTAAAACTAAACTTAATCCCATCTTGGTTAGGGTCAAATCCCTGGAGTTCGTGCAATGTGGATATATCCAACAATGCATCTACAGTCTGTGGAGATTCTGTATTATTGTTGATTGACCATGTAATATTGTTGATTGATTTGAACTCTCTAACAATTTTGAAACTGTTCGTTTGTATTCCTTGAGATTCTACTACTTTTCCGTCTTTTACAAACACCACTTCATCGTACAATACTTCATCAGGATTAGGTATAGTTAACGTTTCATAACCAGGAACGTACCCATAATATAATAATTTAGGAATAAAAGTTTTTGGAATATCAATCTGTTCTGTAACTCCAGAAACGCCAACAGTAATCTCTTGAGAGTTATTAAACCGTATTTGATTGTATGTTTCATAGAAAACTATATCAAAGTAAAACGTTTTGTTGTATTTGTCGTAAGAATCAGTTCGAAAATTGCGTCTTTGAAGTTTAACGTTGTTAGTAAACAAATATCTGTTACTAACTAACATCAGACTAAGCAACGAATTATAACCTTGTAATATCGGGTAATAACCAGGAGGCGACCATGAATTGGGAAGAACTTCACTATGAGTAGAATATGTTTTGGCACAAAATAATAGATTATAAAATCTATTATGATAGTTAAACGCTTTTGATGAAGCTAACACATTTGTCACTATAAGTACTGTATTAGGTATTATGGCATAATAATATTTGCTACCTATAAATATATTTGAAATATTGTATTTACCAGGGAACAAAAATATATAATCTCCTTTTGTAACAGCAAAATCTAATGTTTGGTACGGATTTTCTTCTGTACCATTACCAGTAGTATCGCTTCCTCCAAACGCATCCACAAATATCATAGAATTTTGAGAAATGCTAAAGCTCAATGCAACTTGCTCTTTGTCAAAAGGTTTTGGCACTAATGTTGTTAATCCTTTTGGCGTAAAATAATTTTCTTCATAATATGTATTTCCCAATTCGTCTTTGACATAAATATTACTGGAATATCCTTTTTCGATTTTCTGTATTTTTATAGGTTTATCTAATATAATTGGTTCTGTTTCAACTATATAATTATTGTTATATATTGTCTTAGCAAAATATAAATTGATTTCATAATTATCGTCATGAGGTACTACCGCAACAAAATAAACGTCATCTTTTTGAGCATCCAAAATACCAACTTGAAAAAATGTTTCTTCTAATTCACTATTAAAAAAAGTTATAGGCATTATTTCGTTTTTTAGATTATCTTTTAAAGTAGTTCGTACACCATTTTCTAAACAAATATAATAAACCTGTGTATCGTTAAACACATAGTTTGGAAGACAAACGTTTGGAAATATTTTGTATCCATTTTTGGTAATTCGAACATATTGCAATTTCCCATTAGCAGTTTTCAATAAAATATCCAAACTGTTTTCTTGAGCTGCAATGTATCGGAATTCTGAACCTGCTAATATGTTATTAGCAGAATAATTTATACTCGTTCCTTCGATTGTACCAGTAATAGTATTCACTGTTATATTTACTGAATTATTTTCATCTAACGTTACTGTTTTGCCTGACATTATATTATTTGGAAAAAATGCAAAAATCGCTTGGTTAGCCGATGTATGAAAATTAGGTTCAAAAGAAACTGTCATTCCATTTGGTAACCAATTCCCTTCAATTTCATCAAACTCATAAACAAGGTAATTATTGATAGCATAAAACCTTGAAGAGTCACCAGCTATTATATCTGTAAAAGGTGATACTATATCCCTATACTCTTTTGTTATAGGGTCTAGCAAAAAACTTCTAGTTTTATCTTTTATCATAACTGTCAAATCTGTACTCGCAATTATAGGAGATTCATAAACATTGTCTTTGCTCGTCCAAGAAACTGGTACCTTTTCTACAGAATCTATCAACATTTTGTATGCAGAAGGTTTAGGAATTCCATTTGAGTCGTATAATATATTTGGATCGTTGTACATTTCTTTTTCTTTTATAACTGATAACTCCATTCCGCTAACAATAACAGGATTGTTTTTCCCTAGATCAAACGTTAATGAAATGGTTTGAGTACCAGCAGGAATGTCAAACAGTACAGCTGTTATCCCACCTTGACTTATTCCGTCCACCAATACATTGATATCTTGACCCCATTTAAAAGTGCCAGCATAATACGTACTTGATATAATGCTTGTATCTGTAAGATACATATAGTCTCCATAGATTTCACCAGTTTCTGTTTTTATAGGGAAAAAGTCTCCTTCGTTAAATCTATAATCAGTATACTGAATGTATCTTGTTTTAAAATTTGTCCTATAATAGTCAAGATTAGTTCGATCTGCTCGTATAGCCTTCAAATTATTGTAAGCATCATTAGTCATAATAATCTTGCCATAACCACTATAAAAATTTTCTGGTAAGTTATATACTAAATCTCTGCCTATTGGCGTTCTTTGGTTAATTGCAATTGTTTTATATGGATGAACGTACGGAGTGTGGCGTATTTGCATAGTAAACCTCCTTACAACAATTGATCAAGAGTTTTGTATATCTCTTTTAATTCTTCTATGTTTACAGTAAACTCTTGCAAACTTTCTGTTCCGTATGTTGAAACTATATAGTTGTAAATTACTTGTTTTTCTTTCGAAGAAGACGTTTCAAAATTTTCTACATACTTTTTTATTGTTTCGTTTAAAACTCTCAATCTGTCTTTTGCATTTTGAAGAAAATCTATTTCTGAATTTCTCATTTTACCCCCTCCTAAACTATTCTCGGTGTATAAGTAACACCAGATTGTTTTCTATAAATCATCATTGCAGGCTTTTTTTCTGTTCCTAACAAATATTCTCCATTCCACGTCCCGTAGGTTTTAACTGCACGTATACCAGGAACAGCTACAAAAAGTTTGTTCACAAAAATATCTGTCACTATATAAAAATCAGAAATAACATCTGATAATTTATTTGTACCTACATCTGCTGGAAAAACACCTTCAGCTGATATTATTTCGATTTGATTAGGTTTCTTATCAGTAATGATTCCAACTTCTGATGTAGCTGTATTAACAGGACCATATACAAACGGTGTGGTTATTGATGTTTGGAATGGTAATCTAACGCTTTGGTTATATACTAACTGTTCTAATAACGGTCCAACATCCAATACGGCTCTTTCCGTTCTTGTTTGTGATGGTTTAATTAACTTTTTTTCACCAAGAATCATAAACGCCCAAGCTGCTACATCATTTTCTGGAAAATAAGCCTCTAAATCGTATAGGGTTTTATCTGTATTGTTTTTTATTCTAACGTTTATTTCATCTCCAGATTGCTCATTAAAAACTATTTCTGTTAATATATTGCCTTCCTCATCTTCAAATTGTGCCATTTCAGGATTTGCGTATACAACAATTTGTGACAAACTTAAAGTCCCAGTTTGGGTCTTTGTTAATCTTATACCTTGTGAAATCATGTCAGTAGTAATTTTTAATAAACTACCACCTTCATAAGTAAAAAGACTTTCTGTTACTTCAACCCAATGTTCAGGACCTATATAATTTTCTATTTTTAAAATTTCTTGTCTATCAGTTGAAAGTTCTATTGAAGAAATATAGTATGTGCTATCCCAAAATATTTCTATACTTTGGTTTTGATTTAAAACAGTCGGCAACTCTAAAATGCTTCTTATCCCATTTACAATTTTATATTTAACATGCTCAAAATTTAATATATTGATCATAAAATTTGTGGCAAGGAGACTCCTGATGTTATAGTTTCAGGAGAAAAATTGCCGTTCGCCTCCTTTTTAAAAATATTTGTAAACCACAACTGTTTACACTCCCGCCCCGTATACAACTGCAAATAAAAGTTCAGCAGCAGTCCCTGAAGTCAACGCATCTGAATAAGTCAATTGCCTTCTTATCCATATTCCTATAGTATCGCCTGGAGCTAATTCGGCTGCATCTCTCAAAGGATTAATAAACAAAGCCCCACCAAACCCTAAAGGATATTGCCACCTTCCATTTCCATAATCTACAAGCAAATCGGGATTTGGTTCAACTGACATGTTAGGTATAGTAGAAGCAGGATTGTTTACCGTGTCTCTGTTATCCATATTCTTACTAGTTTCAACTGCTATACCATAAACTGGTGCTGATTCGCCACCCAATTCAAACATAATTCTAACATCGTATATAGTTGTACTTCCTGTGTTTTTCAAAAACAATTTAACGAATTGCAAATCTGAGGGTATAGACACTGGATCTAGATATACAGGTTTAAAAACATTGGCTAAAGTCTCTCCCAAAGACGTATCATAACCAAGCCCACCACCAACTTCGCCTGACGGTCCTGGACTTTTAGGAGTATACTCTGCTATATAAATATCGCATTGTTCATTCTGTTCATAATAACTTGGAATTGTTTTTGGAACTAATGGCATATTCCGCCTCCTTTTCTACTCTTTATAAAATCCTGCGAGTTTAAATCCAATTTCAAATCTGTTGTTTAAATAAGTTTGGGCAGGAACATTAATAACTCTTTTTATCCAAAGCGGTACTTCCTCCCCAAAAGCAACGTTTTCTTTTAAGAGTAATGTGTTGTTGTTGTCTAATGGTCTCACCCACTCATATTCAGAAAGATGGCTAAGCAAATAAGATTCATTATCTTCAGGTCGACATAAAGACAAGAAAATAGTATCGTATGGTGAAGGTGTTTCAAAATTAATAAAACATTCTAGCCTATATAGTTCAAAATCATAATCAACAAATTTTACCCACAACTTTCTGTAATCGTTTAAAACACCAGTTAATTCGAGACGATACCCTTCCACGGATTTAAACAACGTATCCATACCATATTTAGGAAGTCGTTTAGCATAATCGATTGTACCGTCGTTTAGAGAAATGACCTGTCCGGCAGTTACGGTTTGTCCGACTGCCAAATTGATACCTTCAGCATACGTTAAATGTTGGAAAGCACCATTTTCAAACACAACCTTATAACCTGCCCCAGTATCAGAAATTTCAGTAACAACAGAATCGAAATTTACTTTTATAGGTCTTGTAGAAGCATAAAACTCTAATCTATCAGCCATATTTGAACTCCTATTTTAGGTATTGAGAAATCCACCGCTTATAATGCGGTGGATAATTGTTTATTGCAAAGGATCTCTTCCCATGCTTCCATCCCAAACGTATATTCTGAAATATAAGTTGTTAGTAGTTAGCGGGGTAGAAAACGAATGTTGGAACCTTACATAATAGTCGTTTTTAGCCACTACTCCGTTTATTGTCTCTAATCCATCAACGCCTGGATCTAATGCCATAATAGAGTTCCATTTATACATGCTCGGATTTTGTCCTGGCAAATAATAAGTTGTATACGAAAACTTTTCTGGTGCAACTGTAAATTCGTTGGACAAAAATGGTTTTTTGTTCTTTTCAAAAGATTTATACGCTAATATTCTGTCTCTTGTTTTTAAATAACTAGGATCATCAAAATCTCTAGTAGCAACTTCTATTGCGAACTGCACTGTACCACCAACAAGATTCTCTGGTGTTTCCCATACTATATCTATTTTTTCGTCGCTAATTGGAGAACCTAATTGTGGATACACTAACTCTGTTACTTTGTATACATCTAAGAAATACAAATAAACTTTTCGCAACGTTGGATAAAGTTTGGTAGAAGAATTAAAGTCGAACTTTAATTGATAAACAACATTATCAGCTGCTAATCCTTCAATTTCCGGCAATTTATCTGCATCAGCCGTGGTTTCTATTGGTATCCAACCTTCTGGATTCCAGTTCTTTCCGTTATCAGTCGAATATCTTATAAATGTTTGAATAGAAGTATTATATTTAATTTCATATTTATCTTTTGGTTCATCTTTTACAATAACGATATCAAACAACTTAGATGCTCTAGGTGGTTTGATTACTGGAGATAAAATCTCATCTTTAAGTTTTTTTGGTGGTATTACTTCAAACGCAACACTCGTGGATTCCCAAGAAGGAAACGGACCAGTTGAATCTGATAATAAATATATTGCCCCAATAACAAACAATTTTGGCTGTTCATATTTGCTGAAAAACTCTCTCCATTCGGCGTTTGTAATATCAGCGACTTCTAGATTAGAGTTTGAAGCATCGTGGCAATATTTGGTTCCATACTGTGTCAGTTCCCAAGTTTTTGTACCAGTGTTGAAATAATACCAGTTTTTGTTATCAGCAGAGAATATGAACTTCATTTTATGTATTTCTTCACCATCAACAGATTTAGAACTTGTCCCTATTGAAATCTTTTTTATTCCAACTATTTCGTTTGCTTGATAAACTAAACGTCCACTTGTTTTTACGTAAATACCAGCTTTTTGTTCATCTGTCACAGAAAGAGTGCTGTCTATTATAAGATTAGTTATTTTTGTTTCTCCACTTACGCTGTTTATAAACACTTTTTCAACATCAACTTGCATTGCTAATCTTTTAGCGTTCGTAAGTGAATCATAAATTTTATTGATTTCCTTTGTCTCGCTCGTTCTTTTTAAAGAAACCACATCTGTAAAGCTTTCTATTTCTAATTCAGAGCCACCTTCAGGCAAATACAAAATGTTATGATTATATTTTACAATTGAATGAATATCGTTTGAAAATACCGCAGTTTGATTAGCATTCATAGTTGTATCAAATGTATATGTTGCGCGCCATCTGTAATACTGTGTCCATTTTCCTGTATACGCGTTATAACTATCCGGAGCCAAATCTGTCCAAAACATCGATGACGTGAAATTACAAACTAAAGATTTTTCAGGATTTTTGTTTCTCAAAATAAAAGATCTGGTCTTTGGTAAATTGAATTCCTGTTCTTCAAACCTGTATTCGTTGAATTTCAAAATCTCTTTGGTAGAATTAACTAAATTAGAATATTCAAATAAAAGTTCAAAAGTTCTTTCTGCAGGAAGTTCAGACAGCAAATACAATTGTCCAAGTTCCATAAAATATTGTGTCATTCCAGGGAAATCAAATGTTGGATATTTGTTATCAGTATGAGTAGTTGTTTCTTCAAACACTTGATATTCATCTGCGTAATTTTCGTGTTCTCCCAAAAACAGATGTGTGCCTCCAAACTTTATTTTACATAAAGGCAATTCTCGTTCAAACTCAAATTTATAAACAGAGTTTCCATCAAATTGAAGCATTCTAACGTTATTACTACCCAATCGTGTTTCGTTTTCCACAAATTCTTCAAAAGTCATTTCTACCACGTTTGGATGGTTAGGAATATCTATCTCCTCAACAGGAGTTTCTATACCAGTCATATCCAATTTATATACTTTACTAATATATTTATTAAACCCTGAATTAAATAAATCATAACTTTCAATTGAAGAGGTATCGTTTGTTACTGTAACACCAATCTTTTTAATAGTTTCGTCGTTTAACAACACGTTGTTTGACCAAGACGCTGTTGTTGCAGGCGAAACCGTTGTTATATAAGTACCTATTTGTGGATCTGGACCTCTCACTTCCATGTTCGCAGTTAAACCATTGTTGAAAAACTCTTGAACCAAACCAGCAGTGAATATTTCAGACGGTACTGTATTTAAAACTAGAGCTGTATCACCAGCTTGATTTACATCGAGATTAAGTTTAAAATTGTTTTTTGTTATCGGTGCTTGATATTCAAAATCATCTAAACTGCCATTGTAATATGTATTGAAAAATCCGAAAGCATCTTCTAAAATTTCAGTTGTTGGAGCTTGTTCTAAATAATTTTTGAATACAAAGTTTTGATAATTTGAATATAAAGAAGCAGAGTACTCGTCGAAGTTCAAAACGCTTCTCCAAAAATCATCATCTTTTGTCACTATTGGGTCTAAAATTCTACTTGGAGTAGCAACTATCAACGGATCTGACATTTGAGACTCATTATCTTCTCCTACCAGTTTGGCATAATAATTTATAGAAGTAATCATATCGGCTGTGTATCCTTTATCTTCATAAACGTATAATTTCACACTATATTTAAATTTGTTTTGAGACAAATTTATAGGTTCGGTTTCGAGAATCTCAACTTGTTGGGTATCTATTTTAATTACCTGTGTTTCATAATTAACACTTGTAATAACCACATTATTAAATGTATAGTTTGTGCCCTCTACGGCTATATCTATCTCTGCACTTTCACCTAAACCATTGAAAAGCATGTTATCATGTTCATCTATATCTATTTTAAAATAATTTATATATCCGGAATAACCATCTGGCATTACATCATTGGGATCTTCTGATAACAAAGGAATAATCCCGTGTGATCCGTGAATTATAGGAATTTTCTTTATTCTAGATAAAGTCTGTTCTCCAGTTAGCATTCTGTACACTTCTATATATTCCACATCATCTATTCTTGGTTCAGTTACTTCGATGTTAACCAATATTTTATCATCATGAACTGTATTTGTTAAAATTGGTTTTTCAAATTCCACCAAAGTAGTAAAGGTGTCTTCTGTAGGTTGATCGCTTACAGCTCCGCCAGTATAAGGAACGGCTCTTATATTGTATTGTTTATCAGAATCCAAATTATCCAAGGTTACAAACAAAACAGTCGCTTGCGAGTCAAGATAAATGGTTTTTTCGAAATGATACTCTGTCTCTGTAGATTCTTTGAGGTATATTTCTATTTTTGTATAATCTGTCATGTTTTCTAATGTAATAGAATACAAAGCATCGTGTGAACCAACTTTTATCTTTTCAAATGTTGCTATTGGTTTAACCTCTTTTGTTCCTTCGACCCAAAAATAGACAGGCGTGTATACTACAAAATCAGAATTGCTAGCAACTTTTATATCCCAAACGTCATTCAAAGTCCATACATCGCCATTAAAATCAGTGTCAGTTTGTTCGTAGGTTTCTGCTATACCCAAAGTTATATTTCCGGTTTCAGAATCCCAAACATTGTCTGCATCCGTTATTTCAAATACTACAAAACCACCTTTGTTAACTTTTTCTTCGTCAACTTGAGCATTATAATCTAATTCTGAACTACCTATAAACAATTTTTGTCCTTTTAAAACAACTTTATTTATTCTATGAGATTTCATGGAACCGGGCAACATCTTTTGAATTTTTTCTGGTTGTGTACTTGAGAAAGTATAGTTATTAGAAATAATTCTCGCATAATTACCTGATTCCACAGTGAAATTAGTCTTGTTGATTATGAAATAGTACAATCCGCCATCGTCATATTTATAATCAGGATTTTCAGGATTGTACCTTCCTTTCAAACCAACAGCAACATGCATCTTTTGGGTTTGAAAAGGATAATCAAAGCTAATGCTTTCTATTTCATCTAAAGTTGGGTCTAAAGGTCCAATATCCAAATTAGTTTGAGCAAAAGATGCCAAATTAACTTTTTGAACCCCTATATGAGGATAAAAAGCATAACCATCTTGCAATTGCATTTTAAAATAAACGCTGAGATCGTTCTTAAACGAATATAAAACGTTGTTTTGTTTCGCAAAAACAGCGGAAAAATTTCGACCAGCAACAGTACTGTACGAAGTTGTTATAGTTGAAATATGTGTAGACGGTTTAGACAAAGAACCTAAAAATTGTACAGTTGCACTTTCGTTGTTATTCGACATAATCAATAAATGTTCGTCGCCATATTCGTTTTTAACCAAATGAATTCCTTTAACCTCTGTATAAGGTTTGAGGGTAGCAAATTTATTTTGTGGATTATCCCAATAATTTGGTATAGAACCAGTTTCAGGAACCACGCTACTTAACATACTTGATATGTTCCCTAATGCTTTTATTCCACCACTAAAAATTACAAATCCATAATCTTGTGCAAAATCCAACACTATACCAAAATTACCTGTTTTTTCAAACATCACTATTTTTCCGTTTTTAGCTGTCATTACATAATGACTTTGATCGTATGGCTTTTTGTAAAACATTGATAAATTAGAACATTTGATATTAAACCACGGTATCATAGTTTCCATATCATACCAAATCATTCTACCTTCATGCGTTAGAACTATTAAATTTTTTCTAGGCATTGCTTTAAACTGTCTGTACCAACTTAAGGTAATATTCTCTAATCTTATATCATTCGGATCATCATCTTCATTCCTGTCGTATACAACTAATCCATGCAAATTACCTGAAATGTTAGTTTTTTTAACCAAATTTTCATGTAGCGGCATTCACTGCACCTCCAAAATTAGTAAATAGGAAGATTCTCCTGTATTTTTTCATATTGATTTGTATCTTCATTGTACTTATAAACATCGGCACTTTCAATTAAATCAAACGGATCTCCAAAAGCAACTATCAATGTTCCATCAGAACATACTTGAGTGCCTAAGATTCCGATTTGTGTAAGCCCGCCCAAAATATCTAATAAAGTTTTCCCTGTATAAACGTATCCGTGAATATGAAATGGTCTAACAAGTCCATAACTTTCAGGTGGGCGTTCAAAAGATAGCGTGCCAGATACATAATCAAACAACCAACCCACATCGTGACCGGATGGAATTTTTTTACCAGTATCATCAATCAGTTCAATTATATAATTTTTGCCATATGCAGGCGGTATTACTTTGTAGTCGTTGCTCTCTCTAAAATGAGCTCTGTGTTCTCCAACAGTTACGTCTTCAACTAAAGTTTCATAAACTTCAAAAGCCAAGTTTTGAGAAACTGCAATAGCTGGATTTTCAGATAGCGGCGATACCCAAACTAAAGCGGGGTTTGTAATGCCTAGAGCAGAATTTCTGCCTTCTTCGTAAAAATCTTTTTGGTTAGAGGTATGTGTTTTATCATTGATTTTTTTCCATGGATAATTAAGCTTTGTTTTGTCATTAAGAGCCATTTGTTATCCTCCTTTCTTACCAACTTGTTTCTTTAATATTGGATATATAGCATCCGTCTTTGACGGATACTTTTAATACATAAGAATTATCTGTATAATAAGTGGAATAAACCCCACTCGTCCAATATATGCGTTTGCCTCCACTTATATCTTCAAACTGTGTAACTGCACCATCACCATTTTTACCATCGAACGTTCCTAAATCATAGTATTTCGTTAAATCCAACCACCCTGTTTGCCCCGGAAGTTTCAAGCTCAACTTAACATCAGTACCATAATTAAAACTTCCCTTAATTTCAATTATTCCATTGTTTCTTGGTTGACTTCCTTTAAAAACCCTATAATAATCACAATATTCGTTATTAGAATGTAAATTATATTCATGGTCTGGCGCAGTGCGAATCGCACCAACATAATTAGGATGTACCAACCTATCAGCAAACACTATAGCAACATCATTTACTGAACTAGTAGAATCCCAAACGTTTGAAATCGATGATGGCAACGTATCATAATTATCTGCTGGTAATCGATATGTTTCGGTGCAAAATTTTTCCTCTAATAACGTGCTTTCACAAGGCAAACTATTAACCCAATAAGGAAATTCCGCAGTATATGTTGAATTGTTAAATACATTTTTAATAGAAATTTTTATTGTATCAGTATCTTTTCGTAATTTGTTTTGAGGGACGCCGACAGAAAAATTTAACACTGGTGTATTTTGCCATGCGGTTGGAACTCCATTCCAAATTTCAGCATACCCAACACTTTTAAGTTGACCTAGATTAATTAGCTCTAAGTTTATAGGTGTAGACCATAAAGTGTTTTGAACCACATTTTGTATTTGAGGCAATTGAAAATTAATTAATCCGTTTGATAAATAAGCTATTCCCGATAAATATTTATATTGCAAACTTGAATAAGTTATTCTCACTGAATTTTGGTCATAAATAATATTTTTTGGTTCTTCAAACAATATCAACTTTTTTTCTTCTGCTTTTATGTTGTTGGACGTATCTCTAAAACTTATTCTAAAGTTATAATACGGATCAGGCAGGTTTAATGTGTTGAAAACCACCTTAATCTTTGATTTATATGGAGATTTAAATACACCTGCAAATTTTTCTATCTGTGTCAGTTTCCCGTCGTACAACGTGCCGTCATATTCAATGGTTTCTGGGAAATTGCAACTATTACCTAATCCAAAATCCCAAATTTCCTTTTTTACATCGTTTTTTATATCTCCAACAAAAACAAATTCTCTTCCTGAAACTATATCAGCTACAACTGTAATAGGGGTATTTTTTAAATATATAGTTGCAGTTGTACCAGCAATAAACCCAGGTCCTGCGTTTGCGGCATATATTAATCCTGTTACTGACTCTCCACTCCATATTGGATTGTTAATCTCCGCTGTATAGCAAAGATCAATTTTGTTATACACTTCTTTCAAACCTGTGTTAAGTTTATCCACAGCATCCGCTATTCTGTCTGTAGGATATAAAGTTATAGGCGATATCCCGCCTAAATATCCATCATTAAAAGTTCCGTCTGTTGGGAAATCTAATCTGCCTATATACGCTACTACACTTATTGTCTTTTCTAATATTTTTAATATATAATCTATTTGTTTTCTCATGTGTTGTATTTGTTCTGGTACAGAATGTAAAGAAACATATTCTCTATTCCATTTTTCAAATAACTTCCTATAATTTTTATAATCATCTAACAAGTTTTTCGATTCGCCTATTACATAACTTCCTATTTCTTCAACTGTATCTGCGATTTTGTCAATATCAACATTTCTTACATAATCCCCAGCTCCATAATACGAAACTTTCAAGGATCTTCCTGAATTTATATAATCCGTGCTTATCCATATCCTGTTAAGAGGAACATCAACATAAAAGTAATCTCTTGAAGGTTCCGGTAAAGGATAGTTGTTGGTTTTAGTTAACACTTTACCATTATCCAAAACTGCTAACAACGGTTTGGTTACATCTATAACTTTTGTTAATTCTATAAACTCATCGTCTATAGTATAAGCTTCTTCTAACCGTGACGATTCATAAGTACCGTCTGGTTTTTTTCTTTGTGGACCAAAATCACGCAAATAATTATCAAGCACTTGTATTCACCGACCTTCCTGCCAATCTATTGACTTCTTTATTTAATGTCGCCACTTGATCTTTTAAAGATTCAACCACTGTAATAGTGCTATTCAATGCTTTATTCTGATTAGCTATTAAAGTTTTTTGAGTATTTACCGCTTCATTAAACATGTTTACTCCGTTTGCAAAAACATTTGTAGAATCATTAAATTGTCGGGCTATTTCGTCAGAAATACCCAACCCTTCCGAGTCAACCTGTTCTCTAACTGATTGATCTTCATGCATTTTCTCAAATTCTGTGTCTAAAATTTTTTGTAATATATCGTTTTCTTGAAATTCTACCGTATTATATCCTGCACGTTCAAAATACTCTTCTATTACTTCTGGTTTTACATATTGAAATGGTACGTCGCCAGGCGAAAGAACTCCTGTACGTGAAATAATTGTCTCATAAAACTCTACGCCTTCGGGAGTAAAATAATCTTCTGGTCTAAATTGTTCTCCTGAACGAGAAGCTTCATTTGTTATCATAGCGCCAATGTTAGCTGGCAAAGTGGATTTTATCTCAAATTGCTGCATTATAAAATCTTCAAGTTGATTTAAAATTTTCTTTTCTTTTCGAGAAAGTTTTTGATTATTCCTGATGTTAGAAAAAATCGTTGTAAAATCACTAGGGCTAAAAATTTCAGTTAACCTGAGCGCTTCTGCCCTTGTAAGTCCATCTTCCATAAGTTCAGGAAAAATAGAAAGAAACGTGTTAGCTCGCCAAACCCCTTCAGAAAGTTGTCCTCCCGAACCCATCACCACAGAGGTAGCGTAATTATAACTTTCTTGTTGATAAGTTTGATAAGCATTACTAAGCATGTTTGAACCACCGAACATTTGATAAGCCTCTTCAGATCCAAGTTCGCCCGTTAAATATAATCTTAACGCATCAAAGTTTGGAGGTGTAAGTCCTCTTTCAGTAAACAAATATTCTGTAGCAGGTTGTATAGCTTTTTCAAATTCTTGCCACCCCATACTCCCCAGTGTACTTTCTTGAAAGAATTCAAAAATACGTTGTGGCGATTCGTTGTTCATTAACATTTCTAAGAAATTTCTAACATCGCTTTGTACTGTAGGATTATTTTGTATATTTAATCTTCCTGTTTCTAAAACTTTTTGATACGCTGTAGATGCAATCTTTCTTGTATATGTACTAGCTAAAGTTGCCATTTGTTGTTGTGCTACAGGTGGCAAAATGTTTTCTAAATTAAGATTGGTAATCAACCCTACAGTTTTTTTACCATACTCATTTTTAAATGTTTTCCATAAATCTTCTGGAGCATTCTCTTCCATCAACCCAAACAATTCTTCTAATGAACCTAATTGAACTATATTCGACAGTTGTTCGGTTGGAACATTCAGCTGTTGCGATATAGTCCGGCGGTATTGTTCATCGCTTTGTAATTTGCTTCTAAATCTGGCAAGACTTATTATATCTATTCCTTTTGTTTGAGTGCGTGCTGAAAAATCTGCTAACCGATTCATGATTTGTTCCGTAGGTATAATATTACCTTGCTCGTCATAAATATTTACTAGATATTTTAGTTTTTCATTTTCTAGATAATACCCTTCTCCAGATGTTTTTTCTCTAAAAGCCAGTTCATCTTCCACAATTTTGTTGTACTCTTTAAAGAATTTGTCTAATTGTTTGGATTCTATATTTTTGATATCGTACAAATAAGCTACCGATTCAGGACGAGCCAAGACAGTTCTTGCAACGTTCCCTATCGTATCTAAATCTTGTAATTGTTCGTTTGGGAAGTATATCTGTCTGAACATTTCCAACTCGGATTCTGAAGGCACTCTGCCTGCAGTTACCTGGAACATAGTTTGGAAGTAAGATGTCATTTGATTTATAATATCTTGAGTACTCATACCGTTTAAATCCGCATTTTGAAAATGTGCTCCTGTAGCAGCAGCTGCAAAATTGAATAAAGGATTATTCGTATTAAAAACTTCTTGCGCCTGTTGCATTCTTGTTTGATAATCGGTAGTTCTTATATATTCCATATAATCACGAGATGACATTTCGTTTTGGATTATTTGTTTTGCGGATTCTAACTCTCGCCGTGTTTGCTCGCTTATATTTTGGCTTTCTAATAACTGGTTAATATACGAGAATATTTGTTGTTCTCCTTTATTATCAGCAACAGCTAAAAATTTTTGTATTTTGTCGTTCAACTCTTTTGCGTCTTGGTTGCCAGTTGCTATTTGGTCGACTATCTCTTTTAATAAATCGATTGCAGTAGCTGTTTGTACAAACTCTTGATTTCCAATTAGCGAAGCCCGAGTTGTTTCATCTTGAGTCAAAAATGGGCTAAACTCTTCTTTTACAATGTTTTGAATTTCTTTTTGTATATCCGTATATTCTGCCTGACTCATAACTCCGCCAGTAAACTTTTGTATAGTTTCTTCTAAAAAATCATCTATTTTTTTAATTATATCCGTTGAAAATTTTTCTGGAAAAGTAATCCCAAAAATTGTCAATTGTCCTTTTTTAATATTTTCGGTATATTGCTTTCTAATTTTTTCGTTCCTTGCCAACCTATCTGGCGTATAATACTGTTCATAATATGTTGTATATAATTCGTCCCCACCTACATTTAAACCAAAATTACCCAGATCATCTAAAATGTCCCAATACGGATTTCTGTTTCTATAATATGCGTTGCTTGTTCTTTCAAAATATTCAAAAACGTCCGTCCGTATATTTCTAAAAATATCTTTAAAACTTTCAAAAAAGTTTTGCACCCTTTTTGTTAAAGGTATTTGGTTGTACGCCATTGCGGCATTTGAAATCCTATCAACGGTCGCTTTTCTTTGTTGTTCTAACACAGTTTGCAGAAACTCATCGCCTGTTTCGCCATAAACCGAATCCATTAATTGATTTAAAAATTGTACCGAACCATATCCTTGTTGGCTAAGTCTGTTAACGACAAGGTTAGTGTTTCCACCTGCTGCTCTAACTTGAAAATCTATAAACGATTTCATTAAAGCAGGTTGTATTAAAGCCGTTTCTTCTTCATTAAACACGTTAGGATTTTGTGCTAATTGCTGTGAAATGTAAGCCCATATCTGCTCTGGACTATTCAATTGCATAGTAGCTGCAAGACCTTGTCCCTGTATGGTTGTTTCAACAGCACTAATATCTCCACTCAGAACTCTGTTTAACCTATCTCTACTAAGCTGTCCCTGTTCGTTGGTTAAAGTACCTAACATCATATATGCAAAATTAGGATTTGTATATAACATTGTCATAAATTGTGTGGCTTCTTTTTGAACGTTAGCAGTTCCGCCCATTAAACTAGTAAACGAATCCGCGTTGGGAATTTCGTTAGTTAAAAAATTCGTTAAATATCCAGACCCACCCGCAAACATATTAACAGCCGGTCCATACACACCCATTTGATTCGCCATCTGCATTCCAGCTGTTATTTGTTGCATCTGAAACTCTTCAGTTGTTCCAGTAACCCAAGCTGCTTGTCTTGCTGTAAAGGCTATTTTCTGCATATCTACAGGATTAGTTAATCCTAAATTTGCAAATCCTTTCATCAATTCTAAAGCATCTTCTGAAGTCGTTCTAAGCGCCTGAGAAATTAGTCTGTTGGTTTCAAGTAACTTTGCAAAATCTTGTTTGAACTTTTCAACCGTATACTGAGAGTTAACTATCAAGTTAGATTGAGCAACTTCTGTAAATAAACTTTTCACATCTTCAACATCAAAAACAGGTTCTGATCTAGCACTTCTTAAAATTTCATTTAAAATTTCACTAGACTCTGACATTGATAAAGGTGTATATGCTCTTTCGTTCCGGTTTCTAAACAATCTATTTCCTATTTGTCTAACAGCCATTACATCTTCTAATGCCATAACATTTTCAAAAAAATCTCCCAACCCTAACCCCAACAAGTTTCCACCCAGTGCTCCAATAGCAGTTCCAACACCAGGAATCGGGATCAGCGATCCTACAGCAGCCCCTAAAAGAGTTCCTAAAGTGCTAATCCCAAAATTGCCTAACATCTGTGTAGTAGTCGCTGGAAATTGAGACCTTGCTTCTAAATACGCTTCGGTTGGCAACATCTGTCGTGCATATCCTTGTGACATATATTCAGGCATCAATGTATTTAGAAAAGACATTGTTGGTATTGGTTGTAATGTTCTATACGGTTCTGTAGCCATTGGAGTGATTAAAGCAGGAGCCATTGTTGCAGCGCGCGCTTGAAGCATAGCGGGGTGCGGCATATTAAACGCTGCTGCTGTTTGTTCGCTAAATGTTGGAGTAGCTCCATAAAAATTTGTAGCAAAACCAGTTTGCCCTTGCGCGGCTTGAAACCCTTGAAGAAACTGTGCTCCAACATAAAATTGTGGGGTATTAACCAAACTAAACCCCTGGGCTAACATTTGAGGAGTTATCATCATGAATATCACCTGTGGCTTTTTTTAATAGTTGTAAAGCTGTTTTAGCAGCGGTTTCTAATTCTGTATCAGAAAATTGTTTTAAATCTTTTGATATGGTTTCTTTTGTAACTAACCCTAAACTTATATCTATATATTTTTTAAGGTCTTCATGCGCGTTTTTAAACATTTCTTGTTTTACTTCATCTTTTACATATTGAATTTTCAACAATTCAAAAAAAGATTTGACTTTGAATATTTCTGCTTGTTTCTTTCGCATCAAGGCATTCATTATTAAAGATCTATGTTTTTTGTTTTGAGTAAATCCTTCCAATAACATTTCACCTGCTAAAAGGGCTTGGGAGGAACTCAAAAATTTTTTATCGTGTCTCCTGAAAAGTTGTTTAACTTGCTTATTAATTTAGCATTGGTATCGCTGATAATATTCATTAATAAAGGAGGCTTTTTAGAATAAAAAACAATATATTCTGATAAATCCTCTTTAAACACCTTATCCAAAAACTCTACAATTAGTGGAGATTGAACTTCTCGTGTTGTTATATTGCTCATGTTATTCATGTCGTATCCAGAACTATAAATTAATTCTAGTAATTCTTTTTCGTACTCTTCTTTCAGTGGTTTGTACACAACTGTTTTACCTAAAGATAAAACAGAAAATCTGGCAGCTATACAAACTCTTAACATATTGAACGTTGCCGGTACGATATAAGCGTCTTTTTTTCGTAATAAATAACTTAACATAAGTTGGAATAACAAATTTTCTATAGAATTTGGAACTCGTAAAACAAATCGGAACTTATTGTTAATAACGAACTCTTTTTCCAAAACATCATCTAAAAAGTAGTTTAACAGTTCGTCATTAGTAAGTTCGAAATCTAATGCATATTTGAATTCTTCAACAGTTTCGTCGTCTTTGCTTTCTTTTCTAACTTCGTTTTGTTTTTTGTCTGCTACATCCTTTTCTTGTTTCTCTGCATTATTTTGCTGACTTACGAGTTTCTTTGCTTTTTCCATTGCATCCTGTACTAATTTGTTTTCATCCATAGATACTCCTCCCAAAGCCTTTTCTTTTCAAAATTATAACATAGTGTCTAGCTACGCATCCGTGCAATACCTAGTTGGCATACATAACTTTGATAAAATAAGTTAAAAGGAGGAATTTAATGAAAACTATTTATTTCAAGTTAAACGATAAGATAACCAACGAATTGTTAAAAGAGATTTTGAATAATAAATGGTATGGTTTGTTCAAACAAATAAAACCAATTTACTTGAGGGATCAAAAGGGCTGAGATGTTTGGAAATTTTAGATGCAGTAGTCGAAAAAGTAGAACCGTTAAAAGGTATGGTAAAGGTCACAGATAATAAATACATTAGGGAACATTATGTTCCGTATATAAAGTTTTTTTACGCCAAACAAAAAGGTTTTGAAATAGTTCCCAAAACTGGTAGTTTAGGATTATTAATAATAACAAACGAGAAAAAAATCTTTGTTCCAGCACAAGCTACTATCTTAAACAACTCTAACAAAAACGCTAGTTTATATCCATTATCCGAAGGCGACGTTGCCCTTATCAACGATAGTTCTCTTTTCAAAATATCTGAAAATGAATTCCTTATAAAATATAAGGACGGCATGCAAATATTTTATGATAATGAAAACAATTTGTTTGTGTTGAAATCTAACAGCATGACCTTATACGATAATTCTATGTTTTATTCAACGAACTACGATACCGAAATGCAACGAGCGTCACCAGAAATTTTGTTCAAAGATTCTGTTGAGAACGAAAAAGCTGTATTTAGCATTAGATTGTTTAATTTGGATGTTCTGCTAAATATATTTTTTGATTATCAACAATCAACACTTATAAACATGAGTATCACGGATAAGAAAGAGATGTTTATAGCTTTGCTGGGATTAAACCTAAATATTGATGATTCGCATTTAAGTTTAACTTTTGGCGATATATCTATCAATGTTGAAGATTTTGCAAGGTTAGATATTCCAGACTCACGAATTTATTCTAAAAACGTTGAAATTAACGCCAAAAACAATTCAATAAAAATAAACGAAAATGGCATCAATTTGTCTTCGGGAGACAACAATGTAGCCATTAACAATTCCGGAATTACTCTGGACGGCAGTACCTTAAACATAAACACCAACGAAGTAAACATTAATGGCAATAGTTTGTCTGTATACACAAATTCTAATGTTTTTGATTCTCAAACAACACGTATTAAAGGTGTAACTGAAATAGATAAAGGGAAAGAAAATTCATTAGATATAATCAACCAAAAAGAATTAGAAGAAGCCATTAAAAAGTTAGAAACAAAACTTGACACATTGAAAAATATATATAATTCACATTTTCATAATGTGACTACTTCTCTTGGTATAGTTCCAAGTGCACCAACATCTGTAAAAGCATAATTTTATAGAAAATTATTGATTAACCAAAAAAAATTGGAAGGAGGGAAGCGGCAAGTCATCTTCTGGATATAGAAGCAAGAATTTCCTTGCCGCAAATTCAATGAACGATACAACTTTCACATTACCTCACGTTAAAAACAAATGGGCTGCCAGCCTTTTGCAAGGTTTATACACTCAACATCCATATTTAATAGTTGATTCAGCTAATGTTGTAATTAATGATTTCGCATTGAACGACATAAATATTGCTATTGTGTATCTTACAATGCAAGGGCAGAGGTTCGGTGTCCCGACTATAATCAAAGAAAACAAAGCTTATCCGTTTGATGTTATATTTTTGCCAAACGGTGATGTTGAAGTTTTAAACAAAAGCAACTATGAACGAATTCTGGCTGAGCTTCTAAACATTGCTGCACCAGTACCAGAACAAATGAATAAAAACGACTTGTTTATTCCTAAAACACACGGTAGATTACCAATTGACCAAATTGTTAGTTTGCACAGAATGGAAAAACTTTCTTCATATAACAATTACGACAAACTAATGTTCAAACAATATGATCCAGAAAACTTTTTCAAATTGTCTTCAGAAGTTTTTAAAGTTGTCCCTGAGGAAATAAAAAGATATGGAAACTCTCTCAGCTTAAAACGCAGACAACATGATGACACAATAGAAAAAACAGCTTCTTATTTTGAACTTTTCGATAAAACGAACGGATATGAAGTTGTTATACATTATAATGATGATTCGACAAAAACTATAAAATACGACCAAAAAGCTTTACAAAAATTAGCTAATGCTTTTGAACTTTCTCAAGAAGAGTTAAACCTATTTGAAAAAATTAAATATGCCCGGTTTAATAAAGAGGCTTCGGATTATTTTATAAATTATCCAACTCAAGAAAGTAACGATATAATTATTAAAAAAATGAACGGTTCTATCGAAAAAGTAGCCCAAACAGACTTTTTAATTAAACCTGTTGATCCGCAAAGAGGAAAACGGATAACGTTTGTTGAAAAAGACGAAAACGGGAATGTTACGTTTACCGAACCTATTTACATAACGAAAGTTGCTGAAGATATGGTAGAAGGTTATTCGTCAGCAGGATTCGTAAAAATCAAACAGTCTGACAATTTTTTTGTAAAACAAGCCGCTGTTCCATCTAGACATTTATATTTGTTATCAAAGAATGCATTACCTTTTGAAGCAGTTGATAGACAACAATACGATTTTGATGCGAAATATACAAAAATATTGAAAACCGCATCTTATAACAAACTAGAAATATACAAAAACCAGTATGGTTATATATTTGATAACGACAAAATGGTGAAAAACATAGATGAGTTAGATGGATTGCTAATGAAACAAGCTAAATTTTCTGCTTCAGATGTTATATATATTAACGAACATCTTAAAAACATGCCTGACAATACAGAAATTACAATAGAATACAAACATCGTGAACCGCAACAACCTAAAACATCTTCTTCTATTCCTTTTGAAATAACAAAAGAAGAAAAGACTAATTTCATAAAAGCAGCAGCGTACTTATTAAAAATAGCTCAGACATCAAACGCTAAGCCACCCGAAGATAACGTCAAAAAAGTTCAGCCGGAAATTACCAGCAGAGACGTCATAAACTGGGCGTTAATACAAGATACAGATTTTGCTATTGCAAATAATCTGTTAGAAATGACCGGCGCTCATAATATTTTTGTCGAAGAATTGCTGAGCCAATATGAATTATTAGAATACACAAAAGAACAATTAATAAAAATGTTGTTTCAATCTGAAAGTTCGCTTCTGCCTATTGAATATAACGTAATAAGGAAAGCTTTACTCTCACTGCAAGAAGTTATTATAAGACTTGAACACGTAATCAACCAGATTGAACTTCAAAAGGCTTGAGGAGGATTTATGCTACCTTATATAAGATTCGTTACTGGCTTAAAAAGCCTAGGGTACAACTATACAACAACAAGAAATATTTGTCTTAAATATAAATATCCTACACTGTCAGAAGAGTATTTTATAAACATTAATAGCACCCATTTTGATAAATGGGTTGCTCTTTTTAAAGAAGGTTGGGAAAACAAAGAAAAATACAGAGATGTATTTTATAAGATGTTTTTTAATGCGGTAATGAGGTATAAACTATTTGCATTATTAACAGCTCAACCTGATGTAGAAAAATTAAGTAAAGTCTTGATTGATAACGGATTTAGTTATGTAACAGAAGATAATTTAATTTTGTTTAAAAAATGGTTTTGGGATACCGATATAATGGAAGAAAAAGATTGGGATCATATTTTTCTAAATAGCAGGTTTCCATCAGGAGTATTGGACAAAATCAACGTTGCTTTATTTGAAGATGAGATGGACGCTTTTTTTGATAACGGTATATTTCCAAAAGCAGATCCAGATGCGTTGCTAAACGGAACCATAGCGTTTGCATATAAAAAAATGAGAGATATGTTATCTGATCCCGTAAAACGTAGTAGAGTTAGTTATGACAAAGCTTTAAAAGACGCCTTGAAATCTATTGAAATACTTATTTCTAAAAATAAAAACGCTAGTGCTTCTGAGATTGATCCTCATAGTATTATAGATATATTGAACGAAAATATTAAATATAAACGTATGGATAGTTTTCGATCCTTCAACGAACTAAAAGACGAGGAAGGGGATAAATAATGTTTTTAGAAAACTTTGCTAAAAATGTTGATAGAAATATTTTAATAACAACTAAACAAAAAATAGAAGAAATGTTTCCTATTGAAGATTCAAATAGAATATTAACCTATGAAACGATAGATATTAAAATTCCGCCTGAAGCGTTTGATCCGTCTAAATTCTCGGAAATAGCAGATAAAGGCGGAGACATTGCTATGAATGTTAATATGAATCTTGTATTAAAAGATAAAAAGACTAACAAAGTAATAGATAAAGATACAATAAGACTAAAAATACCTATTATGAATATTAAAGGTACTTTTATGGTAAAAGGTAATGAATATATTTTGCCTACTCAACTTCGTCTTAAACCAGGAATTTACACAAGGGCTAAAGAAAACGGTGAACTTGTTGCTGAGTTCAAAATGGAAAAAGGTGAAAACTTTAAGATAATATTAGACCCTATAAACAAAAAATTACGTCTTGATAATGGTAGACAAATAAAACTTATTCCTTTATTAAAAGGATTAGGTGTAACAGAAGCAGAAATGAAAAGGGCATGGGGCGATTCTGCATTTAGAGAACTGAATGCTGCCGATGGTTCGGGTGATCCGGAAAAAGAAGTAACAAAGTTTATGGAAAGAAGCTTTTCCAAACGATATCAATGGTTATGGGGCGATATTCCGAATGATTTACCTCCTTCAGAGAAGGTTAGAGCTTATTTAAACAAAACCGAGCTTGACCCTAATATTACTGAAATCACTATGGAAAAACCATATTCCAAGGTTGATATTCAAACAATGTTAGACGCTGTTAAACAGTTAATATTAATTGCCAACGAGGAGAAAAAACCTTCTGGTATGAGTTCTGTTGTGTTCAAGAAGGCGAACAAACCTATACACTTTATTGAAGAAAAACTTGAAGATATGAAAAAGATTTTAAACAGTAGTGTGAAACCTAGAATATCAAGGTTTGATGAAATTAAAAAAATAATTTCGCCAAGTTACACCCAAAAAATTTTTGATGATTTTTTTCTAACTTCATCGGTATCTCAACTATCAGATCAACCAAACCCGTTGGGATTGTTATCAAATTTAGGTAAAGTTGTTTTAACTGGAGAAGGCGCAATAGAAGAAGATAGGGCTATAACAGAGATTGACAGAAGTTTAGACCCATACCATTTTGCGTTTATTGATCCTGTACACACACCTGAATCCGAAAAAATAGGTTCAAATTTGTATGCAACTATTGGTGCTTTAAACTCTATATACGGCAATAAAGACAAAGAACTTAAAAACACATTTTACGATTTAAAAGAAAAGAAAAGAAAACAATTATCTCCAGTAGAAGTATATAACAAAGTATTAGCGTTTCCTGGAGAAATAAAAGATTTTAAACCAACCGGCAAGATAGTTAAGGCTATTCATAAAGGGAAAATTAAAAACGTTAAAGACACAGAAGTTGATTTGGTACTACCAACAGCTGCTGATATGTTTGATATTTCTTCTAACACGATACCTTTTCTACAATCGATAAATGGGAACAGAGCTATGATGGCTTCTAAACATCTAACTCACGCAATACCTTTAAAAGAACCAGAACAACCTTTAGTTCAAACTAAAGTGCCTGGAAAACAATTAACCTTTGAACAAATGGTTGGTTCTACTAACACTATCAATTCTCCAGTTGACGGAACAGTTACAAAAATTACAAACAATAAAATCTATATAAAAGATACCTTTGGCAAAATACACGAGATAGGTATGATAGATTATCTACAAACAGGAGAAAACACCTTTTTGAAAAACATACCTGTTGTAAAAGTCGGAGATAAAGTAAAAAAAGGAGATTTGCTAGCAGAATCTAATATAACCAAAAATGGTACTTTAGCTTTAGGAAGGAATTTAAAAGTAGCCTATGTTCCATATAAAGGGTTTAACTATGAAGACGGTATAGTAATCTCTGATACTGCGGCAAAAAAACTAGCGTCTGAACATTTAAGAAACTTTAAAATAGAGATTTTGCCCGGAACAATTTTAAACAAAGAAAAGTTTAGAGCTTATTTTCCACAAAATTATACTATGACACAACTTAATAAACTTGACAACCGTGGCATTATAAAAGAAGGAGAAAAAGTTAGATATGGAGACCCTATTGCGGTTGTTCTTAGAGAAAGAGGACAAAGTCTACAAGAACAATTGATAGGTGATTTGCATAAACAATTAATGTCTCCTGTAAAAAACGATAGCATAGAATGGGATAGAGATGTTGAGGGGGAAGTTGTTAAGGTAATCAAATCCCCAAGTTCGATACAAGTAAAAGTTAAAAGTGTTGAACCCGTTATTCCGGGAGACAAAATAGTTGGGCGGCACGGTAATAAAGGAACAGTTGCACAGGTAATACCAGAATCCGAAATGCCAAGAGATGAAAAAGGAGAACCAGTAGAGGTTCTTATGAACCCTGCAGGAATTCCATCGAGAATAAACCCGTCTCAATTATTAGAAACAGCGGCAGGAAAAATCGCAGTTGCAACAGGTAAACCATATTTAGTAGAAAACTTTGCAGACGACAATTATTTAGATAAAATATTGAACGAATTAAAAAGACTCAATTTGAAAGAAAAAGAATATTTAACTGATCCGGCTTTAGGTAAGTTAGAAAAACCAGTTACTACTGGTTATCAATATATAGTAAAACTCCCACAACAAGTCAATGAAAAAACCAACATAAGAGAAGAATGGGGTTACGACGCAGACAAAAGACCTCTTAGAGGCGGACAAGAGGGCGGTGGAGCTAGAGCTTTAGACCCTCTGACCACTTATGCTCTAATAGCTCATGACGCCCGAGCAAACATGCGTGAGATGGCTACATATAAAGCAGAAAAAAACGATGAGTTTTGGGCAGCTGTTCAGAATGGACAAATTCCGCCTGCGCCAAAACCTACATTTGCCTTTAATAAGTTTGTTGGTTATCTTAAAGGTGCTGGTATAAACGTAGAAAAAAGCGGGAACTATCTCAAATTATCGCCAATGAAAGATAAAGATATAATTTCTATGTCGAGTGGAGAAATAAAAACACCTGATACACTTAAAGGATATAACCTAACCCCAGAAAAAGACGGATTGTTTGACGTGAATAAATTAGGAGGGTTACAAGGAAGCAAGTGGGGACACATAACATTAGCCAAACCTATTTTAAACCCTACTTTTGAAACACAAGTTAAAAAAATCCTCGATATAAACTCAAGAGATTTTAAGGCTTTGTTAGATGGGCAAAAAGGTGTAGATGAACTAGGAAATATAGTACCTGAAAAACAAGCTAAATATTTTGGTGGCGAAGCTTTTAAAAAGTTATTAGAGAAAGTGGATATAGACAAAGAATTGAAAAAAATTCGAACACAATTAGAAAAAGAAGATCAATTAAAACCTGAAGAAGTCGAACAATTACTTGATAAAGCTAAACTATTAAGAGGATTAAAAGAAACCAAAACAAAACCGACTGATTTTGTTATTTCAACACTGCCGGTTTTACCTCCACAATATCGACCAATATATCCATCACAAGACGAAAAGTTTATGGTGGTTTCCCCTATAAACTATTTATATAAGGACACAATACTTTTAAACAATCAAATAAAAGAAGTAGAAAAAAACAAATTAATTACTCCTGAAGAAGAAAAGAAGCTAATAAGCGAACTGTATAAACAAACAAAAGCGTTGGTGGGTACTGGTTCGCCACTACCGTTTACTCAATCTGCTAAAGAAGGTGCAAGTGGTGCACTAGAATTTATAGCTGGAAAAGGCAGTCCAAAACAAGGATACTTTCAATCAAAGGTATTAAATAAAAGGCAAGAACTCTCATCTAATTTAGTCATTCAAAATGGACCAGATCTAAGTTTAGATGAAGCAGCTTTACCAGAAGAAGCTGCTTGGAATTTATACAAACCGTTTTTAATCAAACGTTTGCAAAACAACGGATACAACATAAAAGAAGCCCAAGATTTAATTAAGAAAAGAGATCCTGTTGCTCGAAAGGCGTTAGAAGAAGAATTAAATAGTAGACCTGTTATATTAAACAGAAGCCCATCACTACACAAATTCTCTGTCATGTCATTTAAACCAGTCTTGACAAAAGACAAAGTTTTGAGGTTGAACCCATTAATTGTAAAAGGATTTAATGCTGATTTTGACGGCGATTCAACTATTAACTCTGTTTACTGTAGAATTTTGAACCTTGATACATTAACTAAAGAACAAAAAGCGTTCTTATTTGAAAAAGAAAACAACACTACCAGTAAATACTTTGAAGGAATTATAAACTTAGAAGATTTCCCGCGAATAGAAGAATCTTTAGTCGAAAAAAGAAATAAGGAAATTTACGATGTCCCGGCTGGAGTTGAAATTTTATCTCATAAAAACGGGAAAACATCATTTATGCCTGTTCAAAAATACAGTATTCATAAAAACCTAACCATGTTAAGAATTACAACGACTTCGCAAAGAAATATTTTCTGTTCTTTAGACCATTCTTTGGTTACTTTAGACGATAAACTGAATTATGTATCGGCAAAACCAAGAATAAATCTTGCTATACCAAGACTAAAAAACATATACAACAGTATTCCCATAAACGACAACGTTATAGTTCCGGAGGCATTAACTCCCGACGGAGATTTGCCGTTTGGTTGGGAGCAGACCTCTTACGAATTTCGAAAGAAATTGTTATTTAACGTTTTAGAGTTAAACAACCCAAAAATTCGAAAGAAATTGTATAGAAGAGAACAATTTCCAAAAACGACTTTTTCAAGACGTGCAGCGTTCGAGATAGTTGCTTTATCAGAAAGTCTTGGACTTGTAGCGTCTTTAGAACTCATTTCAAAATTAGATCAACCAGAAGAATGGTTAATAACCTTCTCACAAAAAAGCATTGACAACATCAAAAAAATGCTTAGAGGTGAGAAATGCGAACCTGTAGCTGAAACAGTTATATACACGCCACCTTTATCAGATAAAAGATTAAAAGAATTGAGAAAAGCAATAGGTGCTCCAAGAGTTAGGGATGATTTGAACTTACCAGTTAATCTACCTATCGAAGAAAAAGAACGAAGAAGAGAAATACGAAAATTATATATGAAATGTACTTATGCAATGCAAAAAAAAGCACCGCTTGATAAAGAAACAGCTCTTGAAATTTTCAAACTTGATTTAGATATATTCCAAAAAGAATTCTGGAAAAAATGGAAAGAGATGGTATTAGATGACAATGTTATTTGGGAAATCATTGAAGAAATAGAGCACGTACCACAAATAACCAAGGTGTATGATTTAACGTCCTCTCCGAATTTTACGATGGTTACAGAATCTGGATTTGTCATTCAAGATACCATGGCGGTACATATACCAGTTACAGAAGAAGCTAGGCAAGAAGCTTTGCGAATGACTCCGTCTAAGAACCTATTCAAACCAGGCGATAATTCTCTTATGAACACGTTGCGTTTGGAATACAATGGTGGTATATACAATCTTACAGAGCCGCCGCAAAGTCAAAAAGTAAAAGACACAAACGCTCGAAGTTACTCGGAATTATTCAATGAATTATATTCTAACAAACTAAAATACAATGATTTAATAAAATTTAACGGTAAGGTATCGACTGTAGGACGACATTTAGTCAACGAATTATTCCCAGAGAAATACAGAAACTATGACATTAGATGGGATGCAAAAAAAATCAATTCTGTAATTGAACAAATAGCAAAAGAAAACTCTGACAAAGCAGTAGATATTTTAAATAAACTAAAAGAATTGTCAAGGTTTGGAATGTATAAAGTTCCATTTTCAGCAGGATTAAGCGATTTAACTCTTCAAGAAGCTAACGTGTTTAAAGAGAAAATTAAGAAAATAGATATGGCAAATGTTCCAGAACAAGAAAAAATTAAGAAAATGGAAGAAATAGATCAAGAAATTTCAGAATTTTTAAATAGCAAATCTAAAGATTTGGCAGACAAGAACGCCTTCTTAATGATGAAAGACTCAGGAACAAAAGGATCAACCGCACAGATAAAGCAACTGTTAATAGGACCAGTAAGCGTTCAAAACAATTTCGGGGAAACAATACCTGTACCAATAGGAAAAAGTTACGGAGAAGGTTTAACTCCGTCACAATATTTTTCTGCTTCTTTTGGAGCTCGTATGGGTATGCTTGCAAAGAAGATGGGGGTATCAGAACCTGGAGCATTGAATAAAGAAATTCTGAATTCTGTTGCAGACCAAATAATAACAGAAATAGATAACCCAGATGACCCTGGTGTTCCGTATGACATCACAATGACAGACGACAACGATCTGATCGGCAGAATTTTATCAAAAGATGTAATTGACAATTCTGGAAAAGTTATTGCGAAAAAAGGCGAAACTATAACCCCAAAACTATTATCTCTAATAAAAAATGCACGTCGCCGATACATATACTTAAAATCTCCTTTAACAGACCCGACACCAGAAGGCATGTCAGCAGCAGCGTTTGGAATAGATGAAACCGGAAGATTACCCAGTATAGGTACAAATATAGGTGTTAAAAACACTCAGTCTATTACAGAACCTTTATCTCAAGGTGCTTTAAACTTTTTCCATACTGGTGGAGTGTCATCTACAAAATCATCTATGTCAGCTTATGAAGCTATCAATACTATGACTAAATTGACGAGTAATTTCAAAGCAACATCTGCTGTATTGTCTCAAGTAACAGGTAATGTACAAAAAATTAAAAGACAACCGCTTGGCGGATATGTTGTTACCGTTGATGGCGTACGTCATATAATTCCACCAGGATTAAGACCTAAAGTACAAGAGGGAGATAAAATAAAGAAAGGGCAACCTTTATCTACTGGTGTGGTACATCCTGAAAACGCATATCAAGCAAGAGGTATGAACTATGCCAGACAAACAATGGCTAATCAATTCAAGTCCGCCCTTAAAGGAACAATAAACGTTAATTCTTCTACGGTCGAGACTTTGGTAAGAGGTTTAACCTCACATGTTCAAATTACTAATCCTGGGCCGTTTAGAGACAGATTTGATATAGGTGACGTTGTCCAAGGACAGTACATTGATTTTTTAAATAGACAAGCTACTCTAACGAAAAAACCTGTTAATGACAATTTAATAGGATGGATGGTTGGCGATAACTATGAAGATATAACCGTAGGAACGCCAATTGATAGAAATATATTAAAAGAATTACAAGAATTAGGGTTAAAAGAAATAATGGCATATAAAGAAGTAATAAAATACAAACCGATTATCAAAGGTACAACGGTATTGCCACGTAAGAAGTCAGATTGGTTACACAAAGCCACTTTTAGAGGGTTAAAACGAGACCTACCAGAAGAAGCCGTCAGAGGTGGAAAAGCAAATATTCACGGTACGAGTCCTCTTACTGCTTGGGTATATGGCGCGGAAATTCGAAGAGACGAAAAAGGCAGGTATTAAAAATGCTAACAGAAGAATTCGTAAAAGTTGCTGAACCTGCAGGAAGCAAATTATTGTCCGGAACTGCAGATATTTTGGCTGGTATACCAATCACAGTAGGTACAATGGCTGCCCAAAAAAGTACAACTAAAAAAATGAATGAATTGGCTTCTCAATATTATGCTTTAACTGGTACTGAATTAACTGAAGATCTAGGCAAATACCAAAAACAACGCAGTGGTGGTTTGTTGCGTGCAGGCGGTTTAATTGCAGGTACTATATTAGGAACTGCTTTAGGTGGTAAATTAGGTGCAAGTTTGGGTGGTAAACTAAGTGGCAAATTCCCGAAAGTCCCAGGCGGAAAAGTCACAACTAAGCTGGTAGGAGCAACAACCACAAAAGAACTCGGTGAAATAGCTGGAGCATCATTAGGTTCAAACGTTGCAAGTTTTGCCGATACTGCAATGGATATGAAATCAGTAAAACAAGCTAAAAAGAATTTAGAAAAAGATACTAAAATTGATCCTGTAAAAAAAGAAATGCTAAGTCAAGCTTTGGAATTACAAAGAGAATCTAATAAAAAACACAATATAGCTGATACAATAGATTTGTTTACTTCTCCTATGTTACAACACGCTGCTAATAAATTTAAACTAAAACTTAAAAAATAAAGTTAAACATCGAGATTTTTCTTTCTCGTATTTGCAAAACTCCACCTCATATGTTATAATATATATGAGGTGATATTTAATGAATATCTTAGAAATCAAACAAAAAGTAAAAGAAGAGTTGAAGATTGAAGACGTTATTTCCGAGTACGTGCAACTAACAAAAAGTGGAAAAAACTATAAAGGGTTGTGCCCATTTCATGAAGAGAACACGCCAAGTTTTTTTGTATTCCCTAAAACTCAAACTTTCAAATGCTTTGGTTGCGGTGAACAAGGAGATATCATCTCGTTTATAGAAAAACACGAACATATAGATTTTAAAGAAGCTATTGCTATCTTATCGTCAAAACTCGGAATTAAAATTGAAGATAATTCAGAACCATATTCTAACTTACTGTATAAACTTAAAGAGTTGTATAAAGAAACACTCAAAAACTTACCTTCGGAACATCCTGCAAAGGTGTACATTAGTAGTCGGTTAACTGATAATGAAATAGATGCTTACGATATTGGATTTTCTTCGGGTCAAGAATACGAAACGTTGTATGCTCAAAACATCGATTTATTTAATGAGTTAGGATACTCCAATACAGATATGTTTCTTAACAGAATTATTTTTCCTATAAAAAATGATTCAGGGGCAGTTATAGGGTTTGGTGGTAGAAGTATTGATGATAACAATCAACCAAAATATTTAAACTCACCCGCATCAAAAATCTTTAATAAATCAACTATCTTATACGGAATTGATAAAGCAAAAAAGGTTATTGAAAGCAATAATTTTGTTATTCTGTGTGAAGGATATATGGATACTATAAAACTACAATCATGCGGTTTACAGAACACCGTAGGTATTTTAGGTGTAAATTTTACAGACGATTTAATAAATAAAATAAACAAATTGAACAAAAATCAAATCTTAATGTTTGATAATGACAAAACTGGAATGAAAGCAAAAATAAAATATATAAAAAATAATATGATAGCCAACATAACGGTTACTATATACAAAGGGAAAGACCCGGATGAATTCATTAAAAATGTATCGCGCGCACAACTAATAGACACAATAAAAAAGTCTGTTACCGCAATAGACTTTCTTCTAGTAGTCCTTAGAAAAACTTATAATTTAGAGAATGAATTTCAGAAAAACAATTATCTCAAAGAACTCAGCACATTATATAAAGATGCTATTGCTAAAGGAAATTATCAAGCTGCAGACAAGATTTTAAAAGAAATAGAACGTTTAAACATATCAAAGGAAGTGTTTTTGGGATATGACAACAACGTTTCTCAAAAAGAGAACATAAATAAAATTAACAAAAGAAGAGAATTGAATATAACATTTGAAAATAAGCTATCTAATATAGAGATTACTCTTCTTACTTTAATAATAAGGAAAAATGATGAAATAACAGCTTATTTAAAACAATTAGATCCAGATGTATTACCGACAGAATTATCGAAAAGGATATTAATAAACTTTCAAAAAAATGAAAGGCTGGATGTTGTTGCAGAAGAACCTGAAATTGACCTTTTTTTAAGTGCAAATAATTATAAAAAAATATTAGAAATTGAATCAAAAATAATAGCTATAAGTTTTGAAAAATTCAAAAATGTATGTGAAAAAAGCAAAATAAAAAAAGATATAAAATCAGCTCAAACCGAAGAAGAAAAAGCTTTGCTTTTGGAAAAATTAATTCAAGTTCAGAAAGGAGCAAAACATTGGAAAAAGAAAATACAATCAAATATGGATTAAACAAAAACAAAGATGTTTTTTATGTCAGATTCCCGAAAAGATATTTTGATGAATCTGAGTTTGACCCTTATTCATTAAAATATGACGAAGAACAAGAAATTTGGTTTGACAAAACATATAACAAACCGGGATGGTTTTCGTTTCTGTTTGCTTTAGGCAATCATGTACCTCAAGAATATGTAGATAAAATAAAAAGTAAGTTAGATGAAGGCAAAAAATATGTGTACACTATAACTGACAAGGGTGTGTATGTCAAAACAGGATATTTGAATTTAGTAGAGATATTATTAGAACTAGGATTTTCAAGTTGCAAAGAAAACATGCTTTATTTTGCACCTATGAAAGATGCTATAAAGAATGCCGATAAAATTAAAGAAATATTCGATTCAGAATTAGGCAGCAAACTTCAAGAAACAGCTCGTGTTAAATCGGAGTTAGACAGAATAAACAAACAAATAGTATCTAATAATTTAAGGGGTCAATTCCCAAAATACCTTTACGAATTTCAAAAAGATTTTGTTGAAATAGCATTAACAAAATTTCTTTCTGGCGAAACCGGTATTATGCTAGCTGATGCTGTTGGGCTAGGAAAAACAGTCCAAAGTTTAGGTGTTGCAGAAATGCTGTTCAGATTAAACAAGATTGACAAAGTTTTGATTATAACTAAAAAGAACGTTGTCAACCAATTTGCAACAGAAGTAAAACGCTTTTTAAATATTGACCCTGTAATTTTATCGACAGTATCTTGGCATCCTGAACGAGGCAAAGTGTTGGTGTGCAATTATGAACCAATCAAGAAATTCGTAAATAACTGGAATTTATTACCGCCTGGTTCAGAAAATCGTATATTATTTATTATTGATGAAATAACAACACTGAAATCTCCAAAATCAGCAATAAGAAAAGCTTTTGATTTGTTGTTAAAAACATATCCTGGTTTTAGAATAGGTATGACAGCAACTCCGTTTGGCAAAGAATTAGAAGAAACATACAATATATTTAAAATAGTTGCACCGGATTTTATGACATGGAGACAATTTAACATACGTCATAGAAACACAACAAGAATCACAAAAACATTTAAAAACAAACGTGGTGAATATTATACACGAGATATAGAAATAGTATTGAACTATAAAAATTTTGGAGAGTTCCATAAAGCCATAGAACCTCATATGGTCAGAAGGGATAAAACTGTAGCAAACAAAGAGTTAGGAGAAAAAATAGTAAAAAATATTGTTTTGTTACCAAACAAGAAGTTCCTTGAACTATACTTAAGATTTTTAAATGACATTGAAATAGCTATACAAAAAATATACGAACCGCCCGAACAACATATTGGTCAGCTTATGGGATTATCGTTATTACGACAGTTTTGTAATTATGTTGGTCTTTTTGAAGAATCTGAGTCTATGTTGCTACAACACATTCCATATAAAGAGTATATATTAGAATCACCTACACCAAAACTTAAATGGACTATTGAAAAAGTCAAAGAGATTAATGATAGGGTAATCATATTTTCTGAATTTTCGAGAATGGTTCGTGTTCTTGACGCTGCTTTAAAAGAACAGGGATTTAAAACAAAAACAATCACTGGAAGTACAGACCGTGACGATAGAGAAAAACTAAGATTAGATTTTCAAAAAGGGAAGTTTGATGTTCTGATAGGAACAAACGCCATTGCGTATGGTGGTAATTTTCAATTCGTAAACCATTTAATAAATTACGATATAGCATATAATCCAGAAATCAACTATCAAAGGGAAGGACGCATACATCGTCTTGGAAACAAAGATACAAAATATATTTATAATCTCATACTATCAAGCGGTTCTCCGGAAGTGCAGACGATAGAAGAGCTGTTAATTCAAAAGGTTATGCGAAGAATGTCAGAAGCTGAAATAACAATAGATGGTATACCAGACAATTCTGGTGACACAATTTTAAGTGAGCTGTCACGCCAGATTTTCCACTAATTTTTGGTATATATATATAAGGAAGTTATGCTGTAAAAATTAACCCCCTTTTTTTTAAAAAATTAAGGGGGTAATTGATTTTCTACTTGAAAAACTATACTAACATTTTTGGGAACTTTGCAAATGTTTTATTTACATTTTTTATTTTATTAAGAATTCTCCCGTTAGTATCTAAAAATAACGCAGGATAGAAACTGTTTTCTCTATAGTAATATGCTATATTACGTTCGATTATTTTAAGTATAATAGGTTCTATATTTCTATACAATTGAAAATCCACAACTTCAGATGGTGTTGTAGCAATTTCGAGAACATCTTCATCTAGCAAAGCGCTTTCATCGTAAATTTGCAACATGTGTATTTTCGTATTATAATCAATAATTTCCGACAATTCATTATATATATCCAAAGTTAGTAACCTAAACATAGGTAAGTTGTTGTTCACGATATCATACGAAAATTCTTCGTACTTGTTCATTTGCAGCATATTCAGAACTGTAGGCATATATTGATTAACTACAAAACTTATCAACTTAAAAAAATCAGTTTTATTCTGATTTAATGAATCATGCACTAGATATCCCCCCTTAACAATCTAAAATCAACATAATGTTTTGGAGTTTCTTTTGTATCATCTACCTTAATATCGTTTTTAAAACTTTCTATTAAACGATCTCTTATATGTATTAATGCATCGTACAAAGGAACTCGTTCAACAGTATAAACTCCGGGTTTTACAAACTTCAAGGGCACAATTTCATATCTTTGTTTGTTGATAATTGCATACTCTAAAAAAATTTGAATTTTATCAAACTCGTTAATCTCGTTGAAGGCATAGTCTATCATAGGAGTTTTGATAAAGTTACCTTTCCCAACCGAAATCATCTCGTTTGTATCGGTAGTATATAAAAGAGGAGTAAATTCCAAACAGTAGAAATCGAAAGGGATGTTTCCATTCACAATTACATGTTCACATTGCTTTTTTGTGTCATCGAGTTGTAGAAGGATTAGATTAAAGTCGTCTATTAAATCTTTTATACGTCCTTTTCTTTTGACACAGTATCCAAACAAGACTTCGGGGAGAACCCGAAACGATTTGGAAAGATAGAAAAAAGATAAAAGCAGTTTTTTTTCAGGGTCTAACATTTTCTCGCCTCCCTTGCAGGTTTGTTAATAAAATTATAGCACAAATTCACATTATATCAAAGAAAGGAGTGATTTTTTTGAAGGAAAATGAGTTGGAACATGTTATATTAATGTTAAAAAAAAATAACAATATAGACTCTGTTTTAAACAGGCTTAACGAACCCAACAAAATTCTTGATGAAATAGACGTATTTATAAGCAAAGAAATATTAGATCCTGTTTTAAATGAAGAAACGTATGATTTTTGATATAGCTTCGTTGTACCAAAGAGTTTTTTGAAAAATGTTAATATATCTATGAAACCAATTGCAGGGAGGCATTTATTGTGGTGATACTGAAGGTATTAAAAAAATATATTGAATTGTCAGATGCTGGTAAATCGCCTAGACATTTTTATAACTTTGTTATAACCATTCTAGAATTAGCAGAAAGAAATGCGCTTATTACTGGCGATAGGTTGAATATGGGGCAGATGACAAGAAAATATGATACAACAAGATCCCGATTATTAGACACATGGAAAATGTGTAACGAAAGAGGGTTTCTTGAAGCAGTAAACGAAAGCGATTTTGGGAGATATGTAATACGTTTAGGTCCTGTTTTCAAAGAATACTTTGCTGCTATTATGCTTGAAACAAATGAATTTCCTGGCGATGAATTTGTTAAAAGTTTATTCAAACAATTCTTTGAAGCAACAAGAGACACATTTGCTGGCGAATTGCAAAAAGTAATCAATAAAACAGTACAAATTAGCTTTAAAGAAGAAAATCCTGATATATGGAAATTTTTGAATGAAGACCAAAAAACAATCATAGAAGTTTATGAAACATACGCCAAAAAATTAGAGCTAGACGAATTTGGTATTTTCGAAAAAATCACTAAAACATACGATAAAAACGAAATATTGGAAGCAATTTACACAATTTACGGTATGAGTAGAGAATCAAATTATTTAACGAAATATGGTCTTAAGGCTTTAGATAATCACTTATCTTTAAAACATGCTGAAGCAGAACTTAATGCTTCAAAGAAGAAATAATTTATATTTCCCCAACGAAGGAGGAAAAAAGTATGAGTGTATATGAAGAGTTCACCTCAAAAGGGTGGCGACTCCCATTTGTAGGAAAAATTAAAGTAGGTGGTGCAGAATGGGTTAAAACAAAAGACGGACGAAATGTTCGTAAACCCATTAAATACGATTATTTTGTAGTTACATCTATTGTTCGAGATGGAAAGCTCGAAGATCAACTACATCCGATATTCTATCCTATGTTTCAAAAAAAGCGTACGTTACCAATAACTTTCCCATCAGATAACATTAAAGATATTCTACTTTTAGAATATGGCGTATTTAGGATGGAAAAGAAACTATGTTTGGGTAACGGAGAAACGTATGAAAGAGATGAAACCGGAACTGGCAAGATTACAACAGGAGTATGTAATTATGCATCATGCCCGTTTGGCAAGAAGAACGGCTGCAAATTAAATATGAGTTTAAGGGTATTATTACGTGCACCCAACTCAAATCATGCGTTTACAGGCGGATACTTTGTGTTTCAATCTTCGGGTGTAAAAACAATAAGAAGCATTACAGCAAATCTGTTAATGGCTAAAGAAGTTTTTGGATATTTAGCTGGATTGCCAGCTTTTCTTGTAATGGATAATAATAGTTCCAAAGTTCCCGATCAGCAAAAAGGAGGCAGTAATACATACTATTATCATTATGAAAGGTTAGAGTTTCTTATCCCATTAGAAGAGATTAAAGGAAAAAACCTTATGAAACCAAACAGCAACATAAATATGATTGAACCTGATTTGCTATCTAATGAAAAACAAAACGGACCAATCATAAAAAACAACGCTGAAGTAAATAACGTTATAAAGCGCGAACGTACACAAAATGTTTATTCAGCCCCGCAAGAACGTGACACTTTTGAGCTAGAAGAAGATGATTTGCTTGGGTTTGATCTTCCAGATTGGGAACAGGAATTAGAAGATTTGAGTAAAGAGTTGCAGTAATAATTAGCACCCCAAGTCAACCACCCACCACTTAAAGAAGTGGGGGCTTGTAAAAGCTCTAGTTGACTAGCCTAAGTCTTAACTGACTACGTTGGGATGGTCATGATACCTTAGTGTACTCCTCTAGCACTATGCTCT
>Ga0116169_1000561_pt1 | contig 37710 bp, 29 predicted proteins | sample AD_UKC130_MetaG_FD_89796 | JGI IMG/M metagenome (GOLD analysis project Ga0116169, IMG submission 89796) | Active sludge microbial communities of municipal wastewater-treating anaerobic digesters from Canada - AD_UKC130_MetaG | ecosystem: Engineered > Bioreactor > Anaerobic > Digestate | place...
AGATTTGTATGTCAAAGAACGATATCTCCGAAGATACGCTTCAAAACATAACTAAAGGGGTGACATTTTCTCAGTCCATTTCAAGCATTTTTAGGGTGACATTTTCACTGGCCGTTGACATGTTTGAGCAGCAAAGGATCTCCCAAACGCCCGCTTTGGGTTCTGCCCTCAAGCAAAAAAGAGAATCCGGGGTCATGCTTCATGGCTGCAAATCCATTAAAACAGGGATGTTTCCACCGGATTTACCCGTGGTTAATTTTGCCTTATAATTTAAAAAAGTTTATCAATAAGGCGCAAGCTCATTTAAATCAAGAGGGAACAAAATATGCGTTATTTTAGCGGGCGTCTCTTTCTCGGCCTCTTTTTGTTGTTGCTGGGAGCGGCCATAATATTAAATTTGCTTGGTTTTGAGATCAGCGCGCGCGACATACTATCTTACTGGCCCCTTCCTCTGATTATTTTTGGCCTCGATTTGTTGATCTTTTCTTTTTTCCGCTCGCGTTCCGCGGCAGGAGCAAGAAAGATCGTTTTCTCTCCGGGCCGCTTTATATGCGGTTTAATCATCTTTTTCATCGGTGCCCTCTACCTGGCCCACAAGTTTGGCTACCTGAAAGAGCTGAAAACGGATATATTCTGGAGCCTTCTCTTTGCCGTGATCCTGATCCTTGCCGGCTTCAACCTCATCCGCGGCCGGGTGCTTGCCGGGCGCAGCGGGGGGCGTTTTGCTTTCCTAGGGGGCATTGAAGTGGGGGGACCAGCACCGTGGAAGCTGGAGAGCGGCAGCTATTTTGCCTTCATGGGCGGCATAGACATGGATCTTACCGCGGCGGAGATCCCCGACGGCGAAACCATTCTCGATTTGACGGCCATCATGGGGGGAATTGACGTTAAAATCCCGCCCGGCCTGGCCGTAGTTTACGAGGGGACCGCCATTCTCGGGGGCATCGCCTTCAAAGATCAGGAAGACGGCGGCATCATCGCCAGCCGCAAGTTGGGCGATCCTGGCGCGGCGGCGGGTGGCAAGTACCTGCGCATTCGGGCGTGCACCTTCATGGGAGGCATCAATATCCAGGAGGAGTAGGCGGCAATTGTTATATGCCCGCCACCCGGTTTTGCAGGGCCTGGAAAACCTTCTCCCGGTCGAGGTGGGGGTAGCGCTGGTGGATCATCTCCAGGCAGATGCCGGCACCGTAGTCCATGCCCTGGCATCCCAGCAGCAGGAGCACATCGCCGGGCTGGACGCGAGATAGGGCTGCGGCGATGGCGTCAGGCAGCTCCCGGTAGAGTTCGTACTGGATCCCCGCCGCCTCCATCTCCTGGGCAAAGGCCCGGATCTCTTCCGGGGTGACGACATCTTTCTCCGTGACGTGGCTGTTGCTGGTGGTGGCGATGACCGTTTTAACCCCCAGCCGAGGGATCCACCGGGCCATGGTGGCGGCGTTTTCGCGGTTCACGGTGACCCCCCTGCTGCCGCGGATGGCGTAGACCATGTGCAGGCGGCGGTATTTCATGAACTTGAGTGTCTCCAGGGTGACGTTGATGTTGCCGCTGTTGGCGAAGTGATCGTCGATGACCTTGAAGTCGCCGTCGAAGATAAGCTCGAAGCGGCGCTCTACCCCGCGGAACTTCCTCAGGGCGTGCTGGATTACTGGCACGGGGACGCCGCAGAGCAGACCGCAGAGCAGGGCCGCCATGGCGTTGTAAACGCTGTGCAGGCCCAGGACGGAGAGCTCGATGGGGAAGCGCTCCAGGCCGCCGGCCAGCTTTTCGGCCAGCTCCGGTTTTTTAAGCTCCACGAAGAAACGTGCCCGTCCCGTGGCCAGGTCCAGCTCCCGCACCACGCAGTCGGCGTCGCTGTTTTTAAAGCCGTAGGTCAGGGTCTTCGCTGCTGTCTCTTTTCTAAGGGTGGCGGTATAGGGGCAGTCCATGTTCAGGACCACCCACTGGTCGGGGCGGGCGCGCCGCACCAGGCTGGCCTTGGTGCGGTAGTAGTTTTCAAAGGAGCCGTGCAGGTCGATATGCTCGCGGCTTACGTTGTTGAAGACGATGATGTCGAAATCGACGGCGCCTACCCGGTTGAGGTCAATGCCTGAAGAGGAGACTTCCATGGTCACGTGGGTGACTCCCTGCTCCACCATCTGGTAAAGAAAGTGGTGCAGGTCCAGGGACTCTGGAGTGGTCAGCACCGCCGGCCGCACCGTGCTGCCGGACTTGACGATGACCGTCCCGATGAGCCCCGTTTTCAGGCCCTGCTCCTCCAGGATGGCATTGGTCATAAAGCTGGTGGTCGTTTTGCCGTTGCTGGCGGTTATGCCGATCATCTTCAGCTTTCGCGAGGGGTGGCCGTAAAAATAATCCGCCAGGGTGGCCAGGGCGCTGCGGCTGTCGGCGACGCGAAACTGGGGCAGATCCACCTGGGGCTGGATTTCTTCCACAATGGCCGCGGCGGCGCCTTTTTGCCGGGCTTGCTCCAGGTAGAGGTGGCCGTCTGTTTTAAAGCCCTTGATGCAGAAAAAAAGCGCTCCCGGCCGCACCCGCTCCGAGTGGTAAGCCAGGCTGAAAATGGCCGGGTTGGCGCTGCCGTTTGAGTCCAGTACTTCCACCTGGTTAAGCAACTCTTGCAGCATGAACATTTCCTTGATGCACCTCCGCCCCCTCGACGCACTCTCTCCATTGTTCTTTGAAGGGCCGCCGAAATCCTGCTTCCAGTTTGCTGCTACGATAACAATTATTTACAGGCACTGCATGGCCCATTCACCGCCCTGGATTTGCGAACATCTTTATTCTTTATGCAGAAAGGGGGAAGATTAGTCCGGTTTACTTGATCAAAGAACCCGCCGTGGCGGGTTCTTTTAAAACAAAATTTTTAAAGCCTTGCCTGTAGAATGGCCTACTCGATGATTTCAATGGCCTCGCTAGGGCATTCGTCGGCCGCTTCGCGGACCTTGTCCTCGTATTCTTCGGGAACGGGATTTACCTTTACCTGGGCCTTTTCATCACCGAGTTCAAAGACCTCCGGGCAAATATCTTCGCAGACACCGCAAGCGCTGCACTCGTCGTTAATTCTAACCTCCATCTCCATCCTCCTCTAGCGTTTTTTCAATCCTTTATTCGCTAAATAAAAGGGGATTCCTTTTTTTCTGCTTTAAATTATTAAGCCGGCGGCGAGGGAAGAAAGGGGCGGACAGGCGGCGGGGAAGAAGGCTATTGTTCCCGGAAAGCTTCCCTGCTACAATGTAGAAATAAACTGGAAAACTGCTGCCGAGAGGGAGAAAGCCATGCCCAGATCAAAGAGGCGCCTGAGAGTAAAAAGGCACCGCCGCGGCGGCTGCGGGATGTTCCTCTTTTTACTCGTCCTTCTGCTGCTGGGCGCAGCCTGCTGGCGCGGCTACCGGCAAATGTGCGCCCAGATCGATGTCGCTGCAGGACGCTTTATGCAGCGCGTGGAGGCGGGAGACGAGGAAGGCGCCATCTCGCTCCTGCTGGAGAGGGAGGGCGGCGAAGCGGCGCTCGCTTCCCTTATGGCTCTCTTTGACGGCCCTGGTTATACCTATAGAGGCGCCGCCCGGGGGCGGCCCACGGGACTGTTCAGCGGCAGGGCCCTGGTCTACTTTACCGTTGACGGCTCCCTGCACACGGCGTCGCTGCAGCTGGTTCGCCGGAGAGGGGAGTGGCTGGTGGAAAGCCTACCCGAGGTAAAAATCATGGACGGCGCCCTGGTGGAGAAGGTGGCAAGGGATGAACAGGGGGATTCCCCCACGGTGCAGCTTCTATGGCTGGGCGAGAGGATGGAGATCCCCGCTCCGGCCGGCCTGGCCGTGGCGGAGGGGATGGTGGCCCGGGTGCAGCTCTTCGGCGACGCGGCCATCTTCGCGCCGCTGGAGGAGATGCGCCTCTCCCGGCTGCTGCGCCTGAGCGATAGCGAATGCGAGGGGGAGCTTGAAGGCAATTTGCCCTTGAAGGCGCCTCTTTCGGTTTACCTCGTTGAACGGGAGCCCGCTTACCGGGCGGAGCAGGGCTCGCTGCAGGACCTGGTGGTGGGCATGAGCGACCTAGTGCTCTACCTCTCCGAGGGCGGGGTCGCCGCGGCCAAGGTGGAGAAGGGGGCCTACCTGCCGCGGACCATTCGGGTGCTGCTGCGGCAGAACCTGCACCAGCTTTCCGAGGAGTCTCTTTTCCACCGGCAGATCCGCCTGAACAGCGCGCAGCCCTATACTCTCGAAGAGAGGCGCAGCGGCGCCCTCCTTGCCTTTGAGCCGGGCCAGTCGGTGCTCGTGGAGCCGGCCGGGGAATTGATTAAAGTTACCCCGGAGGGGCTGGAGAGCATGGAGTTCGCCCATCGCCTTTTTGTTTACGCCCGGGAGGGGGGCGCCATGATCGTCGAAGGCCTGGTCCGGGATGGCTGGCCCGGTAGAGATCCGGCCTATCGCGGCATCCTGGAGATTGCCAACCAGGGCGGGGAGCTGGTCCTGGTTAACGAGCTCTCCCTTGAAGAATACCTCTACACCGTGGTCCCCGCTGAAATGCCCGTCTCTTTCGGGGCGGAGGCGCTCAAGGCCCAGGCCGTGGCCGCCCGCTCCTACGCCTACCGGACCATCTTCAGCAGCGGCTTCAGCCGCTACGGGGCGCACGTGGATGACAGCGTCATGTCGCAGGTCTACAACAACCGCCCCGAGGATCCCCTGGCCACGGCGGCGGTGGAGGAGACCGCCGGGCTGGTTCTCTTCTACGGCGATGCGGTGGCCGACGCCCGCTTTTTCTCCTCCTCCTGCGGCCATACCGCCAACTACCACGAAGTCTGGTCCGACCCGGACGGCGGCGCTTTTCCCGCCGCGCCCATCCCCTACTTGAAAGCGCTCTCCCAGGTTCCCAGGGAAAGCTTTAACTTGAAGGATGAAGGGGAGATGGAGCGCTTCCTGGAGCGCGCCGACTGGCCGGCTTACGATGCCCTCTCTCCTTTCTTCCGCTGGAGGGTGGAGATGAGCGGCGAGCAGCTCACCGAGGCCATTAACCGCAACCTGGCGCCGCGCTACCAGGCGCAGCCGGGTTCAATCTTGACCCGGGAGGGCGGGGAGTTTCGCTCCCTGGAGATCCCTCGCAACCCCCTGGGGCGGCTGCTGGACATCCGTGTGCTGCAGCGGGGGGAAGGGGGCAACATCATGGTCCTGGAAATTGAGGGGACCAACGGCACCTACCGCATCCTGAAGGAATACAACATCCGCGCCGTCATCCGCCCGGTAAACTACTTGCCCGGCGCCGCCCCGGTAGTCCTGCAGTGCCATGACGGCCGCCGGCTGCAGGACTACGACATTCTGCCCAGCGCCTTTGCCGTTTTCGAAGTGGAGAGGAACGAGCAGGGGGAGGCAGCGCGGGTGCTCATTGCCGGCGGGGGCAACGGCCACGGGGTTGGGATGAGCCAGTACGGGGCCGCGGGCATGGCCCGGCAGGGTCATGATTTCAAGGAAATCCTGCAGCACTTTTACCCCGGAACCGAGCTGCGCCCGGTTTACCCGGCGCTGTGAAAGGAGCCATGCGGGGGGCTGCATGCCCCCCTTTTTTATTTGTTTTATGTCAACTGTCTGTGGACATTGTTAATAACGGGCCTGGGAGGGCATCGTTGCGAGCTTCCGCCTGTGCATAACTGTGCATAACCCTGTGGATATTGTGAATTGCTTTTTGTGGAATCGGCTGCCCGGCCGCACTCGGCAAGGCTTGTCCCCGCCTTAGGCATGGAGGGCTGTCGACATAAGTTCTTGACGGAATCTGCCGCTCCGGCCTTGGCGGCATCATTCAAAGTAGAGCCTGTGCCAGAGCAGGAAGACGGCCGCCGTCCAGATCTTCCGCGCGTAATCGGCCTCGCCCCGGCAGTGCCGCTCCAGCATCTGCTCCAGCACGGCGGGGTTGAAGTAGGTGCGTGCCGCTTCGCTGTGCCAGAGCTCGCGCAGCTGCTCCTGGAAGTGCTCCCGGATCCATGGGGCCAGGGGCACGGGGAAGCCGAGCTTGGGGCGGCGGTAAATTTCCCCGGGCAGGTAGCGCGAGGCCGACATCCGCAGGACATACTTGGTCATGCCGCGGGCAATCTTGTAGCGGGGCGGGATGGTGGCGGCGAATTCCACCAGCACGTGGTCCAGGTAAGGTAGGTGCAGTTCGAGGGAATGGGCGCTTACCATGCGGTCCGCCTTGGCCAGGATGTCGCCGGGCAGCCAGGTGTGGAAGTCGAGATGCTGCATGCGCGTGGCCGCATCCCATCCGGTGCTCTTGCGGTAGTAGGGTGCGGTGATCTCCCAGGGCGGGACCCAGCCGGCGCCGTAGAGGTCGGGGTTGAGCAGCGCCGCCTTCTCTGCCTCGGAGAAGATAAAGGCATTCCCGTAGTAGCGCCTCTCCAGGGACGTCGTCGCCCGCCGGAGATAGTTTTTCCCCTTCATCCCCTCCGGGAGCCGACCTTCCAGCCGCCGCAGGAGGCCTTTGACGGGCCGAGGCAGGCATTGCACCGGGGCCAGCGCCGCTGGTTCGCGGTAGATCTCGTAGCCGCCGAAGGCTTCATCGGCCCCCTCTCCCGAAAGGACCGCCTTTACTTCGGTGGCGGCCAGGCCGGCGGCGAAGAAGAGGGCGATGGCCGCGGGGTCGGCCACGGGCTCATCCTGGTGCCAGATGGCGTGCGGCAGCTCGGCCCAGAATTCGGCGGGGCCGATAAGGGCTTCGCGGTGCCGCGTTCCCAGGAAGTGCGCCGTCTCGCGGGCCGGGGTCAGCTCGTCGTACTTCCCCCCGGCGCAGTTTACCGAGTAGCTGTTCACTTCGCCCAGCCTGCTGAGCAGGGCCGCAATGTTGCTCGAGTCGATGCCGCTGCTTAAAAATGCCCCCGGCAGGGGCCCCTCGCCGCAGTGCAGCCGCACCGATTCGCGGATAAGGTGGGAGGCTTTTTCCACGAAGTAGGAGAGCGGCTTGTCGGCCGGGCGGAAGCGGATATCCCAGTATTTTCGGAGCCTGCTCTCGCCCCCGTTCCAGGCAAGATGGTGTGCCGGGTGCAGGCGCATTATCCCCAGGAAGGCGGACTGGGGGTCAGGGAAATACTGGAAGGTGAGGTAGTGGGGGAGTGCGGCCAGGTTGACTCCCGTGGAGAGGCGGGGATATTTCAGCAGCGCCTTGGCCTCAGAGGCGAAAAGGAGAGCCCCGTCGGAGGCGGCGGCGTAGTAAAGCGGCTTCATCCCGAAGCGATCCCGCACCAGGTAGAGGGTTTCTGCTTCGCCGTCCCAGAGGGCGAAGGCAAAGGCGCCGCGCAGCCGGGAGGCGCATTCCGGCCCCATCTCCTCGAAGAGGTGAACAATGACCTCCTGCTCCTCCCGCGTTTTAAAGCGGTGCCCCCGCCGCTGGAGCTCCTGCCGCAGCTGCCGGTGATTGTAAATGCTCCCGTCGCAGACCAAGCGGTAGCGCCCCGTCTCGTTGGCCAGGGGCGCCCCAGGCGCGTTACTGACGTGGTCGGACCATGACAGTTCGCCGAGGGAGGCGCGCCCGTCGTGGAAGAAGCTTCTTGCGCCCCCTCCGCGGTGGGCCATGGCCTCCGCCATCGCCTCCAGCACCGCCTTGCTGTCGGGCAGGACCCTGCCCCTTGCGGCAACAAAACCGCAGATTCCGCCCACGGCCACCACTCCCCGCAGCTGCATATATCTCCAACATTACAGCATATGCATGCGGCGGAGGATTGTTACAGGATCTGCAGGGAGTCGTCAAAGCGGGTGATCTGCTCCAGGCCGCGGCGGTGGACGACAAAGGTGTCCTCGATGCCCACGGTCCCATCTCCGGGGAAGACGAATTTCGGCTCCAGGGCCACGACCATCCCCTCGGCGAGAGCGGCATGGCTGCTGCGGGCGATTACCGGCAGCTCGTCCAGCTCCAGGCCCACGCCGTGGCCGACGAAGTATACCTTCTCCGCCGCGCCCATGAAGTGCTCCGCCAGCCCCGCGGCGGCGGCCATCTCCTCTGCCCGCCGGTAGAGATCGGCGGCGACGACCCCCTCCCGGCCCAGCTCCGCCAGCGCCTCCTTGATCTGCAGCGCCGTCTCGTAGGCGCGCTGCAGCTTCTCCGCCGGCCGCCCCAGGCAGAAGACGCGGGTCTGGTCCACCATGTAGCCGTTGAGGACGGTGACAAAGTCAATGAGGATGGGTTCGCCGCGCTCAATGCGGCGGAAGCCGGCCCCCTGGGGGTAGGAGAGATTCAGCCCCCGCCCTCCCGTGGGGCCGTTGAAAAAGCTGGGCACGGCCGCGCTTGCGCCGGCCATGGTGTGGCTGAAGAAAAGCTCCTGGTTGAAGCCGCGCATGCGCACGGCCCCCTGGTGGCCGCGGGCGCGGGCGAAGGCCTCCAGCGCCGCGGCCAGCTCGATCTCCCTCATGCCCTCGCGGCAGATCTTCCGGGCGTGGTTGAAGACGGCTTCGCCGAGCGCCGCCGCCCTTTGCAGCTGCTCCAGTTCGTAGGGAGATTTTACCGCCCTCACGCTGCGGACAAGGGGCGATACGTCGGCGGCTTCCAAGGGGGCGATGATCTTCTCGTAGCGCCGGAAGATGTTTACCGGCAGCACGTCCAGCTCCAGCCCAACGGGCGCACCCGGCGCGCTCATCTCCTTCACCGTAGCAGCAAGATCATCCCAGCCGGCAAAGGGATAGATCTGCCGCAGGCTGCTTTCGGAGCGGGCCCGCTCCAGGCTGCGCCGCACCAGCAGGCGGGGCTCGCCCTCCACGGGGATAAAGAGGTGGCCCTCCTGCGCCGTGCCGCTGAAATAGTAGAGGTCGGCCCGCTGCACGATGAGCGCTCCGCCCAGCCCCTGCTCCCGCATCAGCCGCTGCAGCCTCTGCCGGCGCCCCGCCAGCTCCTCCGGCGGTATCTTCACCTGTTCCATTGGCCTCCCCCCAAAGTGGGACAAGGGGGACGTACCTTGTTGTCCCACTTATGCCCCTTTCCGCTTATTGCGGGACCAATAATAGGACAACAGGGACGTACCTTATTGTCCCATTGATGCCTTTACGCTCATTTAAATCTTGAAATTGTACTTTTGCTCAAATTAAGCAGCTTTCCGATTCGCCTTAGAGGCAAGTCGGTATTCTCAATTAATAATCTTATTAGTTCATTTCTAATGGCCATGTTGGACCTGAGTTTCAATTTTTCGATGTTCATGTTTCGTTCCTGCAAATACATGTCAATGAACAATTTGGCTTTTTTCTCCTTGGCTGCCATTTCTTCCTTTTCTCCGAGATAATCAACAAAATTTTGTTCATCGGTTTGCTTTGAAAATTCAACAAAACGGGGTAATGCCTCAGTTAAAGAAGATGCAAACATGTTCAAAACAAATTGATAATCAATCAGCTCATCATTGCTGCCCAGGTGCAAGTATGACCTGTAGCTGCTCCAATTATATTGCGACGCTTCGCTTACTAAATTGGCCGAAACCGGATTATTGTGAACATATCTCACGGCAGCAAGAAAATAAGCTTCATCTTCTATGGCTTCACTTATAAATCTGCTTTGGAAGAGGTGTCCGGTGCGGTTGTATTTTTTATTGAAATATATGGCATAAGTTGTATTTATGGAAGACATTATCGAAGAAATACCAGTTTGCTTTTCATTGACAACGAGGTGGTAATGATTGTTCATTAAGCAGTAGGCGTAGATGGTAAAGGGCTTATTTTGTCGTATTTTTCTCAGGATGTTGATGAATTGATTATAATCATCGGGATCAATAAAAATAGGGTTTTTATCAATTCCGCGGCTTACTACATGGTAAATTCTGCTTGAGCTAATTATCCTGTTTTTTCTCGGCATGGTGGGGTCACCCACCTTTCAAGCTTTACCCTAATTTTATAACAATAGAAAATTTTTGCAAAGACTCGCCATGCAGGGGCAGTGAGGTCAAAGGATTGAGTTTGAAACTGGGACAAAAAGGTACGTCCCTAGTGTCCCAGTTTTCTAGTGTTCTAGAAAGAGAGGGGGCACCGGCATGCGGTGCCCCCTCGGTTTTTTTCCCTGCGGCAGGGCTTAGGCCATCTCGAAGAGGCCGGCGGCGCCCATGCCGCCCCCGATGCACATGGAGACGACCCCATAGCGGCCGCCGCGCCGCTTCAGCTCATGCAGCAGGGTGGCCGTGAGCTTCGCCCCGGTGCAGCCCAGGGGGTGGCCCAGGGCAATGGCCCCGCCGTTCACGTTGACCTTCTCCATGTCAAGGCCGAGCTCGCGGATGCAGTAAAGCGCCTGCGAGGCGAAGGCCTCGTTCAGCTCGAAGAGGTCGATGTCCTCGATCTTCATCCCCGTAAGCTTCATCAGCTTGGGAATGGCCACGGCGGGCCCGATGCCCATGATGTCCGGCGGGCAGCCGGCTACGGCAAAGCCGCGGAAGACGGCCATGGGCTTCAGGCCTAAGGCGCCGGCCTTCTCCGCCGACATGACCACCGCCGCCGCCGCCCCGTCGCTGGTCTGCGAAGAGTTGCCCGCGGTGACAGTGCCGTCCTTTTTGAACACCGGGCGCAGCTGGGCCAGCGCTTCCAGCGAGGTGTCGAAGCGGACCCCCTCGTCGGTGTCGAAGATGAGTTCCTTCTCCACGATCTTGTTGTCGGGGCCGGGATAGCGGTCGACTACCTTAAGGGGGACAATCTCTTCCTTGAACTTGCCCTCCTTGATGGCCGCCGCCGCCTTCTGGTGGCTGCGCAGGGCTAGCTTATCCTGGTCCTCGCGGCTGATGTTGAAGCGCTCGGCCACGTTTTCCGCGGTGATCCCCATGGGGGTGTAAGCTTCGATTAAGGTCTCCGCCAGAACGGGGCTCGGGGCGATCTTGTTGCCCCCCATCGGGACCATGCTCATACTCTCCACCCCGCCGGCCACAATCACGTCGGCAAAGCCGCACATGATCCGCTCGGCGGCGAGGGCGATTGCCTGCAGCCCGGAGGAGCAGAAGCGGTTCACTGTCTGTCCCGGCACCGTGTCGGGAAGCCCGGCCTGCAGCGCGGCCAGGCGGCCGATGTTCATCCCCTGCTCGGCTTCGGGGAAGGAGCAGCCGAGGATGACGTCGTCAATTTCGGCCGGATCCAGGCCCTTGGCCCGGGCGACCGCTTCCTTGATTACCGTGGCGGCCATGTATTCGGGCCGGGTGAAGCGCAAAGTCCCCCGCGGCGCCTTGCCGACGGCGGTGCGGACGCTGGAGACAATAACAGCTTCTTTCATTTTATTACCTCCTTAGTTCCTTACTGGCCTGCCCGTGGTGAGCAGAGACATGATCCGTTCCTGGGTTTTCTCCTCGCCCAGGAGGCGCAGGAAAGCCTCGCGCTCGAGATCGAGGAGATATTGCTCGCTGACCATTGTCATGGGCCTGATGTTGCCGCCGCAGAGGACGTAGGCGATTTCCAGGGCAATCTTCATGTCGTGATCGCTGATGTAGTTCCCCCAGCGCATGTTCTGCACGCCCGCCTTGAAGGCGGCGAAACCGTATTCACCGAGGGCCGGGATTTCTTTCGGCCGCGGCGGTTCGTATCCTTCCTTGATCATGGTCAGGACCGTCTGCTTGGCATCGTGAATCAGGTGGTCCTGGTTGACGGAGACTTTGTCCGTGGGACGCATGAACCCGAGCTCCTGGGCATGGCGGGCGCTGGTGGAAACGGTGGCCATGGCGATGGCTTCAAAGGCCTTCTGCACATAGGGCAGCAGGTCCACCTTCATCCCCTCGGGGATTCTCTCCAGGTAGCGGTAGAGCAACTCTTTGTTGCCGCCGCCGCCGGGCAGCAGCCCCACGCCCATCTCCACCTGGCCCATGTAGGTCTCAGCAGCGGCATGGATGCGGTCGCAGTGCAGGATGATCTCCATCCCGCCGCCCAGGGTCATCTGGAAGGGTGCGGCAACCACGGGGATGCGCGAGTATTTAATGGCCAGCATGGCATCCTGGAATTCCTTGACCGACTTCTCGATCATATCCCAGTCGCCGCTCTGCGCCGCCATGAGCAGCAGGGCCACGTTGGCGCCGACGCAGAAGTTTTTGGCCTGGTTGGCGATGATCATTCCGGCAAAGTTTTTCTCCGCCTCTTCGATGGCTTCGAAGATAAACTGGGTGAACAGCGGCGAAATGGCCTGCTGCGGGCTGTGCATCTCCAGGCAGCAAACCCCGTCGCCAAGATCAATGAGGCTGCCGTCATCGTTGCCCTTGACCAGCCGGTTCTGCTTCTTCAGCGCCGGCAGGCTGATCACCTCGGGGCTGATGGGAACGGGCTTGTAGCTCTTGGTGGGGATGTCGTAGTAGTAGAGGGTCCCGTTCTCATCTTCCTTGTAAAAGCTCTCGCAGCCGTTGTTGAGCATCTCTTCCACGAAGGCGGGAATTTCTTCGCCTTCCTTTTTCATGCGCTCCACGCTTTCCCGCAGGCCGATGGCATCCCAGCTGGCGAAGGGCCCCAGTTCCCAGTTAAAGCCCCAGCTCATGGCCCGGTCGATGTTGACGATGTCATCGGCGATTTCGGGAATGCGCCTGGCGGTGTAGAGCAGCAGCTTTTTCGTCAAGTTCCAGGCAAACCTGCCCGCCTGGTCGTCGGAGTTGACCAGCAGCTTGAAGCCTTCCCTGAGGCCGGCATCCTTGGCCTTCTTGAGGATGTCAAACTTGGCCTTCTCCCGGGGACGATACTCCAGGGTCTCGTAGTCAATGGCAAAGATTTCCTTGCCCCCTTCTCCCCGGACCTTCTTGTAGAAGCCCTGCCCCGTTTTGTCTCCCAGCAGCTTCTGCTCCACCATCCGCTCCAGGAAGGCGGGAATCTGCATTTCTTCTTTTTCTACGGGGTCAGGGGACTTCTCGATGCTGGTCCTGACCACGTGGCAGAAGGTGTCGAGACCGACCATGTCCATGGTCCGGAAAGAAGCGCTCTTGGGATGGCCCATGGGCGGCCCGGTAATGGCGTCCACCTGCTCGATAGTCATCTTCTCCTGCTGCATGAGCTTCATCGTCTGCACCATGGCGTAGGTCCCAATGCGGTTGGCGATGAAGTTGGGTGTATCCTTGGCGAAGACCACGCCCTTGCCGAGAACGCGCTCGCAGAAGCGCTGCATGTAGCTCATCACTTCGGGCAGCGTTTCAGAGCAGGGAATCAATTCCAGAAGCTTCATGTAGCGGGGCGGGTTGAAGAAATGGGTGCCCAGGAAATACTTGCGGAACTCGGCAGAGCATTCTGAAACCATCTCGTTGATGGAGAGGCCCGACGTGTTGGAGCTGACGATCGTTCCCGGGGTCCAGTGGGCTTCCACGCGCTTGAAGAGGTTTTTCTTGATGTCCATGTTTTCGATGACCACTTCAATGATCCAGTCGCATTCTTTCAACCAGTCCATGTGATCTTCCATGTTGCCGGGGATGATGAGCTCCACGTTGGACTTGCGGTAGAGGGGGTTCAGCTTTTGCTTGAGCAGGCCTTCCTTCCCCAGGGTGGCGAGGCGGTTGCGCACCTCCGGGCTTTCCAGGGTTAGCCCCTTCTTCTCTTCTTCCGGAGTAAGCTCGCGCGGCACGATGTCCAGCAGGTAAACGGGGATACCCACGTTGGCCAGGTGGGCGGCGATGGTGGCGCCCATAACGCCGGCACCGAGCACTGCGGCTTTTTTAATCTCCTTTACGGCCATCAAAATACCTCCTTTTTACTCTTGCTCACTCTTTCCTCACCACGTCAAGGAAACACTACTGCAGCCCTCTTACCAGCAGGTCATAGACGGGGCCGGCCAGGCTTCCGAGGTCATATGCCTTCTTGGACATGGTCCAGCAGGTGACTACTTCGTCAATGGCACCGAAAATGACCTTCCTGGCGGTGCGGACGTCGAGGTTGCGACGGTAAAGCCCCTCTTTCTGACCTTCGGCAATCACCTCCTCGATGAGCCGGAAATAATTTAACAGCGGCAAGGAGATGCCCCTGTTGATGGTTTCATCGATCTGCCGCAACTCGATCTGGGTCACTTTGGCCTGCTCGGGGCGGCTCCCCAGGGTATTCAGGTGGTAGCTGACCACGGTGGCCAGTTTCTCGTTGCTGTTGCGGCATGCCGCCAGCTGTTGCCGCAACCCTTCGACAAACTGCGACATCATCTCCTGGAAAAGGGAGATAAGGATGTCCTCCTTCTTTTCAAAATAAATGTAGACGGTGCCGTCAGCCACTCCCGCCTCCCGGGCGATGTCGGAGACGCGGGTGCGGTGGTAGCCGTAGCGGGCAAAGGTTTTGATGGCCGCTTCGAGGATGGCAAAATACTTTTCTCCCGTTTTCTTGACCACTGTGGCCTCCGCTGGAATTATATGCTGGATGAATGAATGCTCATTCGCTTTAATAATTGTATATTTTTTAAGGACAAAAATCAAGCACTTTTATGAATATTATTAAGGTTTAAAGTAATTTATAATGAAAGACGCTTCAAGAATAAGGGCAGGCCCGGCGGGGAAGATCGAGTTGTCACTTGTCTTTTAACTGTGGTAGAATAATAAGGCTTCATGCAGGACACGAAGTCCTTGATACCGAGAGCTGCCGGGCAAAGCTTACTTTGCTTAAAGCGAGCATATGATATCATTGTATAGGGAGGAGCATAAATGCTGACCAGGTGGGAAAAAATAGAGCACAATAAAATCAAGCTTGAAATAGAGGTGGCGGCTCCGGAGGTTGACAAGGCGCTGGAGAAGGCCTACCGCAGGGTGGTCAAAAAGGTCAATCTTCCGGGGTTTCGCAGGGGCAAGGTGCCCCGCCGCATCTTGGAAGCACGCTTCGGCCCGGAGATTCTTCACGAGGATGCCCTGGAGCTGCTCATTCCTCCTGCCTATGATGCAGCCATTGCCGAAATAGATGTGGAGCCCATTGATCAGCCCCGCTTTGATTATGACAAGATCGAAGAGGGCAAGCCCTTTCATTTTGAAGCCGTGGTGGAAGTACTCCCGCCGGTGGAGCTGGGCGAGTACAAGGGCGTGGAAGTGGAGCAGGAAAAGAGGGAAGTAACCGACGCCGACATCGAGCGCCAGCTTAATTCCCTGCGCGAGCAGCATGCCCGCCTCGTCCCCGTGGAAGACGAGACGGCGGGGGTCCAGGAAGGCGACTTTGTGCTGATAGATTTCCAGGCCTACGTTGACGGAGAGCCCTTCCCCGAAGGGGATGCGGAGAACTATTCGCTCGAGGTAGGCTCGAAAACCCTCATTCCCGGCTTTGAGGAGCAGCTCGTGGGGATGAAGGTCAACGAGGAAAAAGAGGTGAAGGTTGCCTTTCCCGAGGACTACCGCGAGGAAAAGCTGGCCGGGAAGGAAGCCCTCTTCAAGGTGAAGCTGAAGCAGATCAAGCAGAAGCGGCTTCCCGAGCTGAACGACGATTTTGTCAAGGAGATCAGCGAATTTGAAACCCTGGACGAATTTAAGGCCGATCTCCGGGCGAGGCTGGAAAAGCTCTATGACGAGCAGGCCAGGGCGAAGCTGGAGGAGGCGCTGATTGACAAGGTCTCTGCCGCTTCGCAGGTGGAGCTGCCCAGAATCCTGGTGGAGCGCCAGATCGACCGGATGATGCGGGAGACGGAGCAATTTTTACGCTACCAGGGCCTGACCCTGGAAAAATACGCCGAGATGGCAGGAAAGACCATCGAGGAGCTCCGCGAAGAGAAAAGGGGTGAGGCGGAGAAGATCACCAAAGCCAACCTCGTCCTCGATGCGGTGGCCAAGAAAGAAGGAATTACTGTCGACGAAAGCGAAATAGATGCCAGGATTTCCGAGCTGGCCTCAAGATACAATGATCAGCCGGATCGGGTTAAGGAAATATTTGAGAAGCAGGGGCGGATCCCCCTGATGAAGGAAGAGATCCGCATGCGCAAGGTTATTGACCTGCTGGTTCAGGAAGCCAGGATCAAGGAAGTCAAAAAGGCAGAATAAAAAGGAGGCCTTCTTATAATGAGCGTACTTGTTCCCATTGTGGTGGAGCAGAGCAGCCGCGGCGAAAGAGCCTATGATATCTACTCCCGTCTCTTGAAGGACAGGATTATCTTCGTGGGCAGCCCCATTGACGACCACGTGGCCAACCTGGTCGTGGCCCAGCTGCTTTTCCTGGAATCTGAAGATCCCAATAAAGATATCAATCTCTATATTAACTCCCCCGGCGGGGCGGTTTATGCCGGGCTGGCCATATACGACACCATGCAGTATATCAAGCCGGCAGTCTCCACCATCTGTGTGGGCCTGGCGGCGAGCTTCGGCGCCGTGCTGCTGGCAGCAGGGGCCAAGGGGAAGCGCTATGCCCTGCCGCATTCGCGGATCATGCTGCACCAGCCCATGGGCGGGGCGCAGGGCCAGGCCGTTGACATCGAGATCCATGCCAAGGAGATAATAAAGGTGCGCGAGACCCTGAATCAAATCCTGGCCAGGCACACGGGGCAGCCGGTGGAGCGCATCGCCCGTGACACGGATCGCGATTTCTTCATCTCTGCCGAAGAAGCCAAGGAATACGGGCTCATTGATGAGATCCTGGTTCACCGGCCTTAAGCTTTAAGCTGGATTGGGGTGACACCGTTTGTTTAAATTTACCGATGAAAAAGGACAGCTAAAATGCTCGTTTTGCGGCAAAACCCAGGAGCAGGTGCGCAAGCTTGTCGCCGGCCCCGGTGTCTATATTTGCGATGAATGCATTGAGCTTTGCAACGAGATTATCGAAGAGGAGATCGGCGAAGAGGAAGATCTTAATTTAGAGAACCTGCCCAAGCCGCGCGAGATCAAGCTGGCCCTGGATGAATACGTCATCGACCAGGAAGATGCCAAAAGGGTTCTTTCCGTGGCCGTTTACAACCACTACAAGAGGGTCAATGCGGCCCAGAAAATTGAAGACGTGGAGCTGCAGAAGAGCAACATCCTGCTTATCGGTCCCACGGGCACGGGGAAGACGCTTTTGGCGCAGACCCTGGCCAAGATCCTCAACGTTCCCTTTGCCATTGCCGACGCCACTTCGCTGACCGAAGCGGGCTACGTGGGCGAAGACGTGGAGAATATTCTCCTCAAGCTCATCCAGGCCGCCGACTACGACATCGAAAAGGCGGAAAAGGGCATCGTCTACATCGACGAGATCGACAAGATTGCCCGCAAGACCGACAACCCCTCCATTACCCGCGACGTTTCTGGGGAGGGGGTTCAGCAGGCGCTGCTCAAGATCCTCGAGGGGACCGTGGCCAGCGTTCCCCCGCAGGGCGGGCGCAAGCACCCGCACCAGGAATTCATGCAGATTGACACCACCGACATCCTCTTCATCTGCGGCGGCGCCTTCGACGGGCTGGATAAGATCATCCAGAACCGCATCGGCCACAAGGGCATCGGCTTCGGCGCCGACGTGCAGAGCATCAGCCGGGACAACATTGGCGAAATCCTGCGGCAGGTCCTGCCGCAAGACCTGCTCAAGTACGGGCTCATCCCCGAGTTTGTCGGCCGGCTGCCCGTGGTGGTAACCCTTAATTCCCTGGATAAGAATGCGCTCATCCGCATCCTCACCGAGCCGCGCAATGCCCTGGTAAAGCAGTACCAGAAGATGTTTGAGCTTGACGGCGTGCTGCTGGAATTCAAGGAGAGTTCGCTGCAGGCCATTGCCGAGGAGGCGATTGAACGCAACACCGGCGCCAGGGGATTGCGGGCGATCTTGGAAGAGGTGCTGCTGGACGTGATGTTCGAGCTTCCCTCGCGCGAAGACGTGAGGCAGTGCGTCATCACCCGCGAGGTGGTACTGAAGAAGGAGAAGCCCATTCTGGTGACCCAGGATAAGCGCAAGAAAAAAGAGGTCACCGCCTGATCAAAATTAATGCCGTGCCGGACCAGGGGCTGCCCCCAAAGGGCAGCCCCTTAAACTTTAGCGGAGCATGCGCCATAAGTGAAAATGGGACAAGGGGGACGTACCTTTTTGTCCCATTTTGCATGCCTTGAGCTTGAACCCTGGTGTCTCATGTGGGACGGAAAGGCACCTCCCTAGTGTCGCAGGACTACCCTGCCGTGTTTTCTCACCTCTCATGTATAACTTCTCAATATTTGGATAGATCTTTTGCCGAAGGGGGATAATATGGGCTGAATATAGAGAGGGGGATCCTTTTGGGCAATTTTGCAGGGATCATCGGGCTGGTGCAGCTATTTTTTGCTATTGTCATCGGGCTCTACTTTTTCAACCTGCTGCGGAGCCAGCAGAGCACCCGCGTGGCCGTGGACAGGGAATCCCGCAAGGAGATGGAGCAGCTGGAGCGGCTGCGCCGCATCTCCCTGACCGAGCCGCTCTCCGAGAAGACCCGTCCCAAGAGCTTCGACGAGATCATCGGCCAGGAAGACGGGCTCAAGGCCTTGCGGGCCGCCCTCTGCGGGCCCAACCCGCAGCATGTCATCCTCTACGGCCCCCCGGGCGTGGGGAAGACGGCGGCGGCGCGGCTTGTTCTTGAGGAGGCCAAGAAGAATCCCCTCAGCCCCTTCGGCCCGGAGTCCAAGTTTACCGAGCTCGACGCCACCACGGCCCGCTTCGACGAGCGCGGCATCGCCGATCCCCTCATCGGCACCGTTCACGATCCCATCTACCAGGGCGCCGGCCCGCTGGGCATGGCCGGCATCCCCCAGCCGAAGCCGGGCGCCGTGACCAAGGCCCACGGCGGGATCCTCTTCATTGACGAGATCGGCGAGCTGCACCCCATCCAGCTCAACAAGCTGCTCAAGGTGCTGGAAGACCGCAAGGTGTTCCTGGAAAGCTCCTACTACAACTCCGAGGACAGCAACATTCCGCGCCACATCCACGATATTTTCCAAAACGGCCTGCCGGCGGATTTCCGCCTCATCGGGGCCACCACCCGGATGCCCCATGAGCTGCCTCCGGCCATCCGCTCCCGTTGCCTGGAGATATTTTTCCGCGGCCTCTCGCCGCAGGAGATCCGCATTATTGCCGAAAACGCCGCCCGCCGCATTTCCTTCAGCATCACCGACGAGGCCCTCGACGTGGTGACCCGCTACGCCACCAATGGCCGCGAGGCGGTTAACATCATCCAGCTGGCGGCGGGAATCGCCATGGGCGAGAAGCGCAGCGTCCTGGAGGCGGAAGATATCGAGTGGGTGGTCAACAGCACCCAGCTTCCTCCGCGCCCGGAAAGGAAGCCCCCCCGGGAGCCCCAGGTGGGCTACGCCAGCGGCCTCGCCGTTTACGGCCCCAACATGGGCACCCTCATAGAGGTGGAGGCGACGGCGCTGCCGGTGAAGCACAACCAGGGCAAGGTGACCATCACCGGCATTGTGGAAGAAGAGGAAATGGGCGGCATGGGACATACCCTCCGCCGCAAGGGGACGGCGAAGGGGGCCGCCGAGATCGTCATCACCGTGTTGAGCCGCTACATGGGCATAAACCTGCGCGATTACGACATCCACCTCAATTTTCCCGGCGGCACCCCCGTAGACGGCCCTTCTGCCGGGGTGAGCATGGCCACGGCGATCTACTCCTCGCTTACCGGACAGCCCGTCGACCCGCTGACGGCGATGACGGGAGAGGTTTCGGTGCGCGGCCTGGTGCGCCCGGTGGGCGGCATCCCGGCCAAGATCGAAGCGGCCGTGGAAGCGGGGATAAAGAAAATATTGATCCCCCAGTTCAACTGGCAGGAGCGGTTCAAGCGCTACTTCCCGGTGAAAATTGTCCCGGTAAGCACCATCGAAGACGTCTTTCGCGAGGCGCTGCTAAAAGAGGAGCCCGCGGCGGCGCTGCCTTCTCGCTGACGGATGAAAACGCGGCCAAGGGGCAGCCGGTTTCCTGGAAAAAAGGAAAAGCAGAAGCGGGAAGCGAATATGGTGAAACAAAGGCTTCTCGTTTTCTTTTGATCATGTAGGGGGTGACAGTACGATGCGCAAAGGGAGGGAACTTTTGCCGCTGCTGCCGCTGCGGGGAGTCCTGGTCTTCCCGAACATGGTCCTGCACCTCGACGTGGGCAGGGATCGCTCCGTTAAGGCGCTGGAGGAGGCCATGGTGGGGGACAATCGCATCCTGCTGGTAGCCCAGAAAGACGCCCGGGTGGATGAACCAGAGGAAGAGGATCTCTTTACTGTGGGAACCGTGGCCGTAATCAAGCAGATGATTAAACTGCCCGGGGGGATGATCCGCGTCCTGGTGGAAGGATTGTCCCGCGCGGCCATTACCCGCTACCTGCAAGGAGATCCCTTTTTCAAGGTCGAGGCGGAACTCATTAAGGAGGATACTGGAAAGAGCGCCGAGGTGGAAGCGCTCCGCCGCAACGTGCTCTACCAGTTTGAACATTACATCAAGACCAGCCGGAAGATACCTCCGGAAACGCTGGCTACCGTCTCCAGCATCGAAGAACCCGGCCGCCTGGCCGATGTCATCGCTTCTCACCTCAACTTGAAGATCGAGCAGAAGCAGGAGCTCCTCGAGGCGGCTTCGGCAAAGGAGAGGCTGGAGAAGCTCAGCGAGATTCTTAACCGCGAGATGGAGATCGCGGAGCTGGAGCGGCGCATCAACCTGCGCGTGCGCAAGCAGATGGAGAAGACGCAGAAGGAATATTACCTGCGCGAGCAGTTGAAGGCCATCCAGAAGGAACTGGGGGAAAAGGACGAGCGCACCGCCGAAGCCGACGAGTACCGGGAGAAGATCGAGAAGGCGGCGCTGCCGCCCGAGGTGGAGGAGAAGGCGCTGGAGGAGGTGGATCGCCTGGAGAAGATGCCTCCGGCCGCTGCCGAGGGCATCGTCATCCGCACCTACCTGGACTGGCTGCTGGAACTGCCCTGGTCCAAAACAACGGAAGACCGCCTGGACCTGGATCGCGCCGCGGAGATCCTCGACGAGGATCACTACGGCCTGGAAAAGGTCAAGGAGCGGATCATTGAATACCTGGCCGTGCGCCAACTGGCCGAAAAATTGAAAGGCCCTATCCTCTGCCTCATCGGCCCGCCGGGCGTGGGGAAGACGTCGCTGGCCCGCTCCATCGCCCGCGCCCTGGGGCGCAATTTCGTGCGCATATCGCTGGGCGGGGTGCGCGATGAGGCCGAGATCCGCGGCCACCGCCGCACCTACGTGGGGGCGCTCCCGGGGCGGATCATCCAGGGCATGCGCCAGGCCAAGTCCAAGAACCCCGTTTTCCTGATGGACGAGATCGACAAGATGTCCACCGATTTCCGGGGCGATCCTTCATCGGCGCTGCTGGAGGTGCTCGACCCCGAGCAGAACCATGCCTTCAGCGATCATTACATCGAGCTGCCCTATGACCTTTCGCAGGTCATGTTTATCACCACCGCCAACGCGCCGTACAACATACCGCAGCCCCTGCTTGACCGGATGGAGACGATTTACCTGCCCGGCTACACCGAGGAGGACAAGGTGGAGATTGCCAAGCGCCACCTCATCCCGAAGCAGATAAAGGAACACGGCCTCACCGTGGATAACCTCTCCATCTCCGAGGGGGCGGTGCGCGCCATCATCCGCTCATACACCCGCGAGGCCGGGGTGCGCAACCTGGAACGCTGCCTGGCGGCAATCTGCCGCAAGGTGGCCCGCGAAGTGGTCAAGAACCCCTCCACGAAGGTGAGCATCTCACAGAAGGGCCTGCAGAAGTACCTGGGGGTGCCCCGCTTCCGCTACGGCACCGCCGAGAAGAAGGACGAGATCGGCGTGGCCACGGGGCTGGCCTGGACGGAGGCCGGCGGAGACCTCCTCTCCATCGAGGTGACCCTGATGAAGGGGAAGGGGAAAATAATCCTCACGGGAAAGCTCGGCGAGGTGATGCAGGAGTCGGCGCAGGCTGCGGTGAGCTTCGTCCGCTCGCGGGCGGAAGAGCTGGGCTTGGACGAAGACTTCTATGAGAAAACGGATATCCATATCCACGTGCCCGAGGGGGCCATTCCCAAGGACGGCCCCTCCGCGGGGATTGCCATTGCCACGGCGCTGGTTTCGGCCCTGACGAAGATCCCGGTGCGGCGCGATGTTACCCTCACCGGTGAGATTACCCTGCGCGGGCACGTTCTTCCCGTGGGCGGGATCAAGGAGAAGATGCTGGCCGCCCACCGGGCCGGCATCAGGTATATGCTCATGCCGGTGGAAAACCGCAAGGACTTGAGCGACATTCCGGCCAACGTGCGGCGCAGGGTTGAAGTAAAGCTGGTTGAGCACATGGACGAGGTCCTTGAATTCGCCCTGCGGGAGAAGCCTCGCAAGAAGAAGCAGTCTCTCCAGGCCCCGCCGGAAGCCGCCGAGAAGCCCCTTTCCCCTGTCTGCGCCGATGAGACGGAGCTGCAGCGCCAGGATGACCCCGCGCTCAGGCACTAGCGCCGGCGCAGCGGGGGGCGCGGCCTGGGTGGGCGATGGCCATGCTGGTTAAAAAGGCGGGCCTGGAAAAGGTGGCGCGCGGCGAAAAGGACTTCCCCCGCGACGGGCTGCCCGAGATCGCCTTTCTCGGGCGCTCCAACGTGGGCAAGTCATCGCTCATCAACTGCCTCCTGGGGCGGAAGAAGCTGGCCCAAACCAGCGCCACGCCGGGGAAGACGCGCGCCCTCTATTTTTACCGGGTCAATGACGCCTTCTACTTTGTCGACCTTCCCGGCTACGGGTACGCCAGGGTGAGCCAGGAGGAGAAGCGGGCTTGGGCCGCCCTCATCGAAAGCTACCTGGAGCATCGCCCTTCCCTGTGCGGGGCCGTGCACATCGTCGACTGCCGCCACCGGCCCACCGCGGACGACCGCCTTATGGCCCGGTGGCTTCGCTACCACCGCCTTCCTACCGTCACCGTGGCCTCCAAGTCGGACAAGCTTTCGCGCGGCGCCCTGGCCAGGCAGCTTCCAGAGATAAGAAAAGAGCTGGAGCTGGGCGAGGCGGAGCCGCTGCTGCCCTTTTCTGCCCGCACCGGCAAGGGGAGGAAGCCTCTCTGGGAAGCCCTTAGAAACTTGCTGGCAGAGGCCGGCATGGCCAAAGGAAGGTGATTGTGCACATGGTTTCGCGGCAGCAGGTAGCCGCCGGCATTGACGTGGGCTCACTTTCCGCCGAAGCGGTGCTGCTGGCAGGCGATGGCGTGATCGCCTATGCCATTGTACCCACGGGAGCTGACAGCAAGCGGGCCGCCGAAAAGGCTTTACATGCCGCCCTGCAGTCTGCGGGGATGCAGTTTGACGACCTGGCCATGATCGTGGCCACCGGCTACGGCCGCATCAGCGTGCCCTTTGCCCACAAGCGCATCACCGAAATCACCTGCCACGGGCGCGGCGCCTTTTTCCTCCATCCAGCGGCGCGCACGGTCATTGATGTTGGGGGGCAGGACAGCAAGGCTATCCGGCTGGATGATAAGGGCAGGGTGCTCGATTTTGCCATGAATGACAAGTGCGCCGCCGGCACGGGACGCTTTCTCGAGGTGATGGCCGCAGCCCTGGAGGTGGAGCTGGATCAGCTGGCTGCCTTAAGCGCAAAGGCCTCCCGGGGGACCCCCATCAGCAGCACCTGCACCGTTTTTGCCGAGTCCGAGGTGGTCTCCCTCCTGGCTGCCGGGGAGCCGCGGGAGGAGATTGCCCGGGGGCTGCACGAGTCCGTCGCCGCGCGCATCTCCAGCCTGGTTTACCGGGTGGGGCTTGAGGAAGAGGTCATCATGACCGGCGGCGTGGCCAAGAACGGCGCCGTGGTGAAAGCGCTGGAGGAGAAGCTGCAGGTGAAAATTACCGTCCCCCCGGAGCCGCAGATTGCCGGCGCCCTCGGCGCGGCCCTCCTGGCCCGGGACGAACTGGCCAACGCCTAGGGGCGGGTTTGCACGCCCGCCCGCGGGTCCCATCCCTGCCCGATGCGGCATTTGTATTGTTTCACCCGACAGAGTTGGAGGGGTTGGGCATGCCCAGCCCGAAGCTGGGGAGTTACCCTCCCCCGGGCTCACTTTTCATAAGAAGGCCTGCCGCAGCAATGCTTCTTTTGATCCGGAGTCCTGCGGTGGCGGCAAAGGCAATCTTGGCCAGGTCCGCAGGCAAAAAGGGGAGAATTCCTGCGACAATGGCCTCTGCGAAGCCGTAGCCCATCAACAGGGCCAGGTGTACTGTGCCGGCCAGGTAGGTACAGCCGAGGCAGCAAAGCATGGCCGCAACGGTGCGGAGGATGACGGGTTGCTGATGCTTCTCCAGTAGCTTGCCGCAGATAAAGACACCCGGAAGAAACCCCAGGAGATAGCCGCCGCTAGGGCCAAGAAGGATGCCCAGGCCTCCCTGCCCATGTGAGAAGACAGGCGCGCCGGCGGCTCCCAGCATAAGGTAAACCAGCACAGCAAAAGTGCCGTTTTTACTGCCAAGCAGCATGCCGGCCAGGAATACGGCGATCAGTTGTCCTGTAAGCGGCACCGGGCTGAAGGGGAGGGGAATGCTGATCTGAGCCAGGGCGGAGATCAGGGCTGTGAAAAGAGCGATGCGGCTTAATTCACGCAGTGACATATAATCCTCCTAAGAGACAATCTCCCCGCAGGTAAGGCGGCGGCGCCGGCCCTGCTCATCTTCAACCAGCAGGGCGCCGTCGGCATCGAGATCCACCGCTTTCCCTGCACCGCCCCCGGCAAGCCTCACCTCGCGGCCCAGCGTGGCGCTGAGTTCTTTCCAAAGGGGTAGAAAGGGAGCAAAGCCTTCCTGGAAAAAGAGCTCCACGCTGCGGCGCAAATCCTCCAGCAAGTCGAGGAGGAGGGCGATGCGCTCGAAAGCGATCCCCCTTTCGAGGTAAAGAGAGGTGGCGCTGCCGCGCAGCTCCGGCGGGAAGTCTTCCGCCCGGTGGTTCACATTCAGCCCCATGCCCAGCACGATGTAGAGCAGCGCCCGCTCGTTGCACCTGGCCTCGGTGAGGATCCCCCCCAGTTTTTTGGCGCCTACGAGCAGGTCGTTGGGCCACTTTACCGCCACCGGCACGCCGGTGGATTGGCGCAGCTTCCGGGCGGCGGCTGCCGCGGCGGCCAGGGTTAGCGGTGCCGCCGCAGGAGGGCTCATCTCCGGCGGGCGAAGGAGCAGGGAAAAATAGAGCCCCTTCCCGGGAGGCGAATGCCACGCGCGCCCCCTTCTGCCGCGCCCGGCGCTCTGGGCATCGGCGAGGACCACCGTGCCTCCGGGAGCGCCATCTTCCGCCAGGCGGCGCGCCTGGTCATTGGTTGAACCGAGGCGCGGGAAATAATGGATGCCATGGGCGCACAGCAGCCCTGCATTGAAGCCATCGCAGCGGCTCATGATCTTTATGTTTTCTCCTCGAAGGCAATTGTATGCAATGGCATACGGCCGCTTTCCATCAAAGGGCACCTGAGCCGCCGGGCTGTCGCTTGCTTGCCAGGCAAAAAAATGGCACAGCCGGTTGCTGTGCCGCCAAGAGATATATTTAAAAGAGGGGGTCAACTTGCTTTTATTATAAGGGCGCCACATTACAAGAATGTTACAAAGACATATTATTTTAATTACAAAACTGGCTTTTTCGATAGGCGAGAAATAGATTGAATATTCAAAGGTAGACAGCGGCGCCATTTTTATATAGCATATAATTGTACAAATTTATTCATGTTTTGCCTAAATATAAATCTTTGAAGAAATATTTATGGCTTATATACAGCAAATCGGCAGTATGCTTGAAGAGAATATAGGCAAGCAGCTCCGGCGCTTCTTTTTCCCTGGCGCAGCAGCCCTGCTTTTAAGCGTCTCTTACGGTGTTGTTGATGCTATTTACATCGGCCGGCTTGGCTGTGATGCGCTGGCCGCCCTTTATATAGTCCTTCCCGTCCAAATGGTCTTTGTGGCCGTTGCTATGGGCAGCGGTGCGGGAGCCTCAGTATTGGTTAATCGCGCTCTAGAAAATGGAGAGTTTAAAAAGGCCGGATCCGTCGTCGGCCAGGTCCTCTTGCTGGCCTTGCTTATGGGAACCCTATGTTACCTCACCGGCAAATACCATCTTGAACAATTGTTGATTTTCTGTGGAGCCACGGCGGAAATACTTTCTCCAGCGGCGGAATACATGTCCGTGTTTATCAAAGGAGCAGCAATACACATGGCCTCCTACATGATGGCGTATACAATCAAGGCCGAGGGGAATATGACCTTTCCAGTGGCAGTTATGTTTGTCTCCTCTGCGGCCAATGTAATTTTAAATCCAATTTTTATGTTTGCATTGGACCATGGAATAAAGGGAGCGGCCCTTTCCACTGAAATATCAAAAGTAATCAATGTAGCCTGCTACTTCTGGTATTACTTGCGCAGAAGGGGCGCGCTGGTCATCGGTATAGGCCAGCTGTGGCCCAGTCTTGGAATCATCCGGGCGATCTTTAAGAATGGCCTGCCGGCAATTTCGCTCTATGCTTCCGCCAACATGGCGCTCATATTAACCAACAGGTTTGTCATCGAATTTGGCTGTGCGGCGCTTGCGGTAATGGGCATTATCATGCAGCTGCAGCAATTGGCCGATGCAACGCTTGCCGGGGTTAACCAGAGCCTGCTCCCCCTGGTAAGGCATGGCTTTAATATCAAAAGATACCCCCTTATCGGCCATGTAATGCGCAAAGGGCTGGGCACCGCTTTCCTGCTATCTGCCCTGTCCGGATTTGCCTTCTTTTTCTTCCCCGAAATGTTTCTCGGCCTTTTTACGGGAGAAGAACTAATCTTGACCGAAGGCTCTTGCGCGCTTAGAATCATGACGGCGATTTACCCCTTCATCGGGCTGTTGCTGCTGAACATCTCTTTTCTCGAGGGAATGGGGAAAAAATCTCAAGCGCTGGCGCTTTCGCTCATGCAGCAGCTTTTCCTCTATATCCCCCTGGCCTTCTTCATGAGAGAGAACTTCGGCCTTACTGGCATCTGGGCTGCAAGGCCGCTGGCTGTTATCTTTGTCACAGCGGCAAGCAGCTGCCTCCTGTTCTGCGAATTTAAGCGGCACGGGATTTCCCTCTTCAGCCGAAGATAGGCAAAGCCCCGCAGCTACTCCGGTTGACTTTAATAGTGGAAAAGAATAATATATTTTTCAACAGCCAGGTAAATGAGGTGAGGGCATGACCAGGGAGATATTGCCACCGGCTTACGATCCTCATAACGTTGAAGAGCGACGCTACCGCTTCTGGCTCGAGGGAGACTACTTCCGGGCCGGCAAAGATAAGAGCAAGCCTCCCTTTACCATTGTTATCCCGCCGCCCAACATTACCGGCTCCCTGCACATGGGCCATGCTCTCGATAACACCATACAGGATGTGATCATCCGGTGGCGCCGGATGCAGGGCTACGATGCTCTCTGGCTCCCGGGAACGGACCACGCCGGCATTGCCACGCAGATCCGGGTGGAGGAGGAGCTTGCCGCCCAGGGGCTGACCCGCCACGATCTCGGCCGCGAACGCTTCCTGGAGAAGGTCTGGGAGTGGAAGGAAATATACCACGATCGCATCGTCAAGCAGCTCCAGGCCCTGGGGGCTTCCTGCGACTGGTCGCGGGAGCGCTTCACCATGGACGAGGGCTGCTCCAGGGCCGTGCGGAAGGTCTTTGTGGATCTCTACAAGGCCGGCCTCATCTACCGCGGCGACTATATGATCAACTGGTGCCCCCGCTGCCACACCGCCCTCTCTGATATCGAGGTGGAGCACGAGGAGAAGGAGGGCACCCTCACCTATATCCGCTACCCCCTGGCGGAGGGAGACGGCCATATTACCGTGGCCACGACCCGCCCCGAGACCATGCTGGGCGACACCGCGGTGGCCGTCCATCCAGCTGACGAGAGGTACCGCCACCTGGTGGGCCGCAAGGTTATCCTCCCCCTGCTCAACCGGGAAATCCCCGTCATTGCCGATGAATTCGTGGATCCCGCTTTCGGCACCGGGGCGGTGAAGGTAACGCCGGCCCATGACCCCAACGACTTCGAGATGGGGATGCGCCACAACCTCGAATTTATTACCGTCATCGGCGAAGATGGCAAAATGACTGCAGCGGCGGGCCCCTACGCCGGCCTGGAGCTGGAAAGCTGCCGGCAGCAGGTGGTGGCCGATCTGAAAGCGCAGGGGCTGGTGGAAAAAATTGAAGACTACAGCCATGCCGTGGGGCACTGCCACCGCTGCCACTCCGTCGTGGAGCCGCTCATCTCGCGGCAGTGGTTCGTAAAGATGAAGCCCCTGGCCGGGCCCGCCCTGGAGGCGGTGCGCCGCGGCCAAACCGTCTTTGTGCCGCCGCGCTTTACCCGCATCTACGAAAACTGGGTGGAAAATATCCGCGACTGGTGCATCTCGCGCCAGCTGTGGTGGGGCCACCGCATCCCGGCCTGGTACTGTCCCTGCGGCGAAATCATCGTTGACTACGAGGATCCCCAATCCTGCCCCGCCTGCGGCGGAAGGGAGCTGGAGCAGGATCCCGACGTCCTCGACACCTGGTTCAGCTCGGCCCTATGGCCTTTTTCCACCATGGGCTGGCCCGACCGCACCCCCGACCTGGAGCGCTACTTCCCCACCAATGTGCTCGTAACGGGCTACGATATCATCTTCTTCTGGGTGGCGCGCATGATGTTCATGTCCCTCCGCTTCATGGAGGAGGTCCCCTTCAGGACGGTCTACATCCACGGGCTGGTGCGCGACGCCCTGGGGCGGAAGATGAGCAAGTCTCTGGGCAACGGGGTTGATCCCCTCGAGGTGATCGCCCAGTACGGCGCTGACACCCTCCGCTTCACCCTGGTAACGGGGCAGGCGCCCGGCAATGACCAGCGCTTTCGCCAGGAGAGCGTGGAGGCGGGGCGCAACTTTGCCAACAAGGTGTGGAATGCCTCCCGCTTTGTCCTGATGAACCTGGACGGCGCCCCCGGCCAGGCGCCCGATTACGTCCCCTTTGTTCCCGGTGCCGCGATGGAGAAGCTCACCCTCGAGGACCGCTGGATCCTGCACCGCTACAACGAGGCCGTGGGCCGGGTCACCGCCCTGCTGGAGGCATACGAACTGGGCGAGGCCGCCCGCCAGGTCTATGAATTCCTCTGGAGCGACTTCTGCGACTGGTACGTGGAGTTTAGCAAGCATTACCTTTACGGCGCCGGCGAGACGGAGTCCTCGCGCGAGGCGCGCCGCCGCACCCTGGGCGTGCTGATTTACGTCCTCGACGGGGTGCTGCGCCTGCTGCATCCCTTCATGCCCTTTATCTCCGAGGAGATCTGGCAGCACCTGCCGGAGCGCCAGTCGGCCCTGGTGGTGGCCCCCTGGCCGCAGCAGGACTCCCGCCTGGAGTTCCCCGTCGAGGCGAAGGCCCTATCCCTGGTACAGGAGGCCATCCGGGCGGTGCGCAACCTGCGCAGCCAGGTGCAGCTGCCTCCCGGGCAGGCGGCACCGGTAATCCTGAAGCCCTCACCGGAGGCGGCGGCCACGCTGGAACAGCTGCGGCACCAGCTGAGCCGGCTGGCCTTTGCCGAGCCGCTCACCATTGACCCCGCCGCGGAAAAGCCGGCGCGGGCGCTGACGGCCATTGTGGGCGACGACCTTGAAGTGTACCTGCCCCTGGCCGGAGTCATCGATATCGAGGCCGAGGTGAGCCGCCTGAAAAAGGAGCTTGAGCAGGTGGAAAGAGAGCTGCGGCGGGCTGAAGGCAAGCTGGAAAACCCCGAATTTTTGAAGAAGGCTCCCCCGGAAGTGGTGGCCAAGGAGAAAGCGCGCTTTGAAGAAGGCTCCATCAAGAAAGAAAAACTGGAAAAGAGGCTCCAGGAGCTCCAGTAAGCAATGAAGCAGCACGAGGCAGAGGCGGCTTACCAGCGCGCCCTGGACTGGATTCACAGCAGGGGCCGCTTTGGAATCAAGCCCGGGCTGCAGCGCATGGAGGCGTTGCTTGCCCTTTTGGGCAATCCCCACCGGCAGCTGCGCTATCTTCATATCGGCGGGACCAACGGCAAGGGCTCCGTGGCGGCGATAACCGCGGCGGTGCTCCAGGCCTCGGGCTACAGCACTGCCCTCTTCACCTCTCCCTACATCCTCTCCTTCACCAACCGCATGAGCATAGACGGACGCGATATCGACGGCTCCGAGCTGGTGCAGCTGGTGGAGCAGCTTCGCCCCCTCGTGGAGAAGATCGCCGAAGACGAGCGGCTGGGCCCCATGACCGAGTTCGAGGTGGTTACGGCGCTGGCCTTTGCCTACTTTGCCCGCAAGCAGCCCGACATGGTGGTGCTTGAAGTGGGGCTCGGCGGCCGCCTCGACGCCACCAACGTGGTCACGCCCCTGGTGAGCGTCATTACCAACGTTACTCTCGATCATACCCAGGTCCTGGGGGAGACAATCCGGGACGTGGCCCGGGAAAAGGCCGGCATCATCAAGACGGGCGTGCCCGTTGTTACCGGGGCCCTGGAGCCGGAGGCGCAGCAGGTCATCGCTGGGACCGCCCGCGACCGCCGGGCGCCGCTCTTCTATGCCCTCCCCTCGGGGGAGAGCGCTCCCCCCGGGGCGAAATGCGCTTTTGCCGCCCGCAGGGAAATTATCCCCGAGGGCCAGCTGCTGGACTATGAAGGGTACAACTGGTCTTTCCGCGGCCTCTTTATACCCCTGCGCGGGCGCTACCAGGTGGGAAACACCGCCCTGGCCCTGGCCGCGCTGGAGCAGCTGGCGGCCTGCGGCTTCTCTTTTCCCGAGGAGAAGCTCCGCCAGGGGCTGGCGGGAACAAGCTGGCCCGCCCGCCTGGAGGTGCTGCGCCGCAAGCCGCTGCTGATCATGGACGGCGCCCACAACCCAGCGGCAATGCGCGAGCTGGCCCTGTCGCTGCCCGAGTATTTCCATTACCGCCGCCTTATCCTCGTCCTGGGCGTGATGGCGGACAAGGATCTCTCCATGGTCGATTTCATCCTTCCCCTGGCCGATGTGGCCATCCTCACCCGGCCCGATCTCGCCCGGGCCGCCGATCCGGAAATGCTGGCCGCTTTTATAAAAGAACGCTTTTCCCGGGAGATAATCGTGGAGCCCAAGGTGGATCGCGCCCTGGCCGCGGCGCTGGCGCTGGCCGGCGATGACGGCGCCGTGCTGGTAACCGGCTCCCTCTACACCGTGAGCGAGGCGCGCGCCTGCTGGCAAAATTTATAAAGCCGGGCCCATTTTGGTTCCAGCCCTAGGGGCGGGCTTCCATGCCCGCCCGCATACGTGGATCCACCCCGTTAGAAGTGTAGGCTGGTTATTGCAGCACTATGGTGAAAACTTGTAGCAGGATGGCTGCTGGGCAATGGTGAATAGCTTCCCCATGGAAAGAATAAAATCGACAAGAACAAATGATTTTTAAAGGGGGCGCGACGCCATAGGATACCGGGAGCTCCTTGAATCGGGCGAACTGGCCCGCCGCGTTTCTCTTCTCCGCGAGATGCTGGAGCCCTGCCGCCTCTGCCCCAGGGAATGCGGCGCCTCCAGGATTTCCGGTGAACGCGGCGAGTGCGGCGCCGGGAAGGACGCAGAAATTTCCAGCTACGGCCCGCACTTTGGCGAAGAAGCTCCCCTCGTCGGCCGGGGAGGCTCGGGGACCATCTTTTTTGCCTTCTGCAGCCTGCGCTGCGTCTTCTGCCAGAACTACGAGATCAGCCGGGGGAAGTTCAAGTACGTCGTTTCAGCGGCGGAGCTGGCCGCGATCATGCTGGAGCTGCAAAAAAGAGGCTGTGAAAATATCAACCTCGTCACCCCCACCCACTACCTGCCGCAGATTATGGAAGCCCTGGCGGCAGCAGCCGGCGAAGGGCTGCAGCTGCCCCTGGTCTATAATTGCAGCGGCTACGAGAGGGTGGATTCGCTCCGCCTCCTCGACGGCATTGTGGACATCTACATGCCAGACTTCAAGTATGCCGACGAAGGCATGGCCCGGAAGTACTCCCGCGTCTCCGGCTATCCTCGCATCGCCCGGGAGGCGATGAAGGAGATGCACCGCCAGGTGGGCGACCTGAAGCTGGATAAAAGGGGCGTAGCCTATCGCGGGCTACTCATCCGCCACCTGGTCATGCCCGGCGGTGTTGCCGGCACGGCTGAGCTGATGAAATTTATCGCCCGCGAAATTTCTCCCCGCGCCTGGATCAACATCATGGACCAGTACTATCCCGCCTACATGGCCTGCCGCTACCCTGAAATCAACCGGAGAATCACCCCCACGGAATACGCGGCTGCCCTTGCCGCGGCCAGGGACAGCAGCAGCGAGTTTAATCTGCTATAATAGGGGGGAAAGCGCTTTTCCGTCGCGGCAGGAAAAAATGCGGCGTTAACGAAAAGTACTTTTATTGTTAAAAATGGTGCATCTTTTTTCATTATTGTCTTTAATTTTGCACAACGAAGGGGTGAGCAGGCAATTATGGGTGCGGCAAACTTCAGAGGAGGCGTTCACCCGGAACACCGCAAGGAGCTAACCGCTTCTTTGGCCATCACTGCCGCGACCATTCCGCGAAAAGTGGTCATTCCGCTGCAGCAGCACATCGGCGCCCCCTGTGAACCGCTGGTAAAGGTGGGCGATGCGGTGAAGGTCGGCCAGATGATTGGCGACAGCGAGGCCTTTGTCTCCGCGCCGGTGCATGCTTCCATTTCGGGGACGGTGGCGGCCATCGAACCCTACAACCATCCCCTCGGCCGCAAGGTGACGGCCATTATCATTGAAGGCGACGGCCGCGACGAGTGGTGCAGCGAGCTTGAACCCGTGGAGAAAGTGGATGACCTTTCACCGGAAGAGATCCGGGCGCGGATTCGCAGCGCCGGCATTGTGGGCCTGGGCGGGGCCGCCTTCCCGGCCCATGTCAAGCTCTCGCCGCCGGAGGGGAAGGCCATCGACACGGTCATCATCAACGGCGCCGAGTGCGAACCCTACCTCACCGCCGATCACCGGCTCATGCTGGAGAGGCCCGAGGATATCGTCTTCGGCCTGGAGGTGATCATGAAGGCGCTGGGGGCCGGCAGGGGGATCATCGGCATCGAGGACAACAAGCCCGATGCCCTCAGGGTGATGCGCCAGGCCATTGAAGGCAAGTCCGACATGAGCGTTGTGGCCCTGAAAACGAAGTACCCCCAGGGCGCGGAGAAGATGCTCATCCTGGCCACAACCCGCCGCCGCGTTCCCTCCGGCGGGCTGCCCCTGGACGTGGGCGTGGTCAATCACAACGTGGGCACCACCGTGGCCATTGCCGAGGCGGTTAGGAAGGGGAAGCCGCTCATCGAGCGCGTCGTTACCGTCACCGGCGAAGGGGTGAAGCGGCCGGCCAACCTCATGGTCCGCCTGGGCACGCTGGCCGGCGATCTCCTGGAATACTGCGGCGGCCTGAGGGAGGATACCTGCAAGCTCATCATGGGCGGGCCGATGATGGGCCTGGCCCAGCCGACGGCCGATTTCCCCGTGGTGAAGGGCACCTCGGGCATCCTCGCCCTCACCGCCGAGGAGGCGGCGGTCTACGAAAACGGCAGCTGCATCCGCTGTGCCAGCTGCGTCAAGGCCTGCCCCATCAATCTTGTGCCTACCTTCATCGCCCAGGCGGCGGAGCACGGCCTCTTCGACCGGGCGGAGAAGCTGCATGCCGCCGATTGCATTGAATGCGGCTGCTGCTCCTACATCTGCCCCGCCGGCATTCCCTTGACGCAGTGGATTAGAATTGCCAAGGCGGAAGTGCTCGCCAGGCGCAGGCGTTAGCGGCGCTATCTAAACAGGAGTGATTAAAATGAACGGCAAACTGGTAATCTCGTCTTCGCCTCACGTGCGCACGATTCAATCGGTGCAAAGCATCATGATTGACGTTCTCATCGCCCTGGGCCCCGTTGCTCTCGTGGCCGTATTGCTGTTCGGCAAGCAGGCGCTCATCACCATGGCCGTGGGCATGGGCGCCGCCATGCTCACCGAGGCCCTCTGGCTGCGCCGGTGGAATATTTTTGGCGACGGCAGCGCCGCGGTCACTGGCCTGCTGCTGGCCATGACCCTGCCGGCAAACGTCCCCTGGTGGATCCCGGTCATCGGGGCGGCGGCGGCCATCATTATCGGGAAGCAGCTTTACGGCGGCATCGGGCAGAACATCTTCAACCCGGCGCTGGTCGGCCGGGCCATCCTGGTGTTCTCCTGGGGCTCTCGCCTCTCCGGCAAGATCTGGCCCGTGCCCAAGCCCTTCCATTTCTTTGCCGATATTTCCGCGGTGACCACGGCCACCCCCCTGGCGGGCGAAGCCGAGGCCATGGAGGTATCGCTGAGCCAGCTTCTTATCGGCAACATGGCCGGCTGCCTGGGCGAAACCTCGGCCATAGCCCTTATTTTCGGAGCCTTCTGGCTCTTCTACAAGGGCCACATTGACTGGCGCATACCTGGCGGCTACCTGGCCACGGTCTGGATCATGGGTACTCTTTTAGGAGGCGGCATTTATATTAACCCTTATATGACCGGCTTGTTCCATCTTCTTACGGGAGGCGTTCTCCTGGGGGCGCTGTTCATGGCCACCGACATGGTCACCTCACCCGTGACTCCCAGCGGCAAGCTCATTTTTGGAGTGGGCTGCGGCCTCATCACCATGCTCATTCGCCTCTATGGCGCCTACCCGGAGGGGGTTACCTTCGCCATACTGACCATGAACGCGCTTACGCCGCTGATTGATAAATTTACTATTCCCAGAAAATTCGGGGAGGTGAAGCGTCTTGTCAGACCTTAAGCACCTCCTTAAAATCATTTTAACCCTGGTGGTGGTTACGGCCGTCTCGGCGGGGCTGCTGGCGGGAGCGAACCTGCTCACCGCTCCCATCATCGCCCGGCAGCAGGAGGAGAAATACCGCGCCGCGCTCCAGGAGTACTTTCCCCAGGCGGCCGATTACAAGAGGGAAAACCTGGAAGGGGATGCCTTCGATCTCGTTTACGACGCTGCGGGAGGGCTTCTTGGCGTGATGGCGTCGACGGCGGTCCAGGGCTATGGCGGCCCCATCAGCTACAACCTGGCCGTGGATAAAGAGGGCCGCATCGTGGGCCTTCGCATCGTGGAGCACAGCGAAACCCAGGGTGTGGGCGACGTCATCGAGAAGTCCCAGTTCCAGCAGCAGTTCATCGGGAAGGGCTACCGCGATCCCCTCAAGCCGGGAGAGGACGTGGACACGGTGAGCGGCGCCACCATCAGCACCAGCTCGCTCATCGAGTCCATCCGCAGCCTTTTGACGGTGGTGGCCGAGAACTTTCTCCAGCTTGAAGATGAGGAGGCTATAGATATCAGCGCCGTGCCCGATGGAACCTACCGCGGCACCGGCGAGGGGCTTTTTGACAAGATCGTGGTCGATGTAACCGTGGCCGGGGGCCGGATTACCGTCATCGAAATTGTGGAGCATTCCGAAACCCCCACCTACATGGCCGAAGCGGCGGCCCTCATCCCGCCGCAGATCATCGACCAGCAGTCGCTGGACGTGGATACCAAGACGGGGGCCACCGGGAGCAGTAACGGCATCGTGGAAGCGGTCCGCGATGCCCTGATCCGCGCCCTGAACCCGGAAGGTGGTGAAAACAATGAAGAATAGCTACCTGGCGGACATTACGCGGGGGATTTTCAAGGAGAACCCCACGTTCCGGCTGGTTCTGGGGATGTGCCCTACCCTCGCCGTTACCGTGCTGGTCAAGAACGGCCTGGGGATGGGGCTGGCGGTGGTGGCGGTGCTGACCTGCTCCAACATTGTCATCTCCAGCCTGCGCCGGTTCATCCCCGAGCAGGTCCGGATCCCCTGCTACATTGTCATCATCGCCACTTTCGTCTCCATCGTGGAAATGGTGCTGCAGGCTTTTGTCCCCTCGCTCTACGCCGCCCTGGGGGTCTTTGTCCCCCTCATCGTGGTGAACTGCATCATCCTCGGCCGGGCGGAGGCCTTTGCCGGCAAACAGCCGGTGCTGCGCTCCCTCTGCGACGGCATCGGCAGCGGCCTGGGCTTTACCCTGGGGCTGCTCCTGCTCTCCCTGGTGCGGGAGGTCTTTGGCAACGGCACCCTGCTGGCCGAAACGAACTATGCCGTGCAGCTCTTTGGGCCCAATTTTGAGCCCATGCGCTTACTGGCCCAGCCCGCCGGGGCCTTCCTGGTCCTGGGTCTGCTGCTGGCGCTGACCAATATTGTCTTTAAGCGGCTGCAGATCGAGTAGGCGCATGACATTTTGGGAGGACGATCATGGAAAAGCTGATCACCATTCTTTTCATCTATATCCTGGTGGACAATTTCGTCCTGCAGCGTTTTTTCGGCATCTGTCCCTTCCTCGGCGTCTCCAGGAAGATGGAGACGGCCATGGGCATGGGGATGGCCGTGGTCTTCGTCATTACCATCTCCACGCTGGTGACCTGGCTCATCCATTACTACGTGCTCGTGCCGCTGGGCATTGAGTTCCTGCAGCTGGTCACCTTCATCCTGGTCATTGCCGGCATGGTGCAGCTGGTGGAGACATTCCTGCGCAAGGCCAGCCCCACCCTCTACCAGGACCTGGGGATCTACCTTCCCCTCATCACCACAAACTGTGCCGTCCTGGCGGTGGCGCTGCTGGCGGTGCGCCAGGAATTCACCCTCCTGGAATCGGTAGTCTTCGGGATTGCCGCCTCCCTGGGCTTCTGGATGGCCCTGGTGATCATGTCCGGGATCAGGGAGCGGCTGGAGCTGTCCAAGGTCCCGGCGCCGCTGCAGGGAACGGCCATCACCCTGATTACCGCCAGCATCCTGTCGCTGGCCTTCATGGGCTTCCGGGGCATGATGACGCTTTAACCGCATGGCCTGCCTGGCCGGCCAGGAAAGGGAGTTATTTTTGCAGCGAGGTGAAAAGCAGTGGACATCTTGTTTGCCGTCGCCACCCTGGGAGGCATAGGGGCCGTCCTGGGCCTTCTCCTGGGGGCAGCGGCGCATTTCTTTGCCGTGGAATCCGATCCCCGCGTGGAAGCGGTTCGCGAAGCGCTGCCCGGCGCCAACTGCGGCGCCTGCGGCTACGCCGGCTGCAACAAGTTTGCCGAAGCGGTTGTGGATGGAGGGGCGCCGGTTAACGGCTGCATCCCCGGCGGGAGCATGGCCGCCGAGGCCATCGCCGCCATTATGGGACAGGAAGCTGTTTCGGTTAAGCCCATGGTGGCGGAGGTTTTCTGCCGCGGCGACAGGCGGCGCGCCCGGGATCTCTTTGCCTATGACGGCGTTCAGGACTGCGCGCAGGCTCAGCAGTACCACGGCGGCTTCAAGGCCTGCTCCTACGGCTGCTTGGGCCTGGGCAACTGCGTGCGTGCCTGCCCCTTTGAAGCCATTTCCATGGGCCCGGAGGGGCTGCCCCGCGTGGACGGGGAGAAGTGCACCGGCTGCGGCCTCTGCCAGGAGGCCTGCCCGCGCGGCATTATTCGCCTCGTTCCCAAGGGCGACCACGGGCACCTGGTCTGGTGCAGCTCGCAGGAGCGCGGGAAGAAGGTGAGCGAGGCCTGCGAGGTGGGATGCACCGGCTGCAAGGCCTGCATCAGGGCTTGCCCGCGGGAGGCCATCACCATGGAAGGCAACCTTGCCGTCATCGACCTGGAGAAGTGCGACGACTGCGGCCTCTGCGTGGAGAAGTGCCGCTTCAATGCCATTCATCCCCGCCGCGAAGGACGCCGGGAAGAAACCGCCCTTCCGGAGGCGGCTACCGCCTGAACTTCTGGGACACTGGGGACGTACCTTTTTGTCCCACTTTGGCGGGTGGGGCGGTGCCCCGCCCCTGATATGGTAGTGCGTGTCAAGACCCCGCATAAAATTTTTTTCATCTCATGTTTTGTCCTAAAACTAGCCGAGACCCACCAAGGTCGGCATAAAATTTAGTAAAGGCAGGTGAGG
>Ga0116169_1000568_pt1 | contig 37293 bp, 33 predicted proteins | sample AD_UKC130_MetaG_FD_89796 | JGI IMG/M metagenome (GOLD analysis project Ga0116169, IMG submission 89796) | Active sludge microbial communities of municipal wastewater-treating anaerobic digesters from Canada - AD_UKC130_MetaG | ecosystem: Engineered > Bioreactor > Anaerobic > Digestate | place...
CAAAAGTACTGGTCCCATAGTGAAGAGCATGCATCATCGGGTGGAAGATTGGCTCGGACCAGTCATAAAACTTCCCCATGTACCAGTATTTTTTGGCCTTTGAAAAATGGGTGTTGGAAAACATAAAATACTCCTTTGGTGTAATTTGTTTTTTATAAAAATCCCCCTGACAGGCAACTAAAAAATGGTTCGACCTTCGATTCGCTTGTTTCTTTAATCAATGGTCTGACCCTGAAGACTAGGAATATTTAATAACACAAAAACAAAAGAAAGAAAAGCAAAATTTATTGGAGAAAAAGTTACTCAGCCATCAATTTCCCTGGCTGTCCCGGGCCGGCGTCTGGCTTCCCAGTTTTCTTTTGAATTCTTTTGCCCGGAGACAACCTGAATCTCGCCCTTGATTATGTCCTTGATGGCCTGGCCGGTTAAGTGCAGGGTAGTCGCTCTGAGACTGGTAGGATTGACCACAAGGTCAATCAAATCGCCGTTAACTTTATTCTCAGGAAGCGTAATTTTTTCCTCGCCTAAAATCAGCTGTCCGGAGTACTTCTGGAAATGCTGTTCGATTTCCAGGCGGCAATCTATTTTCTTCTGATTGAGATTCATTTTCCATTCCCAGACACCGGAGATATTGGCCGGAACAATCCAGAGATAGACCGAGTGTGGATAAAGGCCAGCCGCCACATAAGTATGTTTTTCGGGTTCCCACTCATCCATGTCAAAGGAATGAGACACAACCCTTGTCCCCGGCCGGAGCTCCCTGAGGATGGTCGGGCGCAGGCGAATATTAACATCGGGCAGAAGGTACATAGTAACAACAGTGGCCTCACTGAAATCGGTGTCGAAAATGTTCTGGCATCTGAACTCGACCATTTTTTGGACTCCGGCCTTAATGGCATTGGCCTCGCTTTCCTCAATTCTCTCCGGGTCAATATCTATTCCCACCGCCCTGATGCCAGCCCTTTTGGCCGCCTCGATGACGATTCTCCCATCGCCGCAGCCCAGGTCGTAAAGGATGTCTCCCTTTTTAAGTTCAGCCAGTCGCAGCATCTCATCTACCACCTCATAAGGAGTGGGGACGAAGGGGACATCAAGCCTGACTTCCTGGGCCTGAACAGAAACTGGCTGAAACGAGCTTAGAAGGACAATCAAAAAGAAGATAAGCAGCCCCGAAGTCTGAGATTTTTTAGCCATAGTCCCTCCTTTCCCTGGATACCTCTCGCTATTTAGTAGCATAAAAGCTGGTCGGCTGTCAAAGCAATAGCTCAATCAGGTGAAGACCTAGTATCCAGGGTAGATGGAGGAGTAGCGAGGTTTGGTCACGACTCGATGGACGTGATACTCTGTCCCCGGCAAAGTTCCCGCACCTTAAACGTACCGCTCTTTATAAATAAGCGCTTAAGGTTAAAGCATCGGCCAGGGCGGCTGCGGTATCACGGGGAGCAGCGGCATCACCAATCAGGTGCAGGTTTGCCACTTTGTCTTTAAGTGCCGCATAGAGAGCATTATTAGCTGCTTTTAAGCCGGTAACGACTACTGCCTCAATCCCGCTCAGGATTTCTGTCCGGTTAAAATAAGGATTTAAGAGTGTGGCCTGACCATTATCAAATTTGACCATAACTGACATCGGATGAGTGATCACTTTCTTCGTTCCCAGGCGTCCATAGATTGGCAGAAGAACCGTTGAAACCTCGTTATCCTGACCGTTAAAAAAGACGGCGGTGACCCAGTGAACAGTCTTGCCCTGGCTGGCTAAATATTCAACTGCCCCGGTGCCTTCGAGGCCAGCATCGTAATCCATAACCAGGGCATTTTCACCTTTGACCTTATGGTTTAAGACATCTTCAATGGAGTAAGTCCCCGGATTGTTCAGGCGGCTGGCGCCAGTAGCAATAATAACGATATCAGGTTTTTCAGCCAGGATCTTATCTTCGGTGGCCTCTGTATTTAATCGGACATCGACGTTTAGGTTGGTAAGCGCAGACGTTAGATAGCGGGCTGTTCCGGCCAGTTCTTTTTTTCCTGGCAAGCTGCTCTCGAGCTTAACCCTCCCGCCCAGGCTGTCGCTCTTTTCCAACAGGACTACCTGATGACCCTTCCTGGCAGCCAGTTCAGCCGCTTTCATTCCGGCCGGGCCACCACCGGCAATGACCACTTTCTGAGGACTGGATGAGCGGCTATAAATAACTTGACGTGAATAATTTTCCTCAAAACCTGAAGCCGGATTAACCACACAGCTAATCGCCCGGTTCTGAAGAAGCCGCCCAACGCATTTCTGATTACAGCCGATGCACTCGGAGATTTCTTCGATCTCGCCGGCCTCGATTTTCTTGACCCAGTAGGGCTCAGCGACTAACCCCCTGGCCAGGCCGATTAAATCTGCTGTTCCTGACTCGAGAACTTGCTCAGCCATAGCGGGCTGAATGATCCGGCCGGAGGCAATAACAGGAACGGTAACTGCCTTTTTGACTCTGGCGATCGCTTTAAGGTGAAAGCCCTGCTCAAAATTGAGAGAAGGCAGACTATAGGCCATACTTTCCCAGGTGCCAAAATCAGAGTTGATATAATCAACGAACGGATTAAATAGCTTAGCATACTCAATGGCGTCATCAATCGAGTAGCCATTGGGAATGAATTCGTCCAGACAGAGCCTCAGGCCCAGTGGTTTATCGCCGAGGTATTGTCTTACTTCCTTGAGAACCTCGATGACGATTCTGGCTCTGTTCTGGAGGCTTCCCCCATACTCATCTTTTCTGGAATTTTTGGCCGGTGATAAAAACTGCCTCAAAATTCCATCGTGAGCTACTTTGATTTCGAAGCCATCAAAGTTAGCTCTCATCAGCAGCTGGGCTGCCTGGCCAAAGGCTTTGACCAGCGTTATGATCTCCTCTTTGGTCATTTCTTTGGGAATTTCTCTAACGGTCATATCAGGAATAGCGGATGGCGCCCAGGTCGGCTGAAGGGTTTCGACACTTTTGGTTTGATTTCCATAGTGGGTCAGCTGGGCAAAAATTTTGGTTCCATAGGAGTGGACGGTGGCGGTAATTTCTTTAAGCCTGGGCAGGCTTTCCTCTCTGGCTGCCACCTGGCAGGCATAGTAGCCGCTGGGATGGACGCCGAGACTGGGCATGACGATTAAGGCGACACCGCCCCTGGCCCGCTCTTCATAGTAGAACTGGTGTTTCTTGGTCGGCAGATGATCTTCGCTCCCGTAATAAGGCTCATGAGGCAGAAAGACCACCCGGTTTTTTAGCTCGACTCCTTTAATAGAAAAAGGAGACAGAAGCTGGCTGAAATCTCTTTTATTTTCCATTTTAAGCCCTCCTGCCGGCCATTATACCCTCAGCAGAACAAGACCAGAAATGGCGGCAGCTGAAACTCTAAGTGGCCAGGGTGGCTGTAAGATAAGTAAGTAAACCGGCGGTGCTTCCGGAGAAAAGCAGCCTTAGCTAGCTGTCAGTTTATCTGGTGATTGACATTGAGTGGACAGTCGGCTATATTGAGAAGCGATATCGAGAGGCGATAGGTAGGATGAAAGACGATTTAACCCATGAGTTCTTCCTGGGGTTCATCAAAATCCATATTCTTCACCATGCAGCTGAGCAGCCCGTCTACGGTCTGTGGCTGATTGAGGAATTGGGCCGCCACGGCTACCGGTTGAGTCCGGGAACACTTTATCCCTTGCTCCATTCTTTGGAAAAAGAAAACTATTTGAAGTGCCAGGAAAAGGTCATCGAGGGCAAGATCAGGAAATATTACCGGACAACAGCTAAAGGCCGGAAAGCTTTAAGTCAGGCTAAAGGCAAGATCAAAGAATTAATTACTGAGGTCATGTCATGATCGCCAGAGAGGCGTTGCAGCAGAGGTTTAGAGTCTTTATTTTTCTTTCATCGTTTATTTTGTTAATGGAGGTGGCCGGGTCTATTTTTACTAAAAGCCTGGCCTTATTGAGTGATGCCGGTCACGTTCTGGTTGATCTGCTGGCCATGCTGCTGACCTATTTTTCAGTCCGGCTATCGCAGAAAAAAGCCACCAGTAAATTCACCTATGGCTATTATCGTGGAGAAATTTTCTCAGCCATTATCAACGGGGTGGCCCTGGTCCTCATTACCCTCTATATTTTTTATGAATCCTATCAGCGGTTTCTCTCGCCCAGGGCCGTTAAGGGGCCGGAAATGCTCGTTATCGCCCTGATCGGCCTGGCTGCCAACCTGTATGTGGTCACTAAAATGCACGGCTATGAGCGGGAGAATCTTAATGTCAGGGGAGCTTACCTCCATGTTTTGAGTGATACTCTTACCTCCATCGGCGTTATCCTGGCCGCGGTCTTGATTATTATCACCGGCAATAATATTTTTGATCCGATCATCAGTGCTCTGATCGGGATCTTTATCCTGGTCAGCTCGTTCCGGCTGATCAAAGAATCAATTGACATCTTCATGGAAGCCACACCCAGAAACATTGATTTGGAAAATCTGGCTAAAGATATTCAGTCTATAAAAGGGGTCAAGGGAATTCATGACCTTCATGTCTGGAGCCTGTCTTCTGACCTTTATGCGCTGAGTGCGCACGTCTTAATAGACAGAGATGATATCGACTCGATAAATCGGATAGTTTCTGAGATAAATGAGATGGTTAAATCTAAATACAATATAAGTCATACGGTCATTCAATCTGAATGTGAAATTTGTGCCGATAATGACTATGAGCACCTGCATTAAGCCGGTGATAGAGGTTTGACATGAATCAAAAAGAAAACAAAGGGCTGACTGCTGAAGAGGCCAGGCAAAGGCTCCAGCAATTTGGCCCTAATCAGATTTTTCAGCCGTCAAGAATCAGTTTTTTGGGCATAGCCAAGCACGAAGTGACAGAACCGATGATTCTTCTCTTGCTGGTGGTCGGTGTTGTTTATAGCCTGTGGGGCAAGCTGGCCGATGCCATTACCATCTTTGCCGTCATTTTCTTGCTGGTCCTGGCCGAGGTTTACAATGAGTACCGGGCTAAAAAAGCAATTTCCTCTCTGGAGAAGATTGCTGCCCCCAAAACCAGAGTTCTAAGGGACGGAATAATAACAGAAATAGAGTCGGAGGAGGTGGTCCCCGGCGACATTCTGATTTTAACTCCAGGCACCAGGATAGCAGCTGATGGCCGAGTTGAGCAGAGCATCAGTTTGCAGGTTGATGAATCGGCTTTGACCGGCGAATCTTTCCCTCAAGACAAAAATAATAATGATGAGATTTATGCCGGAACGGTGGTTGTTTCCGGGGAAGGGCAAGCTGAGGTCACGGCTACCGGCCGCCGGACTAAACTGGGTGAAATTGCCGCTAGTCTAAAGGAAGTCAAGCCACCGAAGACAGCTTTGCAGCTGGCCATGAAATCTTTAGCCGGTAAACTGGTTTACCTGGCTGTTTTCTTCTCCATTCTAATTCCGGTGGTGGGCATCATCCGCGGCCAGGAGCTTAAAACCATGATTTTAACCGGACTGTCCTTGGCTTTTGCCACCATTCCGGAAGAATTGCCGATCGTTATTACCATGGTCTTAGGGCTTGGGGCCTATACCCTCTCTAAGAATAATTTCCTGGTGAAAAGAATTAAGGCGGCTGAAATCTTGGGTAATGCCACGGTCATCGTGACCGATAAAACCGGCACCATTACCGAGAACAAGATGAGAATCGTTTCGCTTTATCCCGGCAGCCAGGAAGAAATAATAAAGAAAGCACTGGGGGCAATTTCGCCTTATTCTCTATCGCCGATGGAGCAGGAAATTAAAAATAAAGCAGCTGAGTTGAAGATAGGCGAGGCGGCTTCCGAGATTGTTCGCCAGCGGAACCTGGGCAACGGCCGGAAGACCAAATCAATTATCAGAAAAAGTGGCAATGACTATGAATTGTTCGCCAGCGGTGCGCCGGAAGAAATCCTGGCCATGTGCCAGAACACGAGCGATGAGATTAAAAACAAACTGGCTGAAGAAACGGCCAGGGGCCGGAGAGTAATTGCTGTCGCCCTTAAAAAGTTAAGCCCCGGGGAAGAGCAGCTTGATTTCAGCCAGCTTGAAAAAAACTTAAATTTTGCTGGCCTGATTAGCTTTGAAGATCCGCCGAGAAGCGAAGTTAAAGAAACCATCGCCCGGGTAGCTCAGGCTGGCGTCCGGACTATCATGGTCACCGGCGATCATCCTTTAACCGCCCGTTATATCGCTAAAGAAGTCGGCATTATTAGAGAAGACGAGCGGGTTTTAACCGGTGAAGAGCTGGATAAGCTGAGTGATGAAGACTTGCGACAGGTGGTTAAGACGGTTTCGGTTTTTGCCCGAACTACTCCCCAGCATAAATACCGGATTGTTCGGGCTCTGCAGAAAAATGGAGAAGTGGTGGCGGTTACCGGCGATGGCCTGAACGATGCTTTAGCTCTCAAGGGGGCCGATATTGGCATCGCTATGGGGATCCGTGGAACGGATGTGGCTAAAGAGGCAGCTGAGGTGGTGCTGGCTGATGATAATTACATCACCATTACTCAGGGAATTTTTGAGGGCCGAAAGTTTTTTGACAATCTCCAGAAGGGAATTAAATATTATCTTTCAGTTAAAGCTGCGCTGATTTTGATCTTTTTACTGCCAGCCCTGGCCGGCCTTCCGATGCCTTTAGCTCCGATTCAGATTATTGTTCTGGAGCTGTTTATGGATCTGGCTGCCTCAGCTGGATTTGTGGCTGAACCAAAGGAAAAGGATATCTACACCAGGCCGCCGCGAAATCCTCAGGAGAATATTATCAACCGGCGGGTGGTCAGAGATATCTTGATCAAAGGAGCTGTCCTGTTTGCCGGGGTAACTGCAGTTTATTTTTATGCGAGGGGCAGGAATCTAACCGTGACTGAGTCTCAAACCTTTGCTTTTGCTGCCTGGATTTTTGGTCATATTATTCTGGCCTTTATCTCCCGTTCGGATAAAGAATCAGTCCTGGCCCAGGGGCCCTTTACCAACAAGGTCATGAACATCTGGGCAGTGGGAGCTATCGGTTTTCTGGTAGCGGCTATTTATATCCCTGGCTTAAGGGAGCGGTTTAACCTGGCTTACATCAGCTCAGGTCAACTGGTCTCGATCGCCGTAGCTATGATGATTATCGTTGGGCTACTGGAATTAAGGAAGGTAGCTAGCTCAGGGAAGAATAAAAAATTAGCAACGGACATGGCAGGACGCAGTTAGCTTGTCGCCAGTCAGTCGAGGCTTATTATTTGCCGGCCTGGCGCTCAAGCCTGAATTCCCATTGATAAATCAGGTCTTTTGCCTCACGGGCTTTTTGATCCTCTGGAGCCAGGGTGAGAAAAGTTTTCATCTGTTCAACTGCCTGATTATATTGCTTGAGATTGGCTAAGATTACCGCCTGGTTATAGTAGAGAACCGGACAAAACGGAGCCAGACCGAGCGCCTGATCAAATTCCTTAACTGCTCCTGACAGGTCTTTTTCTTGTATTAGAACCTCAGCCCGAAGAGAATGCTTGCGGGCTTCTTCGGGTAGTCCAGCTAATTCCGGATGACTTTTAAAGAGAGTACTGACCGTGGAGAGGAGTTCCTGCTTTCCAGCCTGGTTACTAATTCTCAGAGCGGCAGCATATTCATTCAGGGCTTCTGTCCAGTTTGACCCGGCAACTAAGGAAGCTGCTTTATCAAGATGAGCCTGGCGGGCAGGTTTAAGCAGGTCAAGCAAAAAGTTGGCATTCCGGATGACAAGAGCATTAGTTGAGGAGGCAACATTTCTGCTGATCGAGCTAAAGGCTGACTCAGCTCCGGTCAGGTCGCCTTTTCGGGCTAAAAACACGACCTTAAGGACAGCCGCTACCATATTTTCCGGATCATTAACAGCCGAGATCTCGTTCAGAGCCAGGTCATTATCTCCGCGATCCGAAGCGATAGCCGCCCGGGCTATATGTGTCCAGTCCTGAGCCGGATCGATGGCAGCTGCTTTATCAGCATCAGCGGCGGCTTCATCGAGAAGACCTTTCTCCCGGTAAAGAAAGCTTCTAAGACCGAGCACTTCTGCACTGTCTTTAGTCTGAAGCTTGGTAAGGAGGGTGCTGGCTGCGGAGATGGCCTCATCGTATTTTCCGGCTCGAGCGGCGACGTTCATCACACTTCTTAGAGGTGAAAGCTCATCCGGGGCGAGCTCAGAGGCAGAGCGAAAATGGTTGATGGCCTGGTCATAGTTTCCCAGGTTGAAGAAAATGTTTCCCAGCCGCATCTCGACCCAGGGATTTTTAGGATCGAGAGAAACGGCTCTGTTGAGAGAATTAATCGCTCCGCTGTAATCCCCGGTCGCGGCTAAGGTATCGGCCAGAGCCTGGAGGGCATCTATATTATCAGGAGCCAGCTTCAGGGCTGCTTCGGCTGCAGCCTGGGCCTCGTCATATTTTTTTATGGCCAGATCAGAAAAGGCCAACCCGACATAGTTTTGCGGTTCTCGAGGGTCAGCCTGAATCCGGGCCCTGAGAGCCGCGGCTGCTTTCTCGTACTGACCGGAGGCATAATAAGCCTGCCCGGCACGTTTTTGAATTAACATTACTCCTTGACTTAATTTCTGGTCAAGGTTGGTTCCAAGACTGCGTGACCATTCGGCCCAGGTCTTCATTCCCTGGATGGCCTGCTCAACGTCAGCCCCCTTGCTGATTAAAAGGTCAACTATTTCACTGTGGCCTTCGGCAGCCGCGCAGCCCAGGGCTGTCCAGCCATTCTGACCGATCATATTCAGATTGGCTCCACGCTCAATGAGGAGCTTGGCTATCTCCAGCTGGCCGGATGAAGCAGCCGTGATTAAAGGCGTGCCATAGTTCCATTCATCAATATTAGCTCCTTTATTTAAAAGTTCAGTGACTTTTTTAATGTCTCCTTTCTGAATAGCTTTCTGTAGCGGAGTCAGCCCGGCAGCCAGAGCCGAGACAGCCAAAAGGGTTAATGTTAATAGAGCTACAGAAATACTTCCCGGCCTTGACCATTTCATCTGATCCTCCTTGAAGCCCACATGACTTTTTCGTTAGCCGTCAAAATTCTAAATCTTGGCCTCATCTCTGTCAAATCCGCCTCTGGGCACCAGACTAGCCTGATTCTTAAATCTGGATTAACTCAGTTTACACTTTTGCCAGCTAAGAACGCAGTAATTCATTGCCTGACGAGAAAATCTACACGAAGATTATTCGCTTACTTGGTAAAATATCAATGTTAAACTCATACCCTGCCTCGCGATATAATCCATTTGAAGGAAGCTTTTGCCGGCCGGGTTTAGATCCAGTGAAGGTGCTGGCTAAATGAGCTTGATCCTGGAAGCAACGTCCAGGAAAAAGTCCTTTGACCAGACGGCTAAAGAAGCCGGATCTTTGACGAATGGTTCCGCCTCCTGCTTGATTTGCTCGATGTTTACCTTCTCGATTCTTGTAACGATCCTAAAAGGACAAAAACTCTCTTTTTATCTTTCCCGCTCAGTTTCTCTGAACGATTCCGTCTACAGCTAATAAACCCGGCTGCAATTTCCATTGAGAGATACAGTTTGGAGGTAAGATAGATCTATTATATATTTCCTTTGCTAATTAACCTTGCCTTTTATAACAGCAAAAACCTGGCTGAGAATAAAGAGTCGGGCTGGTAGCGGTGAAAACCCACGATCTCAGAACACTTTAAGTTTCGTAGCTCATAGAAGCGATGTCAGGCTCAGACTATCAAACACTTTATCAGGTATATATCAATTATCTGCCAAGATAAAAATCATTTGAGTGGAGATTGTATAATATATACAATACTAAATGAAGCTGGCAGGTGGGTGGGTTCAAGATGCACCCTCAAATGAATTTCTTTTCTGCAGGATGGAAGGCAGATCACTGCTCTAACATGAGCTTAATTCACCTCAACAATATCTTGATTAGTCTAGTCTAAGAATTTTTTAAGTGAAAGGAGAAGAAGTGCGAGTAATAAACTTCAATATCAACGGAGCCATGGTACCCGGGAGAAAAGATCACGAAATCCAGGAACGCTCATGGCATCTTCTGGCTGCTTATGGTGCCGATATCGGCCTGATTCAAGAGGTTGAGTTAAAAGCGATACCCGATTGGGCGTACAAAGAATGGAACATAGTTTGTGGAGAGCCAGAACTCCTGGGTGATGCTCAGGTCGGGTGGGGTTCTGTAATAGTGGCCAAAGAGGGGCTGGACCTCAAACCCAGAAACGACTTGCTCAGTCAGCAATGGGTGAACCTTCTTTATGATTATGCTGTCTTCGGGCAGATACGTCTGCCCGACGGCGAAGAGGCTATTGTGGTTAGTGTGCACGCACCTGCTCGCAGACTGCCTGCCTATCTGGAGTGCGTGAATAAAGTCGGGGCACTTACAGAGGAAGAGATGAAGGCAATGGCCCAGCCGGGCGACGCCCCTGGGCACTTGATTTATTTTTTTCTGCTATTTCACCCCTTGTTAAGGGCAAGCGATTCCTGGTCGGAGGTGACTGGAATAATTCAAGATTATTTGATAGGTATCGAACCCTGAGAAAGCACGGGCAGCCGCCGTTTTCAGCCATGTTTTTCACCAGAGCTCAGGATGCTGGCTGGTTTGAATGTCATGGCAGTCAAAATGAGGAGAGAAGCTATCTCAAATCTCGTACGCTTCCCCATCAGCTGGATCACCTTTTTTGTGACTGTAAAACAGGCCTGAAGATGAAGTCGTGCTCCATCAAAAATGAATGGCCTGCCGCGGAGCTTTCGGATCATGCCTCGATGGTGACTGATTTTCTCTGGGCGTGAAATTGCAATTAGCTAAAGTAAGTGAGTTTGAGTGGCTTTACAGTCTCGATTGATAGTAGACATTATAGATAACAGCGTTGAAGGAGGGAGGTTAATTATGAAAATTCGAAATTGCTATGTGGAGTGTGGCGAATTCGCTGAGTTTAAGCCCATCTTAAAAGCCTGGTGTAAAGTGAACAAAATTTATATGAATAAGTCTGGAAAAGACTGCCCATGGAGATACAACGAGCGGGCGTTGATTAGTTTATTAGCCGCGGCTGCCTGGACATCAGGTTATCCTGCCATTGAGGAATTCACAATATTTAAAGGCAGGCGGAAAGACAAAACCCACGGCCCGGGACGCTGCGACCTGAAAATTCAAATCGATGGTAAGAACTACTTATTCGAAATTAAAAAAAGTAGACCCCACCTTGGTAAAAAGCCTGGAGAAGACGACATAAAAAAGGTGGTGGACAGAAATATGCTTGGCTGCCTGCAGGAAGCTTGCCGGGATGCTGGTAAGCTTAAACCTAAAACGGGCAAAAGATTTGGTCTTTGTTTTATAGCTCCGGTCATTCCTGAGACTGAAGAAAATAAGCTCGTTGAAAAGCTTAACGTACTTATTGCTCGGTTAAAGAAAAAGGAACGTGAGTATGACCTGCTCTCGTGGTTTTTTGCCACTGACATGGACAGCGTTCGATTCAATGGGAAAATATATCCTGGCGTTTTCCTTTTAGCGAAGGAAACAAAAAAATATCAGAGATCGAACTCGAAGCGCCATTGATTTGGCTCGTAAATCTATCTGTCCTTGAAAATGAATCCTCGAAAAGAGCACCTGCACAAGCCCAACAGTTTATCTTCCTAGGGCCGTGGTGCGTTGAGTGCTAAAAGTCCTGCATTTCGCTCTTTAGAATTGGCATCTGATCTTAGAATCAAAATCTGGGCACCAAGCGGCAATCTAAATGAGCTTTATCCTGGAAGCAACGTCCAGGAAAAAGTCCTTTGACCAGACGGCTAAAGAAGCGGGATCTTTGACGAATGGTTCCACCTCCTGCTTGATTTGCTCGATATTTACCTTCTCGATTCGTTGCACCAGCAGGTGGCGTAAATCATCTTCTGTTAAGGCTGCCGGTCCTGTCCAGTGACCCGTCTGGCGCATTCTCTTCTCGAGATGAGCTAATCTCAACTCAGGGTGGTAGGCCGCAAACCAGACGAAATCATACCAGTCTCTTCCTTTCATTCGACTCTTCCAGCCTCGGCCTAAGACAGCGTGCATTTTTCCGGCAAACATATCGGGCAGCGTGAAGACCCGGACCGCAAACGGAATTGGCCGCAATAAGTACCGCATCTCTGTTATAAATCCAGAGGGCGGATTTATGTCCACTTCCAGCTTTATTTTCAATACCTGATTGCGAGGGACCTGCCTGATGAGGTTCTGGTCAAACTCGACCGTTATCATCTGGGCCTGTGTCTCAGCCTTAATAAAGGCAGATTGGACAGCTGCTTCTGGCTTCCTGACTTTGGGCTCAACTCTAACCTTGAATCCGAAGGACTCAAGCTCTTTTTTTAGAGCCCGGCTGTAGTCGGCCAAATTGAATTCCTGATATGCAGCCAGCAGGGAAAAATCCAGATCTTCAGAGAACCGGTCAAGCCCGTAAAGTACCCTGAGGGCTGTTCCTCCATAGAAGGCCGCCTTCTCGAAGAATTTTCCTCGCCACAGGCCGAGAAGAGCAATTTCCTGCATTATTTCCCGGAGAGCACGCAGAGAATCCTCCAATGATTTAATTTCGTAAGCAGAAAGCATCTGACGAATAGCTTCATTCATGGTTTGTCTCCCCGGCTTTCTGTAATTGCCTAACCAGTTGGCTCAAATATCTTAACTTACGAGAGCGATAACGCCGGGCGAAGTCGTAAATCCTTTCTGCTGGCAAGGACTTGAGAAAATCAGGTTCAATTCTCAGGTCTTCTTCGAGGAAGCGCTGCATTTCCGCCGCAGAAGCGATAGCCAAACCCCTTAGCGAAACAATTTTGTCAGCCAGGGCCTTTTCCGGTGTGGCTATCAGAAAGGCTTGTTCATGGTCTACCTCTACCCTGACCAGGCCAGTTTCATAAGCTCCTGGTGGAATTTGCCTGTAAATGAAAAGTCCAACCGGAGTGTTGAACCGGCGAGAGCGATTGGGGGTAACTGAGGTCAGGGCCTCAACTCTCTCCGGGATAATCCCGTAGTAAGCAAGAGCATAATCCAGGGATATGTAGGAAGGTCCGTGGACGAGGTTGGCCAGAAGCTCTTTTGAATATGGATGCCTCCTGTACTTCGGGCCGAAGACATACAGCCCTTTTTTGACCCTGATAATGATTTCCTGCCGGAGGAGATCGGTAATCTTATCCCTGGGAGAAGACAAATCCTTCAGGGTATGGATCAGAGTTTGATAATCAAAAATCTCGGTCTCAATCTGGGCGCGGATGTCTATGGCTTCCATATTTTGACCTCGTATGTCGACTTATTATCGACATACTATGCTTAATTATCAGCTTTGTCAAGCCCCTGAATTGCCTGGCCTTAACTCTGGACCAATCAAAATTAAGACCTTCTCTTATCGGGCAAAAATCAATGGAGTCTTTACCAGTATTTTTGTATCATAACCCCGGGGTTTCAAAATGAAAAGAGTCGCTTTATTTTTAGGTTTCATTCTTGTTCTCTTTTCCAATAATGATTTTTTAAACTGTTATTCCGACTCAAAGGAGCTGCAATTTAAGCCTCTAAAAGTTGAAAGGTTGCTCACGCTCGGATCTGATAGAAGTAACGAAGATTTTTTTAAGCCCCGCTCTTTTTATGTAGATAAGGAGGGGCGAATCTTCATCCTGGATTCTGGAAACGGCCGCGTTCAATGTTTTTCTGGCGACGGAAAGTTCCTTTTTTCCTTTGGTCGAATAGGTCAGGGGCCGGGCGAACTATCAAAAGATGCCTCTAAAATTAAGATGCTTGAAGATGGCCGAATCTACTTGATTGATAATCCACAACGCCGGATTAATGTCTATTCACCTGAAGGTAAGTTTCTCTCATCGGCTAAGACTTCAGTTTATTATGACGACCTGGAGCTGGTTGATGGTACTTATTTCTTGTCCTCTATGATTCTTGAGAAAAACCATAAACCGATTCATATTGCCAGACGCCTTGGTGAAATAGAAAAAGCTACAGGGCTATTTATAGAACCAAGGCCGGGTCTGGTTAAAGACATCTCCAACCTTTCCATGCCCGAGCCTTTCCGCCAGATCTATAGAAATTGTAATTTTACCAGGCTGGTTTCAACTCCCCAAAAAGAGCTGATATTTTCTCAACTGTCCCCTTATCACCTGGTAAAGTACAATTCGAAAGGGGAAATAATCAAAGATGTTTCTGGCCAGACTGATTTTGACACTTCCGCTAAGATCAGCTTCTCGGTAGATGAGAAGGGAATTTCAATTCAAGCCTCTGACCAGGCCAGTGTTTTTGATTTGAGTGTTAAAAGCGACGGCTCCCTTCTGGTTCCCTTCGTCAATCCTAAAAGAGATATTTTCTTCATTGACGTCTATGACTCTGATTTGAATCTGGTTGACAGGTTTAAGATGCCCAACGAAATTTTTGATGTCAAAAAAGGCGAGTCAATTGCTCAGATTTACATCGATAATCTCAACAACCTTTATGCTTTGGTGAGGTCAGAGGAAGATTTCCCCCGGCTGGTAGAGTTCAGATTAAACCTCAATTAGCTCTGGTAACCAATACAGTTCAATTTTGCAGCTTTTGAAAGAATGTAAGAAGTAAACGCAGTCTCCCGGAATCAATCGAAGTGGGAAATGGTCCTTTATTTTCATGATGCTATCTACCAGTTGCAGAGGTTGTCTTTAGAGTAATCGGAAAAGCTAAAAACAAAAGCTGTAAGAAACCCAACTACAGTGCTGGTGATGTGTTCCGTTACTGCTTCAGACGGGCTCAAAGTAATCGCGGTCGAGATGACTGACCTGCTTGATCTTTTTTTGTTGCAGCAGTTTTTGAATCTCCAGACTCAATTCTTCTCTGGTCTGGCCGAGAGAGTTTTCCAGGTCTTCAAGGCTGACCGGCCGCCGTCGCACTATGGCCAGAATAGCTTCGGCGATATCAACCGGTGCTTTTTCCTGCTCTTTTTTCCTGAAGCTGGCTATGACTTCGGCCTTCTGTCCAAAAACACCTTTAATTTTATTCATTTCTTCTGGCGTCAGAGGCCTGGCCGTCTTTTCGGCGGGAGGCCTGACCACGGTGTTCAGATGGATTTTATCCGGATTTATTCTATCGACTGCTTCCTTTAATTTTTTAAGATGAGCCGGTGAGTCATTTACTCCCTTGACCAGCATGATTTCGAGCCAGATCTGGCCCCTAAACTCTTTTCTGAATTTGGCCAGTCCATCTATGATCTTTTCAACCTTGAGTGAAGGATGCGGGCGGTTAATCTTTTCGAAAACTGGCTGTGTGGCAGCATCAAGCGAAGGGACAACCACCTCAGCCGCGGCCAGCTCTTTTCTCACCTCGGCCCGAGAGAGGAGAGTGCTGTTGGTCAGAACCGCCACCGGAATTTTGGTGATTTTCTTTATCTCTCTAATCAGCCAGCCGATTGATTTATTAAGAGTTGGCTCTCCCGAGCCAGAAAAGGTGATGAAGTCAACCCGGGCTCCAGTTTTCAGGAACTTCTTTATTTCCTCCAGTATATTTTTTTCAGAATAAGGATTTATCCTTCTGATGGTTTTTTTCTGGCTTCTGCCGAGCTGGCAATAAATACAGCTCAGGCTGCAGGTCTTAAAGGGCAGAAGGTCAACTCCCAGTGAATACCCAAGGCGTCTGGAAGGCACGGGACCATAAAGATGCGGGAATTTTTTCTCTTTTTTCATCTGATTTCCTTTTTCTTCAATTACCGTCATTTACATTACCGTTTAACCGCCCGAAAAATCAAGCCTGCCGGTTGCTTCTTCTGCAAATAGAATAAGGTTCAGTCTAAAATCCAGCAAAAGTTGATTCGTTGCCTCATGAGAAAATCTACACGAAAATATTTTGACTTCTGACTTCCGACTATTTTCAGGTGACAGAAGCATAAAGAGGATTAAGCTCTTTTCCTGGTTCATCGTCTTTTGAGCAGGATAGCTTTATGGGTGCCTGTTATCGGAAACGCAGTGCGCACTTACGATTAGTTTCGCCGGAGGTCAAGGAGTTTTGGCGCCGATTTATCATCCAGATATTCTTTTATTCGTCTTTCGGCTAAGCGAACATAGTCTTGGTTGATGTCATAGCCCACAAAATGGCGCCCTGATTTCAGGGCAGCGATAGCTGTCTGCCCGCTTCCTATAAATGGATCCAAAACGATTTCGTCTTCAAAGGTATATAACTGGATTAATCTGTACGGTAACTCGACAGGGAAAGGTGCTGGATGACCGATTTTGGTGGCCGATTCAGCCGGAAAGGTCCAGATACTTTTGGTAAATTCTAAAAATTCCTCTTTAGAGATGGTATTTCTTCGGTTCTTCGGAGCTTTTCTGGTAAAAGTTTTTTTCGAAAAGACCAGGATATACTCATGAATGTCTCTGAGGATGGGGTTTTTAGCCGACTGCCATGTTCCCCAGGCTGTCGAGGGACTGACGCTTGTGCCCTTGTTCCAGATGATTTCCCCTCTCATTAGAAAACCCAGGTCTATCATGTCTTTTATGACGAAAATGTGCAGCGGCAGATAAGGTTTCCGGCCTAAGTTAGCTAAATTTATGCAGGCCCTGCCTCCAGGAACCAGGACTCTATAAACCTCTTTCCAGACTCGCTTTAAAAATTCGCGGTATTCGTTGAGGGTTAGATCCTGATCATATTCTTTTCCCACGTTATAAGGAGGAGAGGTAACCATCAAGTGGACACTATTTTCAGGCAGCTCTTCCATGCTTTCGCTTGAACGGCAAAAAACGCTATCGAGACAATCAGTGCTGACCGGGTTTTCCATATATTCTGTCTGCTCTTCCCTCGGCAAGCCTTCATATAATCGGCTCCCATAGAATTTGCTTGAATCATGATTAATCCGCCCGGGAGAACCAAAGGCACTGGTAGTGGTCCCTGCTGATTTTCGTTTGGCAGTTGGAAATTTCAGTCTTCTTTCCATAGGTCAACCCACCTTTTATATGGACTTATATTTATTTGTGTTTTTTCCCATTCGATAGGAATAGCGAGCGAGTGTTCACAATTTATAAGAGTTGTCAGAGCCTCTTTTGTTATTTCAACTCCCCTTGGGTTTGTGCCGGGTTTGGGTAATTTTATATACCGCTCTTTCCCGAGTTGATTAAATACCAGCTGCTGATTCCTCAACGGAATATAGAACAGGCCGCCTCGTTTTCCCCAGTTGATCTGAACCAATAGCAGATCACAACTGGGCTTATAATTTGCCTGAAATTCGGCTGCTTTTTGGGGATCAACCGTCCAGACCAGTTTGACTCCTGAGAAGCTATTGCCTGTTACGGTCTTAATGGAAATTGGTTCGTTAAAAAGTTTTACATCAGCTTCAGGGTTGGTTATCGGTAGATTGGTATCTATGTTTTCTTCGCCGAATTTATAAATAAGGAGTGCTATAATGACTTTTTCACGCGCTGAGCCCGCTTCCATCCCAATTTTCCCGGCTCGTGAGCTTTCCATATCGGCCATCTGGAAAAGATAAGGAAGCCGCCGTTTAATTTTTTCTACCAAATTGAGATCGTTAAATAATTCGTCTAAGTGATAGTTCACCTGAGACTCCACTAATAATAGTGACGTTTAAGTCCAGCTGTTAATCTCGCTGCACTTCTTTATTATCATAGCTATCATTAAATATATTTTAAAGGGCAAACTTTTTGCCCGAGAGATTCAATTGGCCGATTTGATCAAAAGACCAGATTATTATTTAATCGACCTTCTGGCGGCGGGCCCACTTATCGAACTGAACCTGCCGCCGGTAGAGAAACCTGCTGTTTTTAGCGGACTGGTAATTAAGCTCGGCTTCTATTTCTTCATCCAGCCTGGCGGGCGGAGTCTGGTTGATGACGTCGAGTAAGTTTTTGACAGAAAAGCTGGCGTAGGGCTTTTCTATTTTTCTCCAGGTCTCAAGGGCCTTTTCCTTCTCTCCTTTTTCCCAGAGTGCCAGCCCGATAGCGTATAAGGCCCTGGCCCTGGTCAGCCCGCCCCGTCCGGCTAAATCCTCATAGATTTTGAGCTCAGCCTGCTCGTATTTCTCCAGGGCTTCATCCAGGGATGAAAAGCCTTTCCGGCTGAGGCTTTCCTCGAGGTCCTCATAAACCTGCTTCAAAACAAAAGCTTTAGGCAGCGAGTTAAAAACATAATCGAGAGAGGCTTTTTTAACATAGATGTCCTTAGCCTGAGGATAAGCTCTGGCCAGATTTCGTATCACTCTCCTTTCCATATCTAAAGAAGAGGCGAGGCAGAAGAGAAGCTCATCTCTAACCGGTGAAGGCGGATGACTCTCGATCAGAACGGTCATCCTCTCAAAGATTGGCTTCTTATAAAAAAGTTCCTCCAGAGCATCGAAGGCGGCAGTAAATTCATCTTCAATAAAGATAACGCCATTCAGGTTAGAGTTGATGAAACTTTTGGTAAAGGCAGCCAGCTCTGGATCGTTCCAGTCGTATTTGTTGAGATAATCTTTTTCAAAAATAGAAAACTGCACCTCCTCCGGATAGGCCATCAGCTCATCCAGGATTTCTGACCACCTGGGCGCTGCCAGCTCAAAGTGGACCCGGCCACTTTTCTTCTGACCCTTTTCCTCTGCTTTTTGCTCCTGCCATTCTGCTTCTCCGTAATAGAAAACGCGGAAATTTCCCTGTGGAAAAAGCCTCTCAGCCCGGCTGGAAGTTTGATCCAGTGTTTCCTTGGCCTGTTCATTTTCAGCCGCTGGGAAGATAAAGGTCGGGAAGCCCTTAATAATTGAAAAATTCAAGGCTCCTCTGGCCATAATTTCTGCAAAAGGACAAGGCCGGTAGTAGTATTGAGCCGGCACCTCAGTCTGGCCAGTCCCGAGCTTGAGTTCAATGAAGCTGCCAGGACCAAAGCCTGGCGGATTTTTTAAAGCGCCGGCCTTCTCCAGTTTTTTAAGCTCCTGTGCTTCATCCCGGCTGAGCAAATATAGTTCAGATTTCCCGCTGCCTGAAGCTGCCGGGCTTAAAAAAACTTTTTCGCCAGAACGGATTTCAAAAGTTTCTTCCTTGCCTCCTGGCTGTCTTTCTTTTTGCCCGGCTTTTTCACCGGCGGCAACTCCACTTCCCTGTTTGAAAAAGTTTTCGAGAAGGCTCTTATAGACTTCAACTTTTTCCTTCTCCGTCATCCTATCATCCATAAGCAGAAAGTTTTGGCCCATTTCAGGGAGTTTCTTTTCTTCAAACTCGGCCATCAATCTGGCCAGCTGCTCGTCGAGCCCTATTTCTTTGTTGAGCTCGTCAACGGCGCGGGCAAAAAGTTTAAAATCGCTGTCGACTGCAGGTTGGTCGCCTGAAGACCCCGGGTGCGAATAATAAGAAACCGCGGTGATCGACAGGACAACACCTATAATCAGATGCAAAAGGCCGGAGAGAAAAAGTGCGCCGCTAAAACCACCGCTGGCCTGCTTCACGGCCAGCCAGGCCTTCATGATTTCTGGTTTGAAGTTAAATGATTTGTTCTTTTCCGGTTCTTTTTCCGGAAAAAGAGTTATGAAGCTCATCGTGCTTGCTGTTACCCCTGCTGTTTTCAGGATACTAACATTATAAAATCAGAGTGTCTCCCTTTCAAATTGATAATAGCTACTAAATTTAATTCTGGCCGGGGAACTTTCCTGGTTCTCCTGGTCTCACGGCAAAAAGGTAAAGAAAAATTGCGGCCAGCTCTTGCCTGTTGATGCTCTCTCTGTTAGCATAAAAAACAAGAAAAATGGACAACGTTAGGATGGAAAAGAAAATCGCGGTCAAAATTGTTACTGCTGCCCTGGTCTTCGACATGTGGAGAAACGTGATGATAATGCGTTCCTACGCCCCGAGAGGTTGGCCAGCGGTGTAAAGTCTACCCTGGAAACAGCAGAGGGCGTTCTCAGTTGAGAACGCCCTTTTTTTTATATGGGGAAGAATCCAGAGGAAGACGCGCGGACCAATCAATGACTGAAGTTCGGGGCACAAATTGCGATCGGAAAAGTCTTGAAGAGCTGATCATGGCTGTTTCCGGCCGGACGACTCAAAGGTCATGAGGAGTGCAGAGTAATCAGGAAAAAGGAAAGTTAAAAAATGAAAAAAAGAGTCGTTGTTAAATTTGGCGGGTCGAGCCTCAAAAATAAGGAAGATCTGTCAAAAATTTTGAGTGTGGTCAAAATGTATGAGCAGCCTCTGGCCATCGTTGTCTCGGCTGTTTCGGGCGTGACTGATAGGTTGGCGGAGGCTGTGGCTGATATCAGGAATCTCGATGTTAACGACTTCCTGGCCAGCCTTAACTTGACTTATCAGCACTTCCTGAAGGCAAAAAATCAGGAGCTAAAGGCTCGCCTCTATGAAATAAGAGATTTACTTGAGGGCGCCCGACTCATCGGTCAGGTTCCGGATTTTGTTTATGATCGGGTACTAAGCCATGGCGAACGATGTTCGTCTTTGCTTTTAACGCAATATTTTAACCAGCATGGCTTTGACTGTGAGGAAGCTCTGCCTGAGCAGTTTGGTTTGACCACGGATGCCCGATTTAAGGCAGCGACGGTTGAGCTTGAAGCTTCCGAACGGAATCTAAAAAAATTTTTTAAAGCCGATAAAAATTATGTTGTGCCTGGGTTTTATGGCCTTTCTGGCGGCCAGATCAATCTTCTGGGCCGCGGCGGCAGTGATTATTCAGCTACTTCTATCGGTTATTGCCTTGAGGCCGAAAGGGTTGATCTTTATAAGGATGTCTCTGGTTTTATGACCTGTGATCCCAGATGCGTCAAAGGTGTTAAGCCGGTCAAGAAGCTTAATTATGATGAAGCCGCTGAGCTGTCTTATTTTGGAGCCAGAATACTCCATCCGACGGCGGTTGATCCGGTACGCCAGAAAAACATTCCTCTTTATATTTTCAACCTGAATTCCTTTACCTCGATTGACCGGCCCGATACGATTATCTCTTCTAACGGGGCGGTGTCAGAGACAGTGGTCAAGAGCCTGTCCTTTACTGATGATCTGGCTGTTATTCGCTTTAAAGGGTCAAATGTCGGCCGGGTACCGGGACTCCTGGGACAGATTGCCTCGACCTACGGCCGCGAGGGCATCAACATTAAATCTGTGGTGACCTCACAGACGAGCATCAATATTCTGATTTCCAGCCAGGACGTTAGACGCTGTCAGCAAATAACTCCAAAAATGAAAATTGCTGAGGTGGAAAATGTTTTTTATCGCACAAATATCTCGCTCATCGCGGCGGTCGGGGAAGGAGTTCTTCAGAAACCAGGGGTGGCCGCCAGGATCTTTTCTGCCGTTTCCAGGCATGAGATTAATGTCGAAATGATCTCGGCCGGTGCTTCTCAGGTGACAATTTATTTTCTGGTGAATTTAAAAGATAGAAACCGAGCCTTACAGGCTATTCATCGAGAATTTTTTGAAGGAGAAAAACATGAAAACGGTGGATGAAATCAATGAGAAAATCAAACAGGGAGAAGCGGTTGTGCTGACGGCGGAGGAAGTGGTAGAGCTGGCCAGAGAAGCGAGCCCCGAAAAGATTGCCGAACAGGTGGATGTGGTCACGACCGGGACCTTTGCTCCCATGTGCTCGAGCGGAGCGGTGATTAACTTTGGACACACCACGCCTCCCATGCGAATGGAAAAAATTGAGCTGGCTGGTGTCGAAGTCTATGGCGGACTGGCAGCCGTTGATGGTTTTCTCGGTGCAACGGAGGAGTCAAAGGCTGATAAGAGCTTTGGCGGGGCCCATATTATCGAGGCTTTGATCGAAGGCAGGGATTTATATCTTAAAGCTGCGGCTAAAGGTACAGACTGTTATCCCCGTAAGGAATTTGAAGGTTATATCAACAAAGATATGATCAATGACTTTTTCCTTTTTAATCCGAGGAATGCCTACCAGAATTATGCGGCTGCGACCAACAGTTCTGACCGGACAAAATACACCTACATGGGGAAGCTTTTACCTCACTTTGGCAATGTGACTTACTCCACTTCCGGCGAGCTAAGTCCTCTGCTCAAGGATCCGCAGATGATAACCATCGGACTGGGCACCAGGATTTTTCTGGGCGGCGGGACCGGCTATATCGTCTGGCCCGGAACTCAGTTCAGAAACGATGTCAGAATCAATCAATACGGCTTACCTGTTGGCCCGGCCAGAACTCTGGCTGTGATCGGTGATGCTCGCCGCATGAACTCCCGCTATCTACGGGCAGCTTATTTTAAAAATTACGGGGTGACGCTTTTTGTTGGGATTGGTGTTCCTATCCCTGTTTTAAATGAGGAGGTAGCTTATTTTGTTTCCAGGAGTAATGAAGAAATCGAGACGATTATTGAAGACTACGGCCGGCCAGAACGACCGATAATCGCCGAAACAAATTATGCCCGGCTGAGGGCGGGCTGGCTGGAGTTAAATGGGAAAAGGGTCAGAACCTCGCCTCTTTCCAGCCTGCTCATGGCCCGCGAAATAAGCCGGGTGCTCAAGGAGAGAATAATTGCCGGTAGCTTCCTTCTGACCTCGCCGGTTGAGTTTTTCCATGAAGAACGCACTTTAAAACAGCTCGAAATAAGAACAAGCGGCGAAGAGTTGAAGCTGGAAAAGCCGACCTGTGTTGATTGTGGGGCCTGTGTCAGTGTCTGTGTCTTCGATGCTCTTAACCTGGTTGATGGGAAATTTACTTATACCGCAGAAAGATGCACTGATTGCGGTGAATGCGCTGACATTTGCCCGCTGGGTGTGGAGCTTCCTCCCCATGAGTAATAGATTTTACCGGGACTGGTCTTCTGGCCGGCTGCAGAGTTTTATGGTCCGCTTCAGGGAGACAGATCTCTGGATAGGTGTGGATAGCTTCAGGCCGGAGATGGAAGAAGCGGTTTATAAAGAAGTCGTCTCGTGCCACGCTGAACTAAATAGATGTAGCACGAAATATCCTGCCTTTCTGACTTCTCTCCGGCCGCTTGACTTTCACTGGCAGTCAGAAATTATTGAGCAGATGATCGAAGCGACCAGGCTGGCCTCAGTTGGTCCCATGGCGGCTGTAGCCGGGGCCATCGCTGATAAAATTGGCCATTTTCTTCTAGAGAACTTCGGCTGCCGTGAAGTCGTCGTAGAAAACGGCGGGGATATTTTTGTGAAGAACGAGCAGGACATAGTTGTTTCAGTCTATGCTGGAGCTTCGAAACTTTCCGGCAAGGTTGGGCTAGAAATTCCACCGGGTGAATGGGGCATCTGCACCTCCTCAGGCACCGTCGGACATTCTTTAAGCTTTGGCCGCGCCGAGGCTGTAACGGTGGTTTCCCTGAACGCGACCTTGGCTGATGCTTTTGCCACAGCCTATGGCAATCTGGTGAAGCGCGCAGAAGACATAGAGAAGGTTCTGGCGCAGGCTTTAAACGATAAGGTGGAAACTGTTCTTATTATCGTCGGTGATCGGCTGGGGATCATTGGCAGGCACAGCCTGAGGTTTATGGAGGGTGCCAAAAGTTATCAGCCTTTAGATTTAAAGACCTGATAATCCCTGGTCCTGGCGGGAATAAATTTCTTAATGATTTGAATTTCAAATGACTTAAAAATTTGAAAGGGCGAGTTGAAATGTTGAAATTCGAGACGGCGAAAGACGGCAGATCATCTTTCTTTCCCGCCGGAGAATTAGCTGAGAAAGGAGAGATGAGGTGAAAAAGTTAGCTATTCTGGGAGCAACCGGGCTCGTCGGACAGAGGTTCATTCAACTTCTCTCCGGCCATCCATTTTTTGAAATTTCGGCTCTGGCTGCTTCCGATAATTCTTCGGGGAAAAAATACATAGAAGCTGTCCACTGGCATCTGAATACACCTATTCCTGATAAAATCAAGGAGATGGTGGTCAGAGACTGCCGGCCTGATTTTGAGGCTGACTATGTACTCTCAGCCCTCCCTTCAGATGTAGCTGGCCCGATTGAGGAAGAATTATTAGCAGCCGGTTATATCATCTTTTCTAATGCCGCCAGCCATCGTTTCAATCAAAACGTGCCAATTGTGGTGCCCGAAGTGAATCTGGATCATTTAAACCTTATCCAGAGTCAGGAAACCAAAGGGAAGATCATTACCAATCCCAATTGCTCGACAACCGGGCTGGTCATGGCTCTCAAGCCGATTATGGACAGATTCGGCCTGGAGGCGATCGAGGTGGTGACCATGCAGGCCATCTCGGGAGCAGGCTATCCCGGTCTATCTTCCCTGGATATTATGGACAATGTCATTCCTCATATAAAAAATGAAGAAGAGAAAATCCAGCGCGAAGCTAAAAAGATTCTGGGAAAGTTGAAGAAAGGCTACATTGAACCGGCCAGCTTCAGCCTCGAGGCCCAATGCAACCGGGTGCCGGTAATAGACGGGCACCTGCTATCGGTTTTTGTCAGGACAGAGGAAAAAGTCACCGTGAAGGAAGCAGCCCAAGCCTTTGAAGACTTTCAGCCACTTAAAGGTCTGAAGCTCCCAACTGCTCCGGACAGGCCGGTAATCTATTTACCTGATCTGGAAGCTCCACAGCCAAGGTTACACAGAAATTCAGGCGGCGGCATGAGTGTCACTGTCGGTCGGTTGGTTCAGATTTCAGGCAGAGAAATACGCTTTGTGGCCCTGGTGCATAATACCATCAGAGGCGCAGCAGGTTGTGCCCTGTTGAACGCAGAAGCTTATGATTTGTTGATGGGATAAATAAAAACTTAAGAAATATTTAGCCCGTTTTGTTCATAAAACTGAGCATATTTGGGGATTTTTAATTTTTATCTGGCTTCATCACCGGGTGGGAAACAGGTTCATCTAAAGGAAGCCTTTTTCTTTGAGCCAGGCGTCATTAAAAATGGTACTCAAATAACGGGAAGCACCACCCGGGAAAATTGTGACTATTCTGGCCGGCTTTTCTAAACTTCTGCTCAGTTTCATCGCTCCCCAGAGAGTGGCGCCACTGCTGATTTCAGTCCAGTTCTTTTGATTTTTAAAGAGGGCAGGAAAGAAAGAAGTCTTTTGGGCGATGTCATAAGTAAAATTAGACATTTTTTACTCCGAACCGCATCCGTTTGACTTTTCTCTATCAGTGAATATAGAAATTTAAAAACTATCTGGTAGGTAGCTAAGCCATAAGATTTTAAGGCGAACTGTTATCACTGCTTCAAACGGGACCAGGCCTCGAACCTGGAAAAAGACAGACAGCTGCTATTGACCTCCCGAGCATAAATCTAAGGCCTGAATCTGGTTGCGACCCGTCTTGCTGGAGGCGGTCTTTTGGGCTATTATTGATAAAATAAAGAAAATATCTGGTTTTAAGCGAGAAAGAAAATGGCACCAAAAAGTAAGCTGGATAGCGGAGGATATGGCGAAAAGGAAGCCAAGGCTGGCCTTAAGGCCAAATTACCTGAAATTGAAACTTTTCCCAATCAGTTTCCCGATTATGAAATTACGATTGAAATTCCTGAATATACTTCGGTTTGCCCCAAAACCGGGCTGCCTGATTTTGGCATAATTACCATCTGGTATATTCCCGACAAAAAAGTCCTGGAGCTTAAATCTCTTAAAATGTACATTCTGGCCTACCGTAATCTCGGGATTTTTTATGAGAATGCTGTGAACCGCATTCTGGAAGATGTGGTTAAAGCCTGTCAGCCGAAAAAAGCTCTGGTCAGGGGAGAATTTACTCCGCGGGGTGGTTTGAGCTCGACGGTTGAAGCACGTTATCCGCGTGGTGAATAAAAAAGTTTAGTCTGTCAGCAAAAATAAAAAGAAGAAAAATGGAAAAAAAGGATTCTTATAAATACAACCAGAAAACTGAAATTCAGCCAGCGTCAGCCTGTATCGACGCAGGATTAGAAGCAACGAGTGCAGCCGGTTCCTTTCCTGCCGACCAGACTTTACCTCCTACCCACAAGGCCGTCAGAGCTCTGACTCTTTCCGATGAAGACCAGGTCAGCAGAAAACTCGAGTCGGTTGACCGGCCGGCACCCTTTGGACTGACCGATCTCCTGATGATTCTAACCACCATCATCTGGGGAGCCAATGTGCCGGTTATCAAGGTTTCTTTTTCGGAGCTGTCACCTCAGGCTTTTAATCTGTCCAGATTTTTAATCTCATCCGCCATCTATGCCTTTATTCTCTGGAGAAGCGGAGAAGGCTTTAGAATCAACCGCAAGGATCTACCCCGGGTGATATTCCTCTCCCTGACCGGAATCACCTTTTATCAAGTCTTCTTCATTGCTGGTTTGAGCCGGACCGCGGCCTCTCTCATCTCGATGACCAATGCTATGACGCCTATTTTAATTGCCCTGTTGAGCGCTGTCCTTGGTTTTGAACGATTGCGACCGGTCGGCTGGCTTGGAATTTTACTCTCGGTTGGGGGCCTCTATGCTGTTATCCTCGGGCGGCCGGCTGGCTTTAATTTTAGAGGTTCAGAAGTCTCAGGTGTCGTTTTCAATCTTATTTCCTGTTTTCTCTGGGCTCTATATACCATTTATGCCCGGCCAGCGCTTAAAAATATGTCACCGCTCAAAATGGCCGCTCTGACCAACATTCTGGGGACCATCTTTTACCTGCCATTCAGCTGGAAACATTTTGTGCAAACAGACTTTAGCCGCGTTTCCATGGGTGGGTGGCTCGGGGTCCTTTACTCGGCTCTGCTGGCCCTCGTCCTGGCTTCGATTATCTGGTATAAGTCAATCGAAAGAATAGGCGGAGCCAGAACCGGGGTGTTCAGTAACTTGACTCCCGTCTTTGGCGTTCTGACCGCTTGTATCTTCCTTCATGACCGAATCACCTGGATCCAGGTGGCAGGGGTACCGATTATTTTCTTTGGTGTTTACTTAGCCAGAAATGGTCACAAGTTTTATGGTAAAAAAATGATGACGGCTCCTGGCCAGAGTATAAGTCAGCCTGTAAAATCAGATTATAGATAAAGTCGTCTGCCTAGAATATAAAAATAGATAGAACATAAATAGTAAAAGCTGAGTTATTAGCCTACCTGTGGAAACTCTGATGAGATGAGAAGTTTGCTCTCTGGCAATATAGAATAAGTTACAGGCAGGAATAAATGAACTAAGGTCAGGCCTTAGTTAGATCGGGAAAGAATAGATTTATAAAAAGGCATATACTTAAAAATAGGGCTAGCTAGCCGACGGGATAATAGAAGTCCATCTCTGATTTCAAAGGAAATTTCTGAGACTGATAAAGCCTGGGGTACTCAAGCCTTGGTATTGGTGAAGTATCTAACTGCCAGCGCTTCTTAAAAGTTGATTATCAAGAGAAAAACGTCTCTTTAATACTTTTAATTGCATTAACTGCAGACAAAGGGCACACCGCCTAAGCTTTCTGTTCTCAAAACTTTATCTTGAGCTACCTTAAGCCATAAATCTTATGGAGCTGACAACCCAACCTGATATTTTTGAGACCGCCTCTGGCCGCTTGCTCGAAAAGATGCCAGGCCCGCTGGTAGCTCCAGACTTCATTCGATTCGGGCTGAAGCCAGAGAGGAACATTGACCCGAAATTTTTTTCTTACTTTTTCGACTTCAGCCAGCTTTAAATTTTTAGTAACTACCAGCTTGACTTCGGTCGCCTGTTGACGGGAGGTTCGAGTTGAAAAAAAATCAGGCGGCTTGGGAGAAACGGTCAGCCAGTCCACCTCAAAAGTTACAGGCTTTGTTCCGTTGGTCTCTATCTGGATTTTAAAACCAGCTCGCTTGAGCTTTTCGGCCAGTGGCTTAATGTCCTGGAGAAGCGGTTCCCCGCCTGTAATTGACACCCAGTTAGCTTGATATTTATTTTTAATTCCTACTATTTTACTAAGAATTATTTCCAGCCTTATTTCTCGGCCTTCTTCCCAGGCGTAGCTCGTGTCACAAAAATCGCAGCGCAGATTGCAGCCTGATAACCGGAGAAAGATGGTCGGTTGACCCTGCCGTCCGCCTTCGCCTTCGGCCGAGAAGAAAATCTCGCTAATCTTCAGTGTAAGTGGCGGCTGCATCCTCAGACTCCCAGACGGTCACAGCTGAAACCGGATAGAAGGCTCGAAGCTCACGATAAAACTGTCTGGCCAGGTTTTCAGCCGAGGGGTTAAAATCATAAACTTCGTTCAGGAGTTTATGATCGGGTAAAATTGTGGCCAGCTTTTTTTTGATCTCAACAAAGTCAATGCCCAGGCCGGTTTTATCCAGTTCAGTCACGGCGATTTCCACCTCAACCTGAAAGGTATGACCGTGTAGCTTTTCACATTTTCCCTGGTATTCCCGCAGGTAATGGGCCGCCGAAAATTTATCTCTGACCTTGAGTTTCCAGCTCATATTTTCCCCTCCTTTTTAAGGCGCACAATTAAATGGTCTTCCTCGCCCACTTCCTGCCACGCCCGGGCCCGCAGGAGACAGCTCGAACACCGCCCGCATGGAATTTCTCCTCCGGCGTAACAGCTAACCGAATAGGAATAATCGGCTCCGAGGCTCAGACCAAGCCTGATAATGTCTGATTTTTTCATCTTAAGAAAAGGAGCGATGATTCTCAATTTCTCGCCCTTAAATCCTGCACCGGTGCCTTCATTTATAGCCTTCTCCATGGCTCTGACAAAACTGCCGGTCGTGTCCGGATAGTTCGGTGAATCAATCACATTAAAGCCACAGACCAGGTGGCTGATAGCAAGTGTTTCAGCCAGGGCAGCAGCCAGCGAGATGAAAATTCCATTGCGAAAAGGAACATAAGTAACCGGCAGTCCTTTTTTTATTTCCTCTGTCTTTTTAAACGCCGGGACCTTTATTTTTTCATCGGTCAAGGCCGAGCCGCCAATTTGCCTCAGGTCAATTTTTATTATTCTGGGCTCAAGCCCGAGCCGCGCGGCTGTTTTCCTGGCCATGCTTATTTCCACCCGGTGCCTCTGTCCATAGTCAAAAATAACAGGCAGGACCTGCTGGTACCGTTTTAAAGCCCAGTAAAGAGCCGTCGTCGAGTCAATTCCGCCCGAAAACAGGACCAGCGAGCCGTTACTCTTTTTTTTATTTCCACGAGTTCCAGCCATTTTTACCTTTCTCCACTCAAGTTTCAGTTTCCATTTCCTTGCTTTTAATTATCTCTGACTTCATCATACCGCAGCTCTCTTTCGGTCTCAAATTTCAGGCTTTGCCCCGATTATATCAGTTGACACCTGTTGGTTTAGATGCTAACTTTTACTTCTTATGGATTGGGTAAAACTCGAAGAGCGGGTTCGGCCGCTTAATAAAGGCCAGCGGCTGATTATCCGTGATGATGTCTATGAGTTTAATGAACTGCAGGGAGTGCTGGAGCTGGCTTCCAGAAAAAAGCTAAAACCAATCATTCTCGATACTGGCCTTTTCGGTCTGAATGAGCTGACTGTTCTCTCCCGCTTCTATTTTGCTTTCTACAGTGGAGACCTGGCCCGGCCTGATTTTCTGCAACTGGCAGCTATAACTGAACTCCTGAATAAAAATCATTGCCCGGTGTATTTCTTCCTGGAGGAAGGTTCTCAGGCTGATGCTCTTGACGCTAAATTGGCCTCGGAACTGGCAGTGGTTTTTGTTTCGTCCCGCCAGAAAAGGTGGGAAACCAGCCAGCTGTCAGGATTGGCGGAGGAAACCCTGGCTGGCGGCACTACCCTTGTCTATTATCATCATGGACAGCCTGAGGAGAGTCTGGCTGAATGGCCTAAAAAAAACTGCTGGCTGCATCTGTCCAACCGCTTTTTTGATGAAACCAATCAGCCGGTCGTTCTGGAACTTCTCAAAAATATAAGACAAACAAAAGCTCACGTAATTATTCATCTTGATATACCGGCTTCTTTAGATTATATTAATAATCTTAGTGAGGGCGGTGCCCATTTAATTTTTAATTTTGGTCCGATTGAAACGAGAAGCAGGCTCTCCAGGCTTGAATCTTCATGGAATAAGAAAAAGTTGCCTGAAAAGGTGTTTTACCTTTATCAGGATTTCATGGCTTGAGTTAAACTCAGCCGGGTTCCCCGGCCAGCCAGAAACGGAGATTTATTCTCTGCGATTACAAGAAAAAAGGCGGAAATTTATTTATTCAGGATAAAAGATGGAAGACAAGAAGCCCAATGGAAGCCAGTCAGAAGGAACGCCGACCTCTGAGGTTCTCCTCAAGGTGAAGGAGGCTGAGGCCAGGGCCCGCCTGAAAATTGAGGAAGCCAGGCAAAAGACTTCTTCCGAGCTAATCAGGCAGGCAACGGAGGAAGCCTCGAAGCTGACAGAAAAAATTCTGGTTGAGGCCAGAAGCCAGGCGGCTAGGATTAAAACCGAGGCCCGCCAGCAGGCCGAAAACGAGGCCAGGACGATAAAAGAGAAAACAGAAGAAGAGAAAAAACAGCTACTGGAGAGCGCTTCGGCCAATTTTAATCAAGCGGTAGAAAAAACCACCCAGCGTCTCCTCGAGATTATAAAAGAAAGGCAGTTCTAAAGATGGCTATTGCTCCGGTTAAGAGAATGGAAGTCCTCCTGCCCAGAACTGAGCTGGAAGGCTTTGTCTCTTATCTCCAGGAGCTGGGAATAGCTCAGCTTGACCCGCTCCCCTATGAAGAGCTGGAGCTCAGCAGTTCACCGATCGAGCTGACAGAGTACGAACGCTGGCTGGGAAGAATAGGTCATGTGATTCAACACCTGCCTGAGACAGAACCCAAAAAAGGTCTGGAGAAACTCTTAACGCCTAAGCCAAAATATTCGGCCAGCCTGAGGAAAGTTCTCCTTGATTATGGTTACCAGAAAGTGGTCGAAGATTATGAGGCGCTCGAAGCGAAGCGGGCTCAGCTCTGGCAGAACATAAAACAGATTGAAAAAGAAAAAGAATTCTTGAAGCCCTTGCTGGCTCTGGCTGTCTCTCTTCGCAGCCTGACCGGTTTTGACCACTGTCTGCTAAAAATAGTTGAAGTTAAAAGGGAAGATTTAGAGAATTTAAAACAGCAGCTGACTGACCAGCCGGCTGCTATCTCGGTGATCTCAGCGGAGAAAAATCTGGCCTATATTCTGATTGTTTATCATCAGAGTCTGAAAGAAGAAATCGAAGCTATTTTTTCTGGCTTTAAATTCACTTATATTTCCCTTGAACCTTACTTTTCGAGGTTAAAGGGAGATGAAAAAGTCTCTGATCTGCTGGTCGAACTGGATCAGCAGAAATCAGAGCTAAGAGAAGAGATAAACCAGCTAGAAAAACAAATGGCCTCTTTTGCTGTTCACCGCCCATCCCTTATGGCTGTTTATGATGTGCTTCTCAATGAAAAACAAAAACTGGCGGCAGCTAGTCTGGCTGGCCTGACTGAAAAAACTGCCTGGTTAGCAGGCTGGGTACCGGCCGCCAGAGCTGATTATCTGACAGAAAAAGTCAACCAGTATTCTCAGGATATTTATTTGAATCTGAGAGAGCCAAAACCGGAAGAGCGAGACGATATGCCGGTTATTCTGGACAATCCCCCGTTGCTAAAACCCTTCGAAGTGGTCACCGATTTATACGGCTTACCACAGCCCGGGACCATAGATCCAACTATCTATCTGGCCCCATTCTTCTTTGTGTTTGTTGGCCTCTGCATCAGTGAGGGTGGCTATGGACTGGTTATGTCTCTCCTCAGCCTGTTCTATATCAAGAAAGCCGAACCCAAAGGTGGAACCAGGCAATTTATGCTTTTGCTTTTCTATTTAGGCATCTCCAATATGATTTTTGGTACGCTTTTTGGTGGTTGGTTTGGCTTTCCAATTAAACCTCTGGTTTTGATCGATCCAATCGCTGACCCAATTCCTTATTTAATCTTATCTCTGGCGCTGGGTTTTATTCAGGTCATGCTGTCGACTTTTCTCAGCCTGGTTAAAGATTTCAGAGAGGGAAACAAAGTCACCGCCATTGCCGTCAAAGGCGGCTGGCTACTCCTTCTGCCCTCCCTTCTGTTCTATTTTCTTCTGAAACAGCCACCGATTTTAGGTATCCTATCTCTGGTTGGAGCTGCCGGTATAGTCTTTTTCAGTTCTTCTTCGCGAAATATTCTGGCCCGCTTCTTTAACGGTCTTTATGCTCTATATGGTATAACCAGCTATTTTTCCGATACTCTGTCCTATTCCCGTCTCCTGGCTCTCGGCCTTTCCACCGGTGTTATAGCCATGGTGGTTAACTCACTGGTTCAGATTGCCTGGGGCTTTCCCGTTGTTGGCTGGATTATCGGCATTTTAATTTTTGCCGGCGGCCATCTTTTTAATCTGGCCATTGGTCTTCTTGGCGGTTTTGTCCATTCGATGAGATTGCAGTTTGTCGAATTTTTTGGGAGATTTTATGAAGCTGGCGGTAAGCCTTTCCAGCCGGTTAAATTAGTGAATAAATATATTGAATTTATCAGATGATAAAATAATTGCTGACTCCAACAGGAGGTGAACATGTCCTTAGGATTGACACTGGCTATTTTAGGAGCCGCGCTGGCTGTTTTTGTTGCCGGTATTGGCTCGGCTATTGGCATTGGACTGGCCGGACAAGCTGCATCGGGTGTAATGACCGAAGATCCGTCGAAATTCGGAATTATAATCCCACTGGCCGCTTTACCTGGCACCCAGGGAATTTACGGTTTTCTGAGCGGATTTCTGGTTATTTTGAAGCTCGGTCTCCTGGGAGGCCAGATTCTACAGCCGACTGTTCAACAGGGATGGCAGATCATGTTTGCCTGTTTTCCAGTAGCTTTTGCCGGCCTGGTTTCGGGCATTCATCAGGGAAAAGTTTGCGCCTCTGGGATTTACATGGTAGCCAAACAGCCAAAAGACATGACCAAACCCCTGGTCATGGGTGCTCTGGTTGAAACCTATGCAGTGCTCGGGCTGCTGGCCACCGTCCTTTTGCTCAACGGAATTAAACTTTAGTTTTTCAGGGTAACCAATGAGCCTTGAGAAAATTCTGGAAAAAATTGAGCAGGAAGCCGGCCAGGAAGTTGAGGCTATTCTGGCTGAAGCCAGAAAAAAAGCCGACAGCCTGAAGAAAGAAGCTGAAGATAGAGCCCGGGCTCAAGCTGAGTCCATCATCAAGCAGGCTGAAACGGAAGCCAGTCTGGAGGCCAGCCGGATTCTGACCCAGGTCCAACTGCAGAGAAGAATGGAGCTTCTTAAAACCAGAAGGGAGTTGATTTCCCGGGTACTGACCGAAGCTTTGAAGAACGAAGAACTAAAGAGGTTGAGGCTAAAAAAAGAAATTGTTACAAGAGAAGGAATGGTGGAAGAGACACTCGAAGCCGACCGGCTTTTAGCTGAGTTAGGGCCCGAGATCGAAAATGAGATTCTGACCTGGCTTAAGATCTGACATGGCGGCTAAAATTTCTCCTTTAGATTATGCTTTCGCTGTCGGGCGAATTAAAGCCCTGGAAAACTATCTAATTCCTGCGCGTGTTTTCAGGGAAGCAGCCGAAGCACCTGATTTTAAACGGGCAATCGAATTAGTTTCTGAAGCCGGGAAGACAACTGACCGGTTGCGGGAGGTAAAAACTCCAGCCGACCTGGAGGCTTTCCTTGAGGCCGAACAAGCTTCTCTGGAGGCCACTCTGGAGGAACTTTTTCTGGACAAAAAGCTTTATAGCTTTTACCAGCAGGCGGATGAAGTGGTGAGGGCAGCTGACTCTTTTTCTCTTCTCGATGAGCCATTTTTTATTGATTTTTTCCGGCTGAAAATTGACCTGGCCAATCTTAAGATTTACCTGCGCTGCCGCTATGCCGCTCGCCCGGCGAGTCAATTTGAAGAAAAATTTGTCTCAGGAGGACGGCTGGAGAAAAAGTTGTTTCTCGACAACTACAACTCTAATCTGGAGGATTTTGCCCAGTTTTTAAAGAACACCTCCTATGAACAACTCTGGCGGCAGGGACTCAACTTTTTACAGGCTCAGGATAGTTTTGTGGTTTTTGAGCGGGAGATAGAAAATCTCGTCATGGATTATCTCCAGTCGGCCAAGAAAGTCACTTTTGGACCCGAGCCTCTTTTTGCCTACGGCCTCGCCCGGCGGCAGGAGCTCAAACTTATCCGGCTGGTCGTTCTGGGCCAGATGTTAAATATTCCTGCTTTTCTACTTAAAGAAAGGATAAGCCAGACCTATGTCTGAACCAGCGCGAATCGCTATGATCGGAGAGGCTGAGTTCTGTCAGTTCTTCCGTCTTTTCGGACTGGCGGTCTATTCACCGGCCAATCTGGACGAAGCCAGAACAAGGCTGGAGCAAATTGTTCAAGAAAAGTACAGCCTGTGCCTCATCCAGGAAAAATGGCTGGAACCATTAAAGGCGGAAATTTCAGCTCTCAGCCATAAATTTCTGCCAGTTTGCCTCGGCTTTTCTGATTATCGAGGAGCTACCGAATCAGTGGCCAGAGCCATCAGGGAACTTTCTATTCGGGCAACAGGTTCAGACGCACTTTTTAGAGAAAGGACTTAACATGAAACAGGGAAAGATAATCAGGGTAGCTGGCCCGCTGGTCGTGGCTTCAGACTGTTTAGGGGCCAAAATGTATGATATGGTCAAAGTCGGCCAGCTGGGGCTGGTGGGTGAAATAATTGAATTAAATAATGACCTGGCTTACATCCAGGTTTATGAGGATACAACCGGAGTCGGTCCTGGGGAGCCGGTGACTTTAACTGAACGCCCCTTATCAGTTGAACTGGGGCCAGGCCTGCTTGGCTCTATTTATGATGGGATCCAGAGACCACTTGACGTTATTCGCCGCGAACATGGCGACTTTGTCTCGCGTGGCATTGAAATGCCTGCTTTAAGACGGGATAAAAAATGGAATTTTATTCCTCAAAAGAAAACAGGAGATAAACTGGTCTCCGGTGATATTATTGGCTACGTTCAGGAGACCCCGCTTATCGAGCACCATATTTTAGTCCCGGCCGGGGTGGAAGGTGAAATAATTGATATTAAGAACGGAGAATTTACCGTTGAGGAGACGGTTTGCCGGGTAAAAACGCCGGCCGGTTCGGAAGAAGAAATTAAGCTATTTCAGGTCTGGCCGGTCAGAAGGCAGCGTCGGGTCAAAGAAAGAATGATGCCTGATGAACCGTTGGTTACCGGCCAGAGAATTCTAGATACACTTTTCCCTTTAGCCAAGGGCGGTACCGCCTGTGTCCCCGGCCCATTTGGCAGCGGCAAAACGGTTGTTCAGCATCAGTTAGCCAAGTGGTCAGATGCTCAAATTATTGTCTATGTAGCCTGCGGTGAGCGTGGTAACGAAGTGGCCGACCTGTTGCTGAGCTTCCCGGAACTAAAAGATCCATCTACTGGCCGGCCGCTCATGGAAAGAACAATCATTATTGCCAACACTTCCAATATGCCAGTTGCTGCCCGTGAAGCTTCCATTTATACCGGCATCACGATTGCCGAGTATTTTCGCGATATGGGCTATTCGGTCGCTCTGATGGCCGATTCCTCTTCTCGCTGGGCTGAGGCTTTACGTGAAATCGGTGGCCGAATGGAGGAAATGCCTGGTGATGAAGGCTATCCGGCCTATCTGGCCAGTCGTCTGGCCGAGTTCTATGAACGGGCCGGCAAAGTAGTTTGCCTGGGTTCAGAGCACCGGGAAGGAGCCTTGAGTGTGATTGGCGCGGTCAGCCCGCCTGGTGGTGATTTGTCTGATCCGGTTGTTCAGGCTACACTTAAAGTAGTTAAGGTTTTCTGGGCCCTGGATGACCAGCTGGCCAATATGCGCCATTTTCCGGCCATCAACTGGCTCCAGAGCTATTCGCTTTATAGAGATTCGCTCAAAAAATATATGGCCGAGAAGGTGGCCGAAGATTTTACTGATCTCAGCCAGGAGGCTTTGAAACTTCTGGAAATGGAGTCGGAACTTCAGGAAATTGCCCGCTTGATCGGCGTTGAATCACTGTCCTTTAAAGACCGGCTGGTGCTGGAGACGGCTCGCTCCATTCGCGAGGATTTTCTCCACCAGAACGCTTACCATCCTCAGGACACCTACACTCCTTTGCGACAGCAATATCTCATGCTTCGCAATATCCTTTATTTTCATCGGCGAGCTAATCAGGCTCTGGAGGAAGGCTGCGATTTTAAGGAGATTGTCTCACTTGAAGTCCGTGAGCAGCTGGCCAGAATGAAATATTTGCCTCATGATGAGCAGGCTCTGCTCGAAATAGAAAAACAAATAGATGCTTCCTTTAAGGAACTTTCCAGTCGAGGTTAGAAATCATGGCGAAAGAATATTTAACAGTTTCCAATATTGTTGGGCCGCTGATTATCGTCGAAAAAATCTCCGACGTCAAATACAATGAGCTGGTCGAAATTGAGGATGCCTCCGGCCACCGGCGGCGTGGAACGGTCCTCGATATTTCGACCAATCAGGCGGTCGTTCAGGTTTTTGAAGGCACGGTCGGACTTGACGTCAACCGTTCGCGGGTCAGGTTTCTCGGCCGCTCGCAGGAGCTCCCTGTTTCGGAAGAAATCATCGGCCGGGTGTTTGATGGCTCGGGTGAGCCGCGTGATGGCGGTCCGCGGATTATTGCTCGCCAGATGCTCGATATTAATGGTAGTCCTATTAACCCTGAAGCCCGCGATTATCCTTCCGAGTTTATTCAGACTGGCATTTCGGCCATTGATGGGATGAACCCTCTGGTGCGCGGTCAGAAGCTCCCTATCTTTTCTGGCAGCGGCTTACCTCATCCCCAGATTGCAGCCCAAATCGCTCGCCAGGCTAAAGTTCTTGGCAAGGAAGAAAAATTTGCGGTTGTCTTTGCTGCCATGGGTATCACCTTTGAAGAAGCTAATTTCTTCATTGAAGATTTCCGCCGAACAGGCGCTCTGGAAAGGGCTGTCCTCTTTTTGAATCTGGCCAATGAACCAGCTATTGAAAGAATTGCCACCCCGCGCCTGGCCCTGACCTGCGCCGAGTACCTGGCCTTTGATCTTGACATGCACGTTCTGGTCATTCTGGTTGATATGACCTTTTATGCTGAAGCTCTGCGCGAAATATCAGCCGCCCGCAAGGAAATTCCAGGCCGCCGCGGTTATCCCGGTTATCTGTATACCGACCTGGCCACGATGTATGAACGGGCCGGACGGATTAAAGGCAAAAAAGGCTCAATTACGATGATTCCCATCCTGACCATGCCCGATGACGACAAGACTCACCCCATTCCTGACCTCACGGGTTATATTACAGAAGGTCAGATTATCCTCAGCCGCGAGCTTCACCGCCGCGGTATCTATCCGCCAATTGATGTTTTGCCTTCTCTCTCCAGGCTTAAAGATAAAGGTATTGGTGCTGATAAAACGAGAGAAGACCACTCCGATGTATTAAACCAGCTTTTTGCCTGCTATGCCCGTGGAAAAGAAGCCCGCGAACTGGCCCTCATTCTGGGTGAGGCC
>Ga0116169_1000571_pt1 | contig 37128 bp, 35 predicted proteins | sample AD_UKC130_MetaG_FD_89796 | JGI IMG/M metagenome (GOLD analysis project Ga0116169, IMG submission 89796) | Active sludge microbial communities of municipal wastewater-treating anaerobic digesters from Canada - AD_UKC130_MetaG | ecosystem: Engineered > Bioreactor > Anaerobic > Digestate | place...
CCCGCAGTGCCCGTCCTGCATACCGGTGAAGGTCCAGTAGAGCGTCCTGCCGTCCGGCGATACCCCGACGCTGCCCGGCCCGACGGTCGTCTGCGTCAGATTGGCGTCGCTGCCGATGCACATGACGGTCAGGTTGCCTGCCATCGCGATGCAGCCCTCGGTCGTTTCCAGCGACACAGACTGGCGGCCCCAGCGCGTTGGGAAGAAGCCGCACGGGTTGAACTCGGCGAAGGCCCGGAACCAGTTGGGTAGCTCGTTGCGGATGCGGAAGTCGGCGGCGGAGGTGTACGGGTCGGTCAGGTCCCAGGCCCGCAGGATGTCGGCGGGCGCGGGGCTGATCACGCCGGGGGCAACCACGCGGCTGCCAATAAAGATGCCGCAGTGACCATCCTGGCGCGTCATGCTCTCCAGGTACAGCGTGCCACCATCCGGGCTGACACCGAAGTCCGTCACGGTGTTGGTCACCAGTTGGCCGAAGCTGTTAATGCACATGACGGTCAGGTTGCCGGCGGCAGCCAGGCAGGCCTCAAGCCCGTCGAGCGGGATGCGCACCTGCCCCCACTGAGTCTGGAAGAAGGCACAGGGCCTCTGCGCAGCGAAGGCGCTGAACCAGGAGGCGAGCGACTGCCGCACCCAGTCCGGCGCGCCGTCGAGGATTTCATCCCACGCGCGGATAATCGCAGGGCCGCCACCCGGAGGCGGAGCGGGGACGGTGCCTTGTGCGCTGGCGATCCACGTGCCGCCAGCGAGCACAATCACCAGGATTGCGGCGAGCGCCACGCCTGCCCGTACCAGCGTCTTAGGGATACTCATGGGATGATGCCGTCCTTTCACATACCGCTGGAAGGGCGTGATATCGCCATTATAGGAGCAGGTTTCGTGCAGGTCAACCGGGTTGGCTGGCAGGGATGTCAGGGCTTGCAGCAGGTGCAACCGGGTGGCGATCAAAGGGTTAGTACTGGCAGCAGCTTGAAGATCGGGGCGCTTTCAGGCAAGAGTAAATTTTTTGTGAAAGTTACAGCCGCGTTACTGGACAGGTTAACAGGGCCTATGCTATGATGGCGCGCAGAGGGTGGGATAGACACTTTCCCCTATATCGCCGGCAACGATCAACGTAACAATATGCTGTGCTGTTTGCACAGCAAATTTCCTTCACGTTCGGGCTGTGGCAGTGTGCGCATACCCGCCTTTCACCTGATTCTTCCACCCGGCGGTGCCACACTGTAAGGGGAATTATTAGCCTGATGAATTTTGTCGCTCGTACGGGCGCGCGGCTTGGCATTCCGGTTAGCAGGTATGTATCCATCAAATACGCCATTGATCTGCTGCTGTGGACGCTTGCCGCACCTTTAGCCTTTGTCCTGCGTCTTGAGCTTGGCGTCGTCACCTACCTCCAGCCCATCCTGCTCTACATGCTGACGGGCCTCGTTATCAAGGGGCTGGTGCTGCACTTCTACCTGCTGCACCGCCAGGCGTGGCACAAAGTTGGCGTGCGAGACCTCTACAAGCTCATCTACGCCATCTGCTCTGCAACGGTTGTCCTGCTGGTGCTGGGCCTCATGCTCGGCCCAGCGCTGCGCATCCCGCGTAGCATCCCTCTTCTCGACGGCATCCTGGCCGTGCTGTTCCTCTCCGGGGCGCGGCTCGCGATGCGCCTCTACAACGAGCGGCTCGCCTCGAACGCCGTCAAGCAGGATGCCCGCCGCGTGTTGATCGCGGGGGCGGGCGAAGCGGGCACGATGATCGCCCGTGAGATGATCCGCCACCCGCACGCCAAGCTCGTGCCCGTCGGCTATGTGGACGACGACCCGAAGAAGCAGCGCCAGTTTGTCGTCGGCGTGCCGGTGCTGGGCCGTATTGCCGACCTGCCCCGGGTTGCCACGCAGATGAAGGTAGACGAGGTGTTGATCGCCATGCCTTCAGAGCCGGGCGAGGTCATCCGCCACGTCGTCGATCTGGCACGGCAGGCGCGCGTCCGCTACCGCATCATCCCCGGCGTGTATGACATCCTGAGCGGCAAGGTGAGCATCTCCCAGATCCGCGAGGTGGATGTTGAAGACCTGCTGCGGCGGGAGTCGGTTCGTCTAGACCTCAAGGAGATTGCCGACTACCTCGAAGGCCGCACGGTGCTGGTATCCGGCGCGGCGGGTTCCATCGGCTCGGAGCTTGTACGGCAGATCGTCCCTTTCCGTCCCGGCAAGATTGTTCTGCTCGACCGCGAGGAGAACAACTTGTACCTGTTCGAGCGAGAGCTGACCGCCGAGTTCCCTGAGCTGTACGTCCACTCGGTCGTCGCCGACGTGCGCCGCCGCCCGAAGCTGGATCGTGTGTTTGCCGAGTACCGGCCCGAGGTTGTATTCCATGCGGCGGCGTACAAGCACGTCCCGGTCATGGAGATGAACCCCAGCGAGGCGATTCTCAACAACGTAGGCGGGACGCAGAACCTCATCGAGGCAGCCGAGAAGTACGGCGTGCTGCGCTTCGTCAATATCTCGACCGATAAGGCGGTCCGGCCCACGTCCGTCATGGGCGCATCGAAGCGGGGGGCCGAGTACCTGGTGGAGGCTGCCGCCGCCCGCGCCTGTGAGGGCCGCGCCTTTGTCTCGGTGCGCTTCGGCAACGTGCTGGGCAGCCGGGGCAGCGTCGTGCCGATCTTCAAGCAGCAGATCACCCGGGGCGGGCCGGTGACCATCACCGAGCCGGAGATGACCCGCTACTTCATGAGCATTTCCGAAGCAGCGCAGCTTGTGCTGCAGGCCGCCGGGCTGGGCGAGAACGGGGCGGTGTACGTGCTCGACATGGGCAAGCCGGTCAAGATCATCGACCTGGCCTACGACCTCATCCGCCTCTCCGGTCTGGAGCCGGGCGTGGACGTGCGCATCGAGGTAGTGGGCCCGCGCCCGGGCGAGAAGATGCATGAGGAGTTGCTGACCGCCGAGGAGGGCACGACGGCCACACGGCATGAGAAAATCTTCTGCGCGCGGAAGAGCGGCGGGCCGGACGACCTTTTCTACGAGCGCCTTGCCGCGCTGTTTGAGGCTGCGGAAGCCTGTGACGACGAGAAGGTCCGCGCCATCCTTAAAGAAATGCTCCCCTACTACGAGCCGCAGCCGCAGGCGCACGACTACCGGAATGTCGCCCCGTACCCCTTCGATGCCCTCTCGATCCAGCGGTAGGGTGTCTCGCGCGCTTCGCTGGCTGGCGGCCACCGGTTGGACGGTGCTGGTCGTTGTGCTGATGCTGATGCCCGGTCAGGACTCGGCGGCGGATGACCTCTCCAGCTTTTTCGGCGGCACGGATATCACAGATGCCATCGGGCATGTGTTCCTGTTCGGTGTCCTGGTGCTTCTGTGGCTGCTGGCGCTCGCCACCGCCCTGCCCCGCGCACGGGCGCTGCGGTGGGCTGTCGCGATCGGGCTGGCGGTGGGGCTTGTGAGCGAACTGCTGCAGGTCTTCATCCCACACCGAGGCGTGACACTCCTCGACCTGTCCGCGAATGCGCTGGGGGCTGCGGTGGCGCTCGGCGTGCAGCGCTGGCTGCCGGGCAGCCTGTTTGAGCCTTAGCCCCTCTGGAACAGCCTGGGGAAGAAGCGCCCCGTGCGCTGCATGTAGCGGCGGTATTCGCTGCCGTAGGCCTCGATGAGCTTCGCCTCCTCCTTCCCCGTCCGTATCAGGAGCACGCCAAACAGGATCACCAGCGCGCCCAGCAGGAACCAGCTCTCGGTCATCACACCGATCGACAGGAAGAACACGGCCCCCGCCGTGTAGAGGGGGTGCCGGATGTAGCGGTACGGCCCCTCAGTGACAAGCCCGTGCTCCTTGCGGACGATCACCGTTGGCGAGACGCTGCGCCCAAGGCTTCGCTGGGCCCAGGCGACGAAAGGCGGGACGACGAGGAGGGCGACCCCCGTCGCCGCTGCCCTCAGCCAGGTGGGGAACAGGTCAAAGGTTGTCCAGCCGAGGGCATTGGGGAAGAGGGCCAGCGCCGGAGCGTATAACCACCCCAGCAAACCGCCCACCCGCAGGGGGATAGCGATCGCCAGCCCCTCTTCTTCAACCGGGAAGGACTCGCCGGATGTCGCCCGGCGGCGGTAGGTACCGGCGATCACCATGATGATCAGGACTGCTATACCTGCGAAAACTCGGAATATCGCATCTGTTTGCACAGTTGTTTCCCGGCAATTAAATTTAGGTGAGCCTAAATTATAGGCCAGATACACGCCAACTGTCAATCAGATGCATATGGGCAGGGGAGGGCAGCCCGCCGGGCTACCCTCACCCCCGCTTCCGGCCAATGAACACATCTCGCCCGTAGGATTCCACGACTCTCTCAGGCTCGAAGCCCACGTCGCGCAGCAGCCGCAGCCATACCTCCCGTGAGAACAGTCCCAGGGTGTGCTGATCGTGCTCGACATGGATCGTCCCATCCGGGTCGCGCAGGACGAAGGTGTAGACGACGGTGAAGGTGCTGTCCGCCGGGTCGGGGTCGAAGGCCCACTCCAGGTAGCGCACCGCGCGGTCGTCCCCGTCGCTGCCGTGATGGCTCGTGCTCTCAACGAACGTCTCGCGGACATAGTCCGGCACGAACAGCGCCACGCCGCCCGGTCGCAGGTGCAGATAGGCCGTCTCCAGCGCCGCGCGCAGGTCGGCTTCGCTGGTCATGTAGCCGATGGCGTCGTGCACAAACACGCCGTCAAAGGTTTCCCCCAGGCGCAGCGTGCGCATATCACCCTGAATGTGCTGGCACTCGGGGTTGAGCGCCCGGCTGATCTCCAGCATGGCGGGCGAGAGGTCGGTGAGGGTCAATTCGTAGTGAGCTTTCAGGAAAGACGCGTTGTTGCCGCCGCCGCTGCCCAGCTCCAGTACCGTCCGGATGGGCGTGGTGGCGTACTCATCGAACAGGCGGCGGAAGGTCTCCGCCTCCTCGGCGTACTCCTCGGGTGGCGATATGAGCGGCCACCAGACTGCCAGTTCCTCGTAGAAACGGGAGCCGTGATCCGCTACCGGGGATGTGCTGTCAGGGATTGGCTTATCCATTGCTTTCAGCCCTCAACCTGCAGATCGGGGTTCCAGACCACTTCCCACAGATGCCCGTCCGGGTCCTGAAAGTAGCCGGAGTAGCCACCCCAGAAGGTGTCCTGCGCCTCTTTGACGATGACCGCCCCCGCCTCCCGGACCTGCTCCATGACCGCATCGACTTCTGCGCGGGATGAGACGTTATGGCCCAGCGAAAACTCCGTGGGGCTGGGCGGGCCGGCGGGCAGCCCGGCATCCTGCGCGAGGCTCTGGCGCGGCCAGATCGCTAGCAGCAGGCCGGGCTGCATCTGGAAGAACGCCACGGCTCCGTCTTCCTCCCCGACGATCCCCGCCGTCTCGAAGCCGAGGCCGTCGCGGTAGAAGCGGAGCGCTCGCTGCAGGTCGTCAACGCCCAGTGTGATGACCGTGATGCGCGGTTTCATGCCAGCTACCTCCTCGCGTCGCACTACTGTTCGTTATTTATCAGCCGCTTCAGCAGATGGGCGGCAGCCAGGCCGACAACAAACCCGACAGCCATGTTGGTCACGACACACAGGGCCGCCGTCCCAACGGCCAGCGCCAGTTTCCACCCGCGCAATTCGATCACCGGTTTGGCGAGTTCAACGCTTACGAGCAGCATCATGCCGGCGATCAGCGGCATGGGGAAGGCCGCCATCACGTCGGCGATCGACTGGCTGAGAAAAAGTCCGATGGCCACCTCGATCACGCCCTCGATGATCGGCGTGCCGCCCGTGCGCGCCCCAAAATAGTGCTGCCCGGCCAGCCCGCTCGCGCCGTGGCACATCGGCATCCCGCCGAAAAACGAAGCGGCGATATTCATGAACCCCATATTGAGCATCAGTTTGTCCTCGCCGACCGCTTTCTCAGGGAAGTACTCGCGGATGAGGGCGGCGGGGGCGATCACGGCGTTGGTGATCGAGAGCGGGATCTGCGCGAAGCCGGCCAGCAGCATCGCTTCCCACACATCACCGGGCCGGGGAATGGTCAGGGGCGGCAGCGTCAGGCTCAGGTCCCATGTGTCGGGCAGGTCCCCGTTCCAGGCCATGATCACCACGCCCAGGACCATCAGGATAATCGAGGCTGGCGCATACCGGTTCTCGCGCAGGATCAGCACAATGGCGATGGCCACCAGCCCGAGCAGAGGCGCGGGGAGCATCCACTCGAATGCCTGCCACCCGAGCAGCACGCCCAGCGCAAGCTGGATGGCGGTCACAATATAGGGCGGGGTGATCTTGAGCAGCCTGCGCAGCAGGCCGGTAAAAACGAGAACCAGCCAGATCAGCCCAAGCCCAAAGCCCGACGCGTAGACCAGGGAAGGCGACCAGCCCTGTGCGATGGCTGTCCCGGCAATCACCTTCTTGGGCTGCAGCGGCATCGGCAGGCGGTAGATCAGGCCGAGGGCAATGTTGGTCAGGCCGAGCATGATGAACAGCCCGGCGGGGTTCAGCCCGTTAATGGCGATGTAGCTAATGGCAAGGGGGAAGAGGGTGCCGAAATCGCCCATCGAACCGGCCAGCTCGCGCAGGTTGAATTCGAAATCGGCGTACTGCTGCTTCTCAGCGTGCTGTTCTGTCGTCACGGTTCTTCTTCGCTACTCAGTACGAGCGTAAATGCGGCTGCCCGGCCCGCATCTCACTGGAGGCTTTATATTCTCGCCATGTCGTAATGATACTCAGCGATGGCTGCCTGCTGCATCACCCTTCTGTCACTGTTTTTAAGGTATCACCTCCCTGCTGCTCACTCCACTTTGCTCTCGTCATGCCTGGCTGCTTCCGCAGCCCCGGCCTTCAAGCTTTCTTCGATCAGCCGGGTATGCTCGACAACATTCTGTGTAAAGCGGGTCAAGAAATCAACGATCGTCTCAAGCTCCTCATCCGAGTAGCTGGAAATCAGTTCGGCGTGTGCCGCCTGCACGCCCGCAACCACCGGCCCGGCTGCCTCCTGCCATTTCTCGGTGATCTCGATCAGCACGCCGCGCCTGTCTTTGGGGTTGGGCCTGCGCCGGATGAACCCGGCCTTCTCTAACCTGTCCAGCATCGCCGTCGTCGAGCCGGTGGTTAGCCCGGTGTAGCGGGCCAGCTCTGTCGGCGTTGAGGTGCCCTTTATGGACAGGAGGGTGAGGCATTCCGAGTCGGTGATGTTGAGCCCCAGCTTGCGGGCGATGGCGTTACGGAACAGCACCGCGCTAATGCCGTTCTCACGGGCCGCGATCATGACCTGCGTCTTTAAGTCCGGCTTCGCCTCCATGACAGGATCTCCTTGACAAAAACTCTATTTTATAGTATCTTGATTATAGAGTTAATTGAGCGTTGGGTCAATGGGGGGTTTGGAATGGTGAAGGACATCAAGCTGCTCGTGTATCCGGTCAATGATCTGGAGCAGGCCAAAGCATTCTACGGCGAATTTCTCGGAGTGGAACCCTATGTTGACAGCCCCTATTATGTAGGGTACCGGGTCGGCGATCTGGAAGTCGGGTTAGACCCCAACGCGAGCGGCGGGCCGATTGCATACGTCTATGTTGAGGATATCCGGGCCAGTCTTGCAGGGTTGACCAGTACCGGAGCGGAAGTCGTGCAGGATGTCCGAGACGTCGGGAATGGTCTGCTGATCGCGCAGGTGAAAGACGCCGGGGGCAACGTCGTGGGGCTGAGGCAGCAATCGTAGCGTCTGCCGCATAGCTGAGAGCGTAAGTCAGATCACGAATTGTAATGTATGAGGAGGCTAGCATGGCCGCCGACAAGACCGCAACGAAGAAAATGGAAGGGGAGAGCGCTGTTCTCGCAGCTATTGCCGCCATGCCGGAACCGGATCGCACGATAGGCGAGCGGCTTCATGCCATCATCACGGCCAGCGCGCCCTCTCTTGTGCCCAGGACGTGGTACGGGCAGCCCGCGTACGCCAAAGACGGCAAGGTCGTCTGCTTCTTCCGCAGCCGGGAGAAGTTCAAGGAGCGCTACATGACGCTCGGATTCAACGACGTGGCGACCCTCGACGACGGCAACCTGTGGCCGGTCTACTTCGCGCTGACGGAGCTGACGCCCGCCGAGGAGGAGACGATCGCCGCGCTGGTCAAGAAAGCGGTGGGCTGAGGGCGATCACCCGTCCCGCAGTTCCAATGAGGCTGCGTCGGGCTTTATACTGGACTTTCGCCTGTAGTGTTGGCGAAAGTCCAGTTTTTATAATGGCAAAGCCTGTGTTTGGCGGTTGATACAGCAAGCGGGGCTGATCCCCCACCCCGCTCAGAACAGCAGCGGAACAACCACCAGCAGGAACAGCCCCCAGACCACATAGGCGTTCGTCGCCTTGCTGAACATCGTCTGCGAGGCCGCAACCCAGCTCTCGCGCCCGGCCCGTAACTGCCGGTACAGCAGCCAGAGCAGGATGCCGATATTGATGACGTTCCAGCCGATGATCGTCAGCCGGTTGAGCGTGAAGCCGCCTTCGATGGTGCGCGAAACCGTGGCGGACATCGCGTACAGGCTGATGAGGACGGTCAGCACAGCCACTGCGATGGAGCCGGCCCGCAGCCACCGGCGCAGCCCCGGCGCGAGGTCTTCCGCCCGCAGCGGCGTCGCGCCAACGAGCAGCCCCAGAATACCGAACAGCATCAGGTTGTAGACGATGAGCAGGTCACGGCTCTCAAACGGCGCGAAGAAGTTGAACGGGATGACGAAGATGTAGACGACCAGCAGGCCGAGCGTGAGCGGGAGCAGCAGCCGCATCATCGTGTTGATGATCCGGCTCAGCCCCTGCTCGAAGTCCTGCTCGGCGGGCGGGCGGGTCGGATCGTAGACGGTGGCGACCGCCAGCACCGGCAGCAGCCCGAAGCCGCCAGCCACAATGAAGCGCCGCCAGATCTCCGGCAGGTCGATGTTCAGCGCGGCAAACAGCCCGACGGTCAGCGCGCCGAACGCCATCCCCGCGATGAGGTACAGACCGGCCATCACCATCACCTCGATGGACTTGATGAGGAAGGCGAACCGGTCCTCCACGCTGGAGCGGAACCCCAGTACCGAGATGCCCAGCGCGGCCCAGCACAGCAGCGGCAGGTGGATGGCCGCGATGATGAGGTACTGCTCGGTTTTCCACTCCGGGGCGAGGGTGGGTGTGATCAGCACGGCGTAGGCAGCCGCCGCCAGCACGCCAAGCCCCAGCGCGATCGCCCGCCCCAGGTTACGCTTCGCGGTGAGCGCAAGAAAAACCAGCGCGCTCATCGTCGCGATGGGCGACCACCATATCAGCAGGTGGGGGATGAGGTCGGCTACGAGCAGCCGCTCGACATCGGAGAGCGCCCAGAAGATCAGCCCGGTGAGGATGCTGAGCGGGATCGCCGCCAGCCAGTTCACGCCCCGGCGCGGCTTCGCTTCCGCGTCGGGAGCCTGCAGGCGGTGGAACCAGGCGGCATAGAGCAGATTGTCGGGCGCGGCCTCGTAGAGAGACAGCACCGCAGCGCGGAAGCGCTCGGCCTGCCCATCCTGCTGTGCAGCCCGGTAGAGCGCCTCCAGCTTCTGGGGGTCGGACGATGCTGCACGGATTTCCGTATCAAGGTCCATGATGGACTCTCCTGTGTAGTCGGTTCATTATCGTCGTGCCGGATCGCGCACGCCAGTTTCCCTGGTGACCTCCTCATCATACAGCCAAATACCTGCTTGGCACGACGGCGCAAGTCCATGATAAAAAGCACCCGGGTGCTTGACGCAGGCCCCCGCCCTTGATACTGTGCAGTGTATGATCATGAACCTGCTGCTTGTCGAAGACAACCAGCGCCTGCAAGCGGCGCTGTGTACCGGGCTGGAGGCAACCGGCCAGGTGCGCGTCATCGCCTCCACCGACAGCGGCGAGGGCGCGCTCGAAGCGTGCCTGTCCGCCAGCCCGCCGCCTGATGTCATCCTGATGGACGTGGCGCTCGCAGGCCAGATGAACGGCATCGAGGCCGCGGTTGCCATCCGGCGCGAGTTCCCCCGGATGCCGGTCGTGTTCTACTCAATTCAGGACGACGACGCGTACTATCGCGCCTTCCGCGAGTCCGGTATCCTCAGCCACTACGCCTATGTGCGCAAGTCCAACTACCTGCTGCCGGAGATGATCCTGCCGCTGCTGGCGGATGCCGTCGCAGGGCGCAGTTTCATCGACCCGGAAGTCGAGGCCCGCGTGCATGAGGTGCGCCGCCGGGACGAGGGGGATCCGATGGCACTGCTGGAGCCGAACGAGCAGCAGGTGGCGCGTATGCTGGCGCGCGGCCTCACCAACGAGGACATCGCGGCCCGGCTGGGCTTCCGCGACAAGCGCACGATCAGCCGCACCAACGGCCAGATCTACGCCGCGTGGGGGCTGGTTGAGAACACCACCGACGAGAAGGTCGCCCGTACCCGCGCGGCGATCATCGTGCATGCCGGGCGGCTGATCCGCTGGGATGAACAGGGCGAGCCGCATGTCATGGACGAGCGCGGCACGTGGGTCCCCTGGGACGACGCCCCATGACCGGCATCCTCGCGCTCGACTGGGCCATCCTTTCTGTCTCGCTGTTCAACACCATCCTCGTGCTGTGGCTGGGCCTGACGGTGCTCCTCACGGCACAGCGCCGGCGCTTTGGCGTCTGGCTGCTCGTGATCGGGCTGCTGCTGGGCGCGGGCTTTTTCATCAGCCACACGGCCCTTCTGGTCGGCGGGCTGGAGATGTTTAGGCCATCGCTCAACTTCTGGTGGCGGGTGGGCTGGCTGTCTGTCAGCGCCGCGCCGCTGGCCTGGTACAGCATGATCCTGTGGTTTACGGGGTTCTGGTCGCCGGAGGGCGAGAGCCTCCGCCGCCGCCACCGGGTATGGCTGCCCCTGCTGATCGTGCTGATGCTGGCCGTGCTGAGCCTGCTCGTTGTCGGGCCGGGGCTGCCCACCTTCACCGATGTCGCCCGGCTCGACCTGAGCGGCGTGCTCGCCGTTGGCGGGCTGCCCGTGCTGCTCGTGATCTACCCGGTGTATATCATCGCCTGCATTGTGCTGACCGTCGATGCGCTGCGCCGACCCGCCCGGTCGGAGCGGTTCATGGGCGATATCGCCCGGCAGCGGACCTACCCCTGGCTGCTGGCCGCCTCGCTCACGCTGCTGGCGGTGAGTATTCTGGTCGGCTGGTTCATGGTGTGGGTGGTCGGCAGCGCCTCGGCGGCGGGCGTGATCGTCCCGTCGAGCCGCGTGGTGCAGACGGTTAGCTGGTTCGACCTCGGCGTCGGCTCCCTGATGGCGCTGGTGATCATCTTCATCGGGCAGGCCATTGTGAGCTACGAGATCTTCACCGGCCACTCGCTGCCCCGCCGCGCGTTCTTCCGCCACTGGCGAGATGCCATCTTCCTCGCGGCGGGCTACGCCGTGCTGGTCGGTGGCAGCATCACCCTGGAGCTGAACCCCATCTACAGCCTGCTGCTGACCACCGTCCTGATGGTGGCCTTCTACGCGCTGTTTGGCTGGCGCTCCTTCGTGCAGCGCGAGCGCTTCATGGCGCAGCTTCGTCCGTTTGTCGGCAGCCAGCGTCTGATCGAGCAGTTGACCACTACCGGGGTCGGCAGCGCTGCGCACAACATCTTCCGCGCGCTCTGCGAGGACGTGCTCAACACCAGCCGGGCGCAGCTCGTCCCCGGCCCGTCGCTTGCGGAACTTGCCTCCGAGCCGCTCGTGCATCCGCCTGATGCGCCTGCGCTCAAGTCCCCGCCTGTCCCCGGAATGCCGCCCGATTCAGGCGCGGCGCTGGTCGCGCTGCCCGCACCCTCTGACGGGCTGCGCTGGGCGGTGGGGCTGTGGGCGGCACACGGGCAGATCGGGGTGCTGCTGCTGGGGGACAAGCGCGACGGCGGTGTGTACACACAGGAGGAGATCGAGATCGCGCAGGCGGCAGGCGAGCGCCTGCTCGACATGCTGGCGGGGGAGGAGACCGCCCGCCGGTTGATGGCTCTCCAGCGCAAGCGCCTGACCGAGACACAGGTTCTTGACCACCAGACGCGCCGCGTGCTTCACGATGAAGTGCTGCCGGAGCTTCACACGGCGATCCTTGAACTGGCCGCCACACCGGGGTCTGAGGCAGCGGTCAGGACGCTGACGCACCTGCATCGCCGCCTCTCTGACCTGATCACCACGCACCCCGGCGTGCGCTTCACGGATGCCAGCACCGATCTGGCCGCCGCGCTCCGGGCGCTTGTCCAGTCGGAGTTTCAGGGGGCGTTCACCTCAGTTGAGTGGTGCGGCGTCGACTCGCTGGTAGGGCTGAACCCGCTGGCACAGGAGGTGCTGTTCTACGCCACGCGTGAGGCGTTCCGCAATGCGGCGCTGCACGGGCGCGGGGCGGCATCGGGGCGCGACCTGCATTTGCGTGTTCACATTGCGGCGGATGAGGTGGTCAGGATTCAGGTCGAAGATGACGGCGTGGGCCTGCCGGAGGGCTTCAAGCCCGGCGGGCAGGGCGGCTGGGCGCTGCACAGCACCATGCTGGCGCTGCTGGGCGGCACGATGACCTGGGAGTCGTCCCCGGCGGCGGGCACCCGCGTGGAGATAGCCCTGCCCATCCAGTATCTTATGCGCGAGGCAGAGACGCCGCAGCCGGATTAGCGTTCCGGTACAGGCTGGCTGGGGGTGCAGCCCCGCTTCGCTATGTCAGGCCCAGCACCAGGCCGAGCATCATGTACAGGAAGAAAACCCCGTCTGCTCCGTGCAGGATCACGCCGAACCACGCACTACGAAAGCGTCGGCTGGGATAGGTATAGAGGATGCCCGTGATGATGGACGACGGGATGTGCCAGGGCTTGTGCAAATGGTACAGCCCGAACAGCACCGCGTTCGCCAGCCAATCCCACCTGCCAAAGACGCCCTCCATCTTCGGCAGCAGCACGCTGCGGAACAGGAATTCCTCGCCCAGAAGGTAGTTGCCAACAAACTGGAGCAGCCACAGGCCGAGCAGATACCATGCCCCAACCCACTGAGCCGGCGTGTCGAGCAGGATTTCGAGGCTGTACCCGGCGGGCTCGGCCAGGAAGGGGAGCGCCGCCGTCCATGCCTCGCCGAGCAGCGGGCTGACGACGAACTCAACAACGGCCACCAGCACAGCGAAGACAGGCAGCCAGAGCCACAGCCGGGCGCGCGGTTGGCCCGTTATCGGGTCGCGTGGGCGTTGGCGCCACGTCCTGTGGCGGATGGCGTCCAGGTTCAGCGTGCCTGTTTCGCGGTACAGAATGATGAGCGACAGCACCGCCTGCCACATCAGGCCCGCGATCATCAGCCCCCACAGCAGCAATCCTGGATGCATGTTGACGCGGCCCGCCAGTGCGGGGAAGACGACCCACGCCAGCAGACCCATCGGGGCGGCGGCCAGCAGCCACAGGCCGAGGATGCTGCCCAGCGAGTACTGCCCGGTTTGGGCTGAGGCCGGGGCAGTTGCTGCCACCCCGGTAGTGCCGGAGACGAACTTGGGCTGCTTGACCGCAGCCGGGTGCGCGATGTTCTTCATGCCGAAACACCTTTCCTGTTCGCTGGCGATATCGTCATGGTACGCGTTGTCTGGCGGCAAGGCATCCGTCATCAGGCTGAGGACGGCTGGGACCTCCGGCGGGGCAGCGCGAAGGCTTGACGCGACTAGAACATATGCCCTATACTGTCATTATTCGTCCGGCAATTTTCCCCCGTGGTGCTCATGGAAATTGAATTTGAGGGCGAGATCTGGTTCTGGCGCGGCCCTGCCCCGTGGTTCTTCGTGACTGTCCCGCAGACTGAGAGCGACGACCTGAAAGCCATACTTAGCTATGTGACGTATGGCTGGGGGATGATCCCCGTGCGTGCGCGGATCGGCGAGACGGAGTGGGAAACCTCCCTGTTCCCGAAGGACGGGCGCTACATCGTCCCCATCAAGGCGAGCGTACGCCGGGCGGAGAACATCGACGAGGGCGACACGGTAACGGTAGCGCTCGATATTAACCTGTGAGGGGTGAGGCGATGGGCATTATCGACAATGGCATGCTGTGGCGGCAGTTCGCCGCCGCCATCGACATGTTCGGCGAGGCCGTGCGTGACTGCCCGGACGAGCTGTGGGAGCAGCCGTTGTGGAGCGACCAGCCGGACCAGTGGGTGGCGGCTGGTTTTTCGACGTTCTGGTATCTGTGCTACCACACACTCTTCTGGCTGGACCTGTACCTGACCGGCGCGGAGGAGGGCTTTACGCCGCCTGAGCCGTTTGACCTAGTCGAGATGGAGCCGAACGAGACGTTGCCGCGAACGTACACGCGCGACGAACTGCTTGGCTACCTGGCCTACTGCCGCGAGCGGTGCAGGGAGATCATCACTGGCATGACAGCCGAACAGGCAAACCGGCTGTGCCGGTTCCCCTGGGGCGAACTGCCCTTTGCCGAGCTTCAACTGTATAACCTGCGCCACATGCAGGAGCACGGCGCACAGTTGCGCATGTTCCTGGGGCAGCAGGCCAGGCAGCCGACCAGATGGGTCACCCGGGCGAAATAAGCGCCGGGTAGATATTGTTGTCCGAGCCAGGGGAGGCCGCGCCCGTCTAGTGGGCGGGCGCTTCGCGTACCGCCGGGCCATACCGGCGGGCCGCCCACTCCTCGAAGGTGACCTTGCCCTGCCGATGATCGGGGATCGTCGTCAGGCCTCTGCGCCATCCAGCCCACAACGCGCCGGGGAACGGCAGGCCGACGATCAGTGCGTGCATATCGCGTGCGGCCAGCCACACCCGCGTCAGCTCGCCCATCCGGCGGATCTCCGGCCCGCCGAAGTCCGGCACGCGGCCTGACGGTTCGGACGCCGCCAGCTCCACGAGCCGGTCGGCAACCTCGCCCTCGTCCACCGGCTGGAGCGTGAGGCGGGTATCGACAACCGCAATCGGGAAGCGCACCAGCCGCTTGAGTATCTCATCGATCAGGGCATAGAACTGCGTCGCCCGCAGGATCGAGTACGGGATGCCCGACTGCTCGATCAGCCGCTCGGCCTCCAGCTTGTGGCGGTAGTACTCGTAATCGACGTGCTCAATGCCGGCAATCGAAATGTAGACGAGGTGCTGCACCCCCGCCCGGCCTGCTGCCTCCAGCAGGCGGCGCGTCCCCTCAACGTCGGTCTGATACGAGTCACCAAAGCCCGCGCTGGCCGCGTGGATGATGACTTCTGCCCCCTCAACGGCAGCTGCAAGGCCGTCGCCCGTGCTGAGGTCCGCTTGCGCCCACTCGACGCCCTGATCTTCGCCCGGCTTTGGCGTGCGGCGGCTCATGATGCGGACGGTGTGGCCCGCCATATTCAGCCGGGGTCGCAGCGCCGTGCCCAGGATCCCGGTCCCGCCCGTAACCAGCACTCGTGACATGATTTTTCTCCTTTGGCACTCCGCGTTCGTGGTGGGGGGACGTCCATGAATACCCGCCAGGGCATCGCTAACTTATCATAGCGTACGCTCAGTACGTCTTCACGTGTTTCCGGACCGGTTCAGGGTTGACATCCCGCACAGACTGTCGCATAATGTCATTAGATGTCTATACTTTTCCCTCTAGTTGTATATACGAATCGCGCTCCAGGCGCGAACCGGCTGCGTCCACGCACCCGCAGAACCTGACGGGTTAATCGAGATGCTGGACAAGACTGACGGGGTCGCTCTCTATATCCAGATCCGGGACACTCTGCGCGAGCAGATCATGACCGGCGTGCTCAAGCCGGGGGAAAAGCTCCCGTCTGAGGACGACCTCGCTGCCCGCTTCGGGGTGAGCCGCATGACGGTGCGGCGCGGCATCTCCGATCTCGTCGATATGGGCATGCTGTACCGGCGCAGAGGCGTCGGTACGATTGTCAGCCAGCTGCACCTTGAGCGAGACCACAACCGCCTTGCCGACTTCTTCGAAACCGCGCGTGCGGAGGGCTTCGAGCCGGAAGTCCGGCTGCTCGGCAAGGAGGTCGTCCCGGCCAAGCTGGCGATTGCGGAAGCGCTGGGCTTACAGGAATCGGAACCGCTGATCCGGATTCAGACGCTGCGGCTGGCCAACGGGGTGCCTATCACGCTCTACGAGGAATACGTCCCCTACAAGCTGTGCCCCATGCTCCTCACGGAAGATATGCGCAACCGGGCGGCCTGGCAGGTGCTCGAAGAGCAGGGCTTTGCCATCAAGTTCGCCGTTCAGAGGCTGGAGGCCCGGCTCGCTGATGCGAGAACGGCGGCTCTGCTCAACATTGAGGAAGATGCGCCCATCCTCTTCAAGAATCGCGTCATCTACATCGAAGACGGGACGCCCGTCGAACTGATCCACTGCCACAACAACGGCAACCTTTACTCTTCCAAAATGACACTGGTGCGTTAGACCAGTCCTTTATTCTTATTCTCTCTACAACCAAATCAATAGGAGTGGCAAGATGACGGTCGTCTCTTTGCCCGAGATTCTGGACCCGGCCTTTGAACAGCGTTATGGCGTTGCGGCCTTTAACGCCGTCGACGACATCACGATGGATGGGCTGATCAAGGCGGCGGAAGAATCCCGGTCACCGCTGATTATTCAAATCTCCGTCAAGACCGTGCATTTCTGGGGCGTGGACGTTATCAAGGACATGTTCACCGATATGGCCCGGCGGGTATCGGTCCCCGTTACCCTGCATCTCGACCACTGCCCCGACCCCGAAGTGGCGCGCCAGTGTCTTGAAGCCGGCTGGAACTCGGTGCTGTTCGATGGCTCCAAACTGAGCTATGAAGAGAACTTCCGGCAGACCGCCGAGATCGTGAAGATGGCCGCGCAGACCGGCGCCTGCGTCGAGGGGGAACTGGTCGCGGTTGCCGGGGTTGAGGATGGCGTCGGCAGTGATGAGGAGGGGGCGCTGCTGCCGATTGAAGATGAGATTACCTTCATCCGCGAGACCGGCATCTACTGCTACGCGCCGCCCATCGGTACGGCGCACGGGTTCTACAAGGCAGCCCCGTCCATCCGCTACGAGCGCCTGCAGCAGTTGGTGGAGGCCACTCAGATGCCGATGGTGCTGCACGGGGGCACCGGGCTTTCGCCCGAGGTTTTCCAGCGCCTGATCGCGCTCGGCACGGCCAAGGTGAACATCTCCACCGACCTCAAGAAGACCTACGCCGACGGCTTCCGCACCTACCTTGAAGAAAAGCCCACCGAATATAACCCGCTCAAGCTCATCGGCTCAGTGCGGGACGACGTGAAGCGGCTGGCGCAGGGCTATTTTAAAATCTTCGGCAGCGAGGGTAAGGCATGACGTACACACTCATCTTCGACTGTGACGGCGTTCTGGCCGACACTGAGCGCGACGGCCACCTGGTTGCGTTCAACCAGATGTGGCGCGAGAACGGCGTCAACTGGCAGTGGACCCTGGAGCAGTACGCCGAGAAGGTCAAGATCGGCGGCGGCAAGGAGCGCATGTTCAGCCTCGGCAAGGACGAGGACTTCCGCGCGGTCTACGACGTGCCGGACTCCGAGGATGAGTGGTGGGAGACCGTCCTGCGCTGGCACAAGCGCAAGAGCGAGATCTATAAGGAACTCATTGCCTCCGGGGCTATCCCCGGGCGGCCCGGCGTGAAGCGTCTCGCCGAAGAGGCGCTGGCAGCAGGCTGGAACTGCGTGGTCTGCTCCACGTCGGCGTTGCCCTCCGTGCAGGCCGTACTCAACTACGTCATGGGTGAAGAAACGGCGGCTAAGTTCGCCGGGGTCTTCGCCGGGGATATGGTGAAGGCCAAGAAGCCCGCCCCCGACATCTACAACCTCGCAGTTGAGCGCCTGAACCTCGACCCTGCGGATTGCATCGTCGTGGAGGACTCGCGCAATGGCCTGCTGGCGGCGGTCGCCGCGGGCATGACATGCATCATCACGTTCAACGACCTCACCAAAGACGAGGACTTCTCCGAGGCGGCGATGGTCCTCTCCAGCCTGGGCGACCCCGGCGTGGAGGAAGCTGTCGTCGTGCAGAACCGCACCGACGCCCGCCCGGAAGGCTATGTCACGGTCGAGGATTTGGAGAGAGTTCTGGCTAGCCGGAAGGGTTAGCCTGGCTCCAGCGTACGGAGGTGTCTGCGCATCACATTCATACCTCAACGTCCGATTTGACCTGCTGTAGTGCCATGCTGCGCGGGGCGGTTGCAGCCGCGGCGCAGTACAGAACATCGGGCCCAGGCCTACGTCTGATCACTGAAGGAGACGAATATGTCACGAACCTCTCTTGAAACGATTGAGCTCATCATCCGCACGATGGCTGAAGTGGCGTTCGAGAACCGTGCCTACTTCTGCGAGCTGGATGGCGTGGTAGGCGACGGCGACTTCGGTAACTCGCTCGCGACAGGGTTCGAAGCCATCACCGTGACCAACTGGGACAAACTCGACCGGTCATCCCCCGGGAACTTCCTCAAGGCTGTGGCGATGACCTTCATGGGCAACGTGGGCGGTGTGTCCGGGTCGGTCTGGGGGACGGCTTTCCTGCGTGCCGGGGTGAAGGCCGGCGACAAACAAGAGCTTACGATGGACGACGTGCACGAGATGCTCTGGGCGGCCATCGAGGGCATGAAGCAGCGCGGCAAGTCGGACCTGGGCGATAAGACCCTGCTCGATGCTTTTGTCCCCGCGGTTGAAGCGTTCGAGAAGACTATCCAGAACGGTGGCTCCACCCTTGACGCCTTGCGAGAGGCGGCAGTGGTGGCGCGAGCAAAGACAGAAGAGATCAAACCCTGGCAGGCCAAGCGTGGCCGTGCCTCGTACACGGGTGAGCGAAGCTGCAACACCTATGATGCCGGGTCGATTGCGATTGCGATGATAGCTGAGCGTCTGGTTGAAGTGTGGGAGGCCGAGCAGCAGCTCGCCACCTAGATAGGCGCTGACCGTAGCTGACTACCGACTTGCAATCCCCGGTGTCGGAGCGCTCGTGCGCTCCTGGCACCGCCACTTCGATCCCTCGCCCCTTTATCCGCATTCAGCTTGAGCCTGCATTCTCTGGTGCCAGACGTCTTATCCTCACCGTGTACTTTGAGTTCGGGAGGACTCTGGTATGACAGAAGACCCGATTACAAGGCTCACACAAGTTCATCCGGACCTCGAAATCTGGTGGGACTCCTCCCCGCTTGTCTACGACAAGTGGGCAGAGAAGATGGTGCAGAACGCGCCCCCCGAGAAGAGGCCCGCGCTGCAGGAGCAGCTACAGCGGCTCTATAACACGCAGGATCCGGTCAACAGTATCGTGCGGGGCTGCACCACCAACCCACCCCTCTCGCTGACCGCCATCAAGAGCGACCCCGACTTCTGGGATCCGTGGATTGACGAGCTGATCTACAGCCATCCGGACCTGACCACAGAGGAGCTTGCCTGGCTGACGTACAAGGAGGTGGTCAAGCGGGGCGCTGCCATGATGCTGCCCATCTGGGAGGCGTCAGGCGGGCGCTACGGCTGGATCTCCGGCCAGCTTGACCCGCGCCTGTTCACCGAAGTCGATGTGATGGTGGAGCAGGCCGAGGAACTGAGCGCCCTGCACCCCAACGTCATGATCAAGGTCCCGGCCAGCACAGAAGGTATCCAGGTGCTGGAGATCCTCGCCTCGAAGGGCATCTCGACCAACACCACAACCTGCTTCACGCTGCCGCAGATCATGGCGTCGGCCAGAGCAACGGCTCGCGGCCTGAACTGCGTCCAGAAAGGCTCCTACTTCCTCCCTGAGACCGTCGACTACACCAAGTGGCGGGCCGTCATCACCATGATGCTTGGCCGTCTCACCGAGCATCCAGCGCTAATGGTGCAGGCGGAGCGGCAGGGCATCCACCTGACGTGGCAGGACCGGCACTGGCTGGGGATCGCCATCTTCCAGCGGGCCTACCGGCTGCTGAAGGAAGAGGGCCTGCCCAGCAAGATGCTGGCCTGCTCGATGCGGCAGGGTCCGCTCGTCGCAGGTAAGGCCCGGTTCTGGGACATCGAGAAGCTGGCGGGTGATGTCGTGTTCACCTGCCCGCCCTACGTGCTGGAGCCTCTCTTCCAAATTGGGGACGACCTGGACTTCGAGAACATCGAGGAGGTGGAGGTCCCGCAGCACGTTCTCGACAAGCTGCTCCAGATTCCCTACGCCCTGCAGGCTTATGAGCCGAACGGCATGTGGCTTGAACAGTTCAATGCGCACCCCGCTACCATCGCGACGGTGGAGAAATTCTCCGCAGCGTTGGACGGCCTTGAAGCGTACGTCGGCGAGCGGGTAGCAGTTGTAAGAGGAGGTGAACCGGCAACAGCTTGAGATCCTAACAACCCTGCGAGACTGAATCTCGGGAGGCAGGGCCCGCAATACGCAGCTTAACCACCTTCACCGCATCACAAAAAGGAGATAAGCAAGTGAAAAAGTTGATGAATGACCCCAAGCAGTTTGTTCCTGAGATGATGAAGGGTCTTGCTGCAGCCAACCCGGATACGATCAAGTGGGTGCCCGAGTACAATTTGATCATGCGGGCTGACGCTCCCAACCCCGACAAGGTTTCGATCATCCAGGGCTCTGGCTCCGGGCATGCCCTTGCCCACATTATGGTTGTGGGCAAGGGCATGCTCGACGCCGCCTGCCCCGGTGACGTGTTCGCCGCCCCGCCGATGGGCAACGTCGTCGAAACCTCCAAGCTCCTCAACTCGCCCAAGGGCATCCTCCACATCGTCAACAACTACAGCGGCGACCGGATGTCGTTCGAGACGGCGGCAGAGATGCTGGAGGCCGAGGGCATCCAGGTCAAGACCATCTACGTCGACGACGACGTGGCGGTGCAGGACAGCACCTACACGGTTGGTCGCCGGGGTGTGGCGGGCAACTTCTTTGTCATCAAGGCCGTGGGCGCCTGCGCCGAGGAAGGTGCGTCGCTGGACGAGCTTGTCGAGCTTGGCAAGAAGGTCAACTCGGTGACGCGCTCGATGGGCATGGCGCTTAGCGGCTGTACGCCTCCGGCCAAGGGCGAGCCGATCTTCACCCTCGCGGAAGACGAGATGGAGATGGGCGTCGGCATCCATGGCGAGCCGGGCCGCGCCCGCAAGAAGCTGGTCAGCGCGAACGAGATCGTCGACGAGATGCTCCAGGCCATCCTGTCCGACCGCAAGCCCATCTTCGACGAGGATGGCAACGAGATCGGTCGGGAGGACCCGGTCTTTAATGAGGGCGACGAGGTCGCGCTGATGGTCAACGGGCTTGGCGGCACGCCGATCTCCGAGCTGTACCTGGTTTACGGCATTGCCCATGAGATGCTGGAGAACAAGGGGATCAAGGTGTGGCGCAGCTACGTGGGCGAGTACTGCACGTCGCTGGAGATGGCAGGCATGTCCATCACGCTGTGCAAGGTGGACGACGAGCTCAAAGAGCTGTTCCTGGCCCCCGCCGAGATCCCGATCCGCGTCTTCTAGTGCCCTGCCAAACGCACCGTTTCCCTCTATAGCCAAGAGCCAGGCCCCGCGCCTGGCTCTTGCCATTCCCTGAACTTGCCCCTATGCTTGCCCGGAGAAGAACTCGATCAGCACTGGCACCAGCGCCGCCGGGGCCACCGCATGAGTCTGACCGGGCAGCACGCGGTGCTCGGCGTGCGGCAGGTTGCTGACAATCGCCTTCGCCGCCGTGTGGAAAAACGGCTCGCTGTCCCCGCCGGTGATCACCAGCGTTGGCGCTGTGACAGACGCCCACTGACCGGCTGGAAGCGGCTTGCCCTGCATGAACTCCCGGACGATCAGACCATCGTAGGCCAGCGTGTGCGCGACCTTCTCCAGGTCCGACCAGGACGGCGGCTGCATCGCCTCGTCGTCGGCGGGCGCGGCAGCGGGCGGCGCATTGCGCATCCCGGCGACAAACTCGCGCGGGATGCCCACGGCGTCGACCATGAAGATCTCGACTGCGGTTCCCGGCTGTCCGTCGGCGATAGCTGCGTTCAGCCGCTCGACGTAGTCCGCCGGAAGCGGCGGGCGACTGTCGTCAAGGATGAGCGGCGGCTCGTACAGTGATAGCCTGGCGACCTTGTCCGCGAGGCGGCTGGCGGCTTCCAGCGCGAGCACCGCCCCCGAGGAAAACCCGTGGACAAAGGCCGTGCCGCCTGTCGCGTCGATCAGCGCCTCGATGTCCTCAACCTCGCGCTCGACTGCGTATGGCGGCGTATCCGTGCTCTCCCCCCGCCCCCGGCGATCGTAGTCGATCACGGTGAAGCGCTCCGAGAGCAGCCGGGCGAAGGGGTTCTCGCCCGTGGAGGGGCGCATGGCGAGCGCGCCGCCCACAAGGATCAGCGGCGGCCCCTCGCCGATCCGGTCATACCCGATGATCGTTCCATCCCTTGAGGTGACCGTGCTCATAGTGCTGTCCGACTCCTTCCCGATTGCATACCGCCCGTGTGAACCTCGAAATAGATATTAAGTATCGGAATAAACTCATTATACGTAAGCTATAGCTTACATGTCAAGCCCCGATACCGGCATCTCCGTGCCGTTCACGCGGGGCACGTTGCAGCCGTCCCGCTCTCAGGGTACCATCGTCCACGGCTTCGACCTCATCAAACGAACCATCATCACGCCATACACACTCTGTCCCCGGGGAAGTTCCGCTTATGTTATCTAACTGGCTCATGCTTCTGGGTGTGTCACTCGTCGCCGTCGTGGGCTGGCTGCTCCTCACGCGGCGGCTGACGCGGCCTGCCTGGCTCTTGCTGGGCGTGCTGCTGCTTGTCGAACTGGTGCTGGCGGCGCTGTCGCAGCGCAACTGGCCGCTGGAGTACCGCCTCGTCCCCTGGTTTATCGACATGATCAGCGAGGAGCGCAATCTGCCCGCAACGCTGTCCGCCAGCCTGCTGGCGCTCGTCGGCGTCTTCGGCCTGTACAACGCGAGGGGTCTGCTCAAGGGGTGGAACTGGCCGAACGCGTTCTGGCTGCTGTTCGGGCTGGTGTTCCTCATACTGGGGTTCGACGAGTACAGCGAGATTCACGAGTTCATCCGGTACTGGAAGTACTACTATGGGGCGGCAGGCATCCTGCTCGTCGTTGTGACTGTCGTCGCCTTTCGGCGATACTGGCCGGAACAGTGGCTGGTGCTGGCGCTCATCATCGGCGGCATGGCCCTGATGGCAAGCGGCGGGATGGTCATCGAGGAGATCGTTATTTACCGGGGCTGCTTCGGCGTGACCATCATCGACTGCCTGCGCCTGCAGATCTTCGAGGAGCTGTTCGAGATCGCGGGGACGACGCTCGTGCTGACTGGCGCTGTTGAGCACGCCCTTCGCGGGGCTGAACCCGCGCAACGGCGGCAGGTGGCGCGCTTTGCCGTGCTGGGCGCGCTCGTGTGGGGGGTGGTGATTGCGGCCTACCAGTTCGGGCTGCCCGCCGCGCAGGCTCGATGGATGGCGACGCCTGTCAGCGTGCAGTATCTCAACGGGGATCTGGAACTGGTGGCTTACCGGCTCCCCGACGGGCCGATCACGCCGGACTCAGGCTCGCTGCCCGTGACGCTGTACTGGCGCGCCAACAGGCGTTTGCATGACGAATACGGGATCTCCGCGCACCTGGAGGAGTTCCCAGACCTGGTCAACGTGACGCAGATTGACGGCCCGATGACCGCCCCGCCTGCGACGGCCTGGCTGCCCGGCCAGATCGTGCCGCAGGTCGTGGAGATTCCAATCCCGCCGGACATCGAGCCGCGGGACTACTGGCTGCTGCTGACGATCTGGACGCGCCCCTGGTATGACTTCAACTACGTGGAGATCACCCAGGCCGACCGCGAACTGCTCGGCTCGACCACGGTGATTCTGCACACGGTACACATCGCGCCGCGCTAGCGGGTTGTCGCTGGTTGCCTGCGAGAGTCTTATTACCGGGCCCACCCCAGCGAGAAGACGCGGAAGTTAAGCGTGCGCGGGTCGTTCGGGGCGAACTGCTGCCCGCCATTCTCGACGTGCAGCCGGTACGCCCCGCTCTCACCCTCGTCCAGCGGCAGTTCTAGCTCGACGGTCTCGCGGCCTTCTACAGCCGCCGTCGCGACGACCTGCCCCTCACTGTCGAGGAGTTGCAGCTCAAACGGCGCGTAGCTCAGGCCTGGCCCGGCCTCGACCAGCAGTTGCAGCGTCGGCCGATCTTCGGGAGCGATGACATGCAGTCCGGCATCGTTGTTTACCCACCGGAACTGCTCCACGTCTGAGCTTTCAATAGAGTACCACCCTCCCCCTGACAGGAGGATGCCAGCACCATCGTTTCCGTTTTCGGCGAGGATCTCTTCGCTTTGTGAGGGAAGCACAGCAGCTTCGGACAGTGGCGCCCACTCAAACCAACGATACTGCAGGCTGAGTAAGCGCATATCATTGCCGGCACCCGTGCTTGTTATACTGTGCTCAATCCTGAGTCTGATAAATTGCCGATCACCTGCGTCTTCGAGCTGGTCGGCTGGCACGACGACCGTCATTTCGTGACTACCTATTGGAACGTTAAGCGTATCAACCAACCGGTCATCAACATACACGTTCACCACCTGATCTTCACCAGATAGTATGTGGTTTACGCTTGCACGAAAGATGTAGTCTTTACCGGTTTCAACCGGCAGCTGCAAGGTCAGAACTGTCTCAGCCCATACTGTGCGGCTTCTATCAACTTCATACAGCCCCGCATTCACAGGGAGAAAGAGCTCGGTATTACACTTTGAAGTCGGGTCCACTCGATATGAGTTCTCCTCCAGCATGCTGGCTGCGCGTGTGGGCCAGCTCTCTTCATCCAGCATCCCCGGAGTTACATCGCAAAAAGTAAAAGGCGCTCCGTAAAAGGAGAAAAAGTGTTTGTCCTCGAGTAGACCGAATTCACCATCAAAGTAAAGGTCGAAGATCAGCCGGAACGTGTTTACCGGTGTGATAGACGGGTACAGGTACCCGTCACCACCCTCTGGTAGATAGTAAGCATTGAGTATCGGCATCCTCTCCTGCACGTGCATCCCGAATGGCCCCGGCCCATGATCGGATTGGATAATAATGATCGGTGGAGTATCGGACTGGGCAAGGATGCTATCAACTGTTGCCTCGACCTGTTGGTTTATGTAATAAACCATATCGGCATACGCTTCTAGTGGTCGCCAACTTCCGCCGAAAAATTCAGCCTCCTCGCCCGTCACTGGCAGATTTCCATCGCGATCAAAGATGAACGGGGGATGGGGTGCTACAATGTGCGCGAAGGCAAAGGTCGGCGCGTCGTCCTGGGGCAATCTTTTTAACTGTTCAAAAGCGGCCAAAATGGTTCTCTGCTGCTGCCGTAGAGGGAAGTCGGGTGCGAACGGTCTCAGCACCGTGCGGTTGAAGAGCATTGCGCCAAACTCGCTGATCGGGTTCTGTCCCATGGTTTGATCAGCGAACTCATTGCTCTCCGTCGCCAGCCATGCAGAGGCGAGATGGATTGTCTTATATCCCCTGCCCTTAAACTCCTGTAAAACCCTGTTGTTCCGAATGAGAGGGTATAGGGAACTCAGCCCTTGCTCCTCGGCTGCCTCGAGGTCAATGATCCGGTCCAGATAATCCATGTTGAGGGACGACGTGAGTGACAGACTCGTCTGCGAGTAGTTGCTGTGGCTCTCGTCGGCGATGTAGAAGCCCCTCGCCCTCAAGCCATCGAGGAATTCGCTGTTGTCGAAGCCGTAGTCGAGCAGGATGTCCTCGCGGGCATACCCGTCGAGGATAATATAGTAGACATCCGGTGCTTCTTCTAGCTCGATCCGTGCGCCGAGGCTATCGCCCTTTGCGGGGGGCGATATATTAATGACCTCGTTCTGAGGTGCGCTGGCTGCCGCTGGTGCCGGTAGCCGCAGCAGCGGGAGGAGCGTGGTGACGACGAGCGCCAGCGCAATCAGGTTCAGGTATCCGTTTGCGGACGGCACATCAAGCCGCTTCCACACGGCGAACGCAATCACGGCAAGGAAAGGCAGGAGCCACAGCCCTACTGCAAGCATCGGGTTGACTTCAACCCCTTGCAGAAGGATGCCACCAACAAAATCATATACATAACCGTAATAGAGGATGGCTGCGGCGACCGACGTGGCGATGATGCCTGCGCTGGTGTCCGCCTTAAGAGCCAGCCTGCATAACAGGTAGATAGCCAGCACACTTCCCAGGACAATCCCCAGAGGCACCAGGATCGCTGAGAGCGTCAGCAACTCAACATTGTGGACATACAAATGTAGTACTGAGTGAGATGCGACCAGAAGTGGATAAAAGGGCAGGCTGGCAACCTGCTGCAGCTTCGCTCTCATCATGCCCCTTTCACCTTCATCAGATACAGCCGTCTCTCCGAATCAACGACCTGCTGGCTCTGTTCGATGGTGAAGTACTGGCTGAAGGCAGCTTCAAAACCGGTCTGCGTGTAGTCGGGGAAGATGTCCTCGCGTGATAACAGGAGCGTTTGAACTTTAGGGTCTTCCTTCGGCACGAACTCGATGATCAGCCATGTGCAGAGCTCGGCGAAGAACCGGGCGACCATGTCGAGCGGCACATTGTTGGAAATAGCAATGTGGTGGATCAGCGCCAGCGCGAAGATCATATCGACCGGTCCGCGCTCAAGCAGCGACATGCGCTCGCGCAGATGCCAGCCGAGCGACGGGCTGGGGTTGGTCAGGTCGAGGATCAGCGGCAACAGGTTCGCCTCGCCCTTCTCAACGACCTGCCGGAAGTTGAGCTCCACCGCGCCGGGGTCCACATCCCACGCAACGGTCGGAATCCCCTGCGTGGATGCAAGCCGGCTGAACAGCCCGGTGTTCGCACCCAGGTCCCAGACCGTGCCCGGCTTCACCTGCTCGATCCACTCAGCGATCACCTTCTGCTTGTGCTCCAGCCCGGACGCGCTGTAGCTATCGCCCTGGTAGTAGTCCGCCCAGTCGGTGCCGCTCGCGTGCCAGTTCAGCTTTTTGATCCCGCTCTCCAGGCTGTCAAGCACGCCGATCAGCGCATTGCGGCCCATCCGTGATGTGCTCACACGCTGGCTCGCGCTTTCGCCCCTGAACCTCTGCTGCCCTCTGGCGTGCAGATGGATGTGCAGGCTGAGCGCCGGGCGCAGGTAGGTCCGCCGCGGCAGCAGCTTCGAGGCCATGTCAAGCGGGATGCCGTCGATGAACACGCGCAGAAGCTGGCTGATGCGCACGTCGGTATATGCCATGAGCGCCAGCGGGGCCAGGAAGTGCTGGCAGAACTGGCGGTAGGCAACCCAGGGCTCCCCCTCATTGTAGCGGGCGAACGAGAGGGTGTCAATGAGCACCGGCTTGCCATCGACAAACTGGATGTTGTAGGCGCTGGCGTCCTTCAGCGTCATGCCGTGTTTGATCGCCAGCTTCTGGATCTTCAGCGTTGCCAGAGCCGCCGCCTTCAACTGGCTGAAGCACCACTCGTACGGGTACGAGATAGCCTCCACCACGCTCGGCCTGAGCACCTTGTACGCCTCGCCGGTGCGCGCCAGTTCGAGCGACGCCTCGGTGTGGGGGATGAGCAGCCCGGCCTCGACAAGCCGCTCGTACAGCCCCGAGGCCATCAGCATGTCGTAGTCTGGCTGGTAGGCCGCATTGACCTGGCGGTAGAGCACCCCCTCATGGCGGAAGATGAAGCCGCTGGGGTCCCGGAACGACGCCCCCACCCGATTCTGTTGTGTGTCTTGCTGCACGCCTACTCGCTCTCCTCGGTCGTCAGGATGGCCTGATCAGCCGTGGCATCCGCCGCTTCGGTCTGCCCGGTAAACAGGCCCTTGATGCGGGTCCAGAAGACTTTGAGGAGCACGCCGACGCTCAGCACACCGCCCACGCAGAGCTGAATGATCAGACTACCGGTGCCGGGGTCCAGATAGGCGTACGCCTTGGCGGTCGGCAGCAGCAAAACGGCCAGGGCAAACAGGAGTGCCCAGATCATGGTAAAGGTCTTGTTGCGAAGCAGCATTGTCGTCTCTCCATTCTGTTAAACAGGCTGTTGTTTCCAACCGTTCACTGTTGAACAGGGTCAGGACTTGCTCATCCCATCCACCGGCCCAATCTCAGGCTGCAAGGGACTCATACAGCTTGAGAATTTGCCGGGCCGTGTGTTCCCATGAAAATTCGTTTGCGCGCTCCAGGGCACACTCCTTCAGGGCGATGCGGGTCTGCTCATCCTCGGTAAGCAGAAGCATCGCCTCGAATATCGAGTCCACGTCGAGCGGATCGACGAGCAGCCCCGCCGAGCCGACGATCTCCGGGAGCGAGCTGGTGTTGGAGCTGATGACCGGCGCCCCCAGGCTCATCGCTTCCAGCACGGGCAGCCCGAAGCCCTCAAAGAGCGATGGGTAAACGAAAGCAAAGCAGTTCTGATAGAGCCACTGGAGAGCTGTGTCGTCGATATAGCCGGGCATAAGCACATCCTGCTCCAGCCCCAGCTCGGCTATCCGCTTGCGGAAGCCCTCGATCAGCCAGCCGCGAGCGCCAACCAGCACCAGCGGGAAGGTAGACCCCCTGTGCTGTTTCAGCCGGGCGTAGGCACGCAGCAGGCGCTCGTGATTCTTGCGCGGCTCCAGCGTGGCCACGTTCAGCCAGAAGCCTCCCGTTTCCAAAGGCGGCAATCCGTCGGGCCTCGACGGGACGGCTGGTTTCCCCGCAAAGCGGCTGGCAGGGTACACGGTAACGACTTTCTCTTCCGGATAGTGAGGGAAGGTTTCCAGGAAGTGAGCGCGGCTGTACTCGGAGATGGATACGATGTAATCTGCCCTCAGGCTTGCGTTAAACACGCCGTCGAAGCAGCCAGAGCGGTTCGCCTCGGTTGTCCACTCCGGATGTTCTATGAATATCAGGTCGTAGAGCGTATAGATCAAACGAGTGTTCTTCAACCACACAGGGCAGTAGAAGTTGTTCGCGTGAATGATGTCCGGCGCTCCCAGCATGGCCTCGGCCTGCTGCGGCGGGTTGCTCCAGAAGAACTGCGCCGCTTCAAACGTGCGGTGTGCCAGCCCGCGCTTGAAGTTCGGGCGGCGGATCATGCGCGTGCTCTTGGGCCAGTCCGGATCAAAAAAGAAATCGCCGAACGTCGGGTAAAGAATGTACTCGTTATTTGAATCGAGATCGGCCAGATGGCGGATCAGGCTATCCGCGAAGTAGCCGCAGCCCGCTTTGTTCTTCCCCGTTTGGCTGACATCGAAACCGATTCTCATCGCTGCAACACTCGCTTAACTGTACCGTGTGCACTGTCACTAATCCAGCTAGCCAACGTACGGGCCAGGTTTGGTGAAAGCTTCTTGTTCCAGCGGAGAGAGGCGTAAATTACCATTGCCGACACGCTGACGCCAAAGCGCAGGCGCTGGTTGCGTTCGATCCCTTTCGAGTCGATCACGGCATGGGCGTAGTTGGAAATCCAGCGGTCGGGCACCTGCCCCAGCCGCTTGAGCATCATGTCGTTGATTTCCCGGTGCACCGCGACCCGACTGCCGAGCGTTTTGTTCGTCTCGTACAGTCTGGAACCGGCGAGGACTTTCGGCAGGTAGGCGAACCTCGCGCCGCCCAGCGCCAGGCGCAGCCAGTACTCGTAGTCCATGCAGTAGTGGAGCTGCGCGTCCAGCATACCAAACTGCTCGACGACGCGCCGCCGGAAGAACACGGCGGGCTGGCAGAGGTAGCAGATGTCCTTCAGCCGTTCCAGGTCCCAGGGCTCGGTGTAGTACGGCTCGATGATCTCATCCGCCTCGTCGATGTGGTACGCATCGCCGTAGACCACGTCGACATCCGGATGAGACTGGAAAAAGGCGCGGACGGTCTGGAGCGCGCCGGGGTAGTAGATGTCATCGGAGTTGAGCCAGCCGATGATCTCCCCCGAGGTGCTTTTCAGGCCTTTGTTGACCGCATCCGCCTGGCCTTCGTCCTTCTCCGACACCCACCGGACCCGCGGCTCGTACCGGCGGAGGATATCGAGCGTCTCATCCGTGCTGCCGCCGTCGATCACGACGTACTCAAGGCCATCAATCTCCTGAGCAAGCACGCTCTGGATGGTGCGCTCAATAAACTGGCCCTGATTATAGGAAGGGGTTATGACAGATACGTCAAACTGAGACACGGGAAAATCCTCTACCAGTTCACAGCCGGATCATTGTAATAAAGTCTTACAGCCGGGATTCTCTTACAACGTCCTGAAAGATAGCAAGGTACTTTCGTGCCATATCCTCGACTGTGCCGAACGCCTTGACACGCTCGTATCCTTTCTCAATCAGGCTGTTCCTCAGCCCCGGGTCGCTCTCGATCTGCCCAATGGCCTCACAGATCTCGGCGGGCTTACGCGGGTCGAAGTACAGCGCCGCGTCGCCGGCCACTTCGGGCAGGCTGGTGATGTTGCTGCACAGCACCGGCTTCCCGGCGGCCATCGCTTCCAGCACCGGCATGCCGAATCCCTCATACAGGGACGGAAAAATGAGGGCACGGCATGATTGCAGCAGCGATACAAACGCGTCATCCGGCAAGAACCCCGGCATCACGACCCAGTCCTGCAGCCCCATCGTGCGAACCGCTTCTTGAAGATATCCCATCCGGCTGACTGATGTCCCGGTGAGAACCAGCTTGAGGTCGGACGCCGGGCGGTGCTTCCGGTACATACCAAAGGCCGTGATGAGCATCGTGTGGTTCTTGTGCCGCCAGAAGTTCGCCGGGTACAGCAGGAACCGGTCGTTTGCCAGCTTGAGATGGGTGAGAACCTCTTCAACCTTTTCCGCTGGGATGGGCCCGCGCTGCGTCATGGGGCTGTGGTGAACAGTATGCACCTTCTCCGGCGCGACGTCGCCCTGCTCAAGCACCGTGCCGCGCACGTAGTCCGAGATGCAGATAAGCCTGTCTGCCAGACTGCAAGCATCGCGGAAGGTCTTATCGCGTGACAGCCGCTCCTCAGGCGTAAAGAACTGCGGGTAGTAGAGATATTGAAGATCGTGGATGAGAGACACGATGGGCGTGCCCGGTTTGACGTACAGCGGCGCAGTGAACGGGCAGAAGATCAGATCGACGTCGAACTCTGGGCCGACGGCCTTCATCCCGTTGCGCTGGATTCTCCACCTGTAAAACAGGGATGTATACAGCGCCGTGGCTTTGCGGCGCATACCCGGTGTCATGAACCTGCCCAGCCATTCCTTGAGGCCGCGCCGCACAGCCCGCGCCCGTGCGGCTGTCTCCGGGGCGTCATCCGACTGGTCCTGGTGGATGACACACACACGGTGCACATTCGGCCCGTCCAGAAAGGCCAGTTCGTCGTGGCTCCTGCCGGATGTCAGCAGCGTGAAGGTGCAGTCGGGCAGCAGGCGGCTGAGTTGCTGAACCAGCGTGATCGCAACCAGCTTGGCGCCGCCGTTATCGCCCCCCGGCAGCACGGGGGTCAGGTCAACCGCGATGCGCTTGAGCTTGACTTCCGCAGACTGCGCCGCCCGGAGCACCTCTTCGGCGTCCTTTAAGGTCTCGATCTCCCCGTGGAGCGCCCGGTTAAGCTGCTCCAGCTTGCGCGTGTGGTACTCCCACCGGCCCAGCTTGCGCAGCAACCGGTACATCGAACTGGCCCCTATGGCGAGCTGCAGGTCCCGTGCCGCTGCCCGCGCCGCGCGGAGCTGCCTCTCCTGCGCCTGAATGATCTTGAACCGGGCGTTGCGGTCGGCTTCCGACTCAGCGTAGCGTTCTGTCAGTTCGTAGAGCTGCTGGCGCAGGTCCAGCAGCGCCTGCACCAGACGCCCGCCCGGTGTCGCTGCGAGGCTCGCCTCAATCGCCTCGGCGGTGTTGGCCTCCACCGGCACACGGCTGGCGACGAAGAACATGTCATAGTGTGCAAATATCGCCGGCTCAAACAGCAGGTGCTCCGCACCCAGCCGGGCGAAAAGCTCACGGACCGACTGCTCGCCGAACAGGTACAGGTGGCCCGGCTCCGCTAACAAGTTGAGGAACGGGTCGTCTCGCTCGACCATCTCCTCAAAGACGGCATCCTCGGAGACTTTCGGCGTCTGGACGATCAGGACGCCATCCGGCTTGAGCAGGTCCAGGCAGCGGCGCATCGTGCCGACCGGGTCGGGCAGATGCTCCAGCACATCCATCAGCACGATGGCATCCAGCGAGCCGGGCTTAATGTCCTGATCCTCGATTGGGCCCAGCAGCACCGGGATGTCAAAGGTGCGCCGTGCAAACTCCACAATCTTCGGGCTTAGCTCCAGCCCGGTCGCGTCAAACCCCGCCCAGCGCAGCAGCGCGATAAAGCTGCCGTGAGCGCTCCCCAGTTCCAGCACAGCGCCCGGTGGGAGCTTGTACTTCAGCAGGGTGTTCAGCCAGTGCAGGTTCCGCTCCGGGAGATCGAGCCGCGCCCGGCGCGTGATATCCGGCAGACCCAGGTGCTCCTGGTGAGAAAACCAGTAGCGCTCGCCGTAGAAGTCGGCTTCCTCGTCGGTCACCCGGGTGATATCGCCTGCCGGTGGGTGGCTTAAGACGAGCGTTCCACACGTCCGGCACCGCTGGTAGTCGGGAGAAAAGCTCTCCAGCTCTGTGCTGCCGCACCAACACTGTATAGACTGCATACCTAGTCACCACGTTCTTCTGTATTGGGGCTCATTTGCTGCCCGTCAGGTACAGGCTCAGGGGTAATCATGTTCACACGGCATTCGCCCGGCAGGTTGGCAATCCCATGATGAAGTAGCTGGACGGGTTTCCCTGCCGTGCGAAAGACCACCGCAAACTGGCCGACATCCGGCACGACACACAGGCGGAACATCTTTGTCTCAAGCATGGAGTGCGGGAACACGGCCCGGTGCTTGTAATCGTGGCTCGACATCATGCCGAACCCGATCTCGAACGTGTACTCGCCGACCGCAAGCTCAAGGTCGATGTCCTGGCGGAACCGCAGACGGCTCCCCCGCGGCACAAACTGGGGCACGTCCGTGCCGTGCTCAAGCGATCCTTTGCCGTGAACGACAATGCCCTTGTCGTTCTGCAGAACGATCCCCCCGAATGGCACCTCGATGTCCCGCAGAACGTCTATCTCGTAGAAGAAGCTCGCTGTTTCGCCCTGCTCAAACACGCGGCAGGGCTGCCCCTGGCTGTTGCACAGCGCGACCCGCCTGCAGTGCGCCCAGCCGTTGGATACCTGCGGAGCCTCCGAAATATCGATAAACGCTTCGTCATCCGGCCAGAAGAACCCGTCCTGTGCCGTGTTCTCCACTGGAGGGGGCGCAGCAGACGGAGAGCGCTCCGTCATGAGCGACGCCATGCGTGCATTCTGCTCGATGAGGTAGTAGCGCTCGACGGCTTCGGTCGCCCTGCCCTCGAAGATCACCTCGCCCCTGTCCAGCAGTAGCGCCCGGTCGCATAGCTGCTCGACTTCGGTCATGGCGTGGGAGACGAGCAGAACGGTGACACCTCTGGCGCGCATCTCCTCCAGCTTGCGGTAACACTTCTGTCGGAAGAAAACGTCGCCCACAGCCAGCACTTCGTCAATCACCAGGATGTCGGCATCGACATTCACGGCGACGGAGAACGCCAGCCGGACGAACATGCCGCTTGAGTACAGCTTCACCGGCTGGTCCATGAAGTCGCCGATATCGGCGAACTCGGCTACCTGTGCGAAGCGTTCTTCCATCTGGTCGCGGCTGATGCCCAGAATAGCCCCGTTCAGGTAGACGTTCTCCCGGCCTGTAAACTCCGGGTTGAAGCCGCTGCCAAGCTCCAGCAGGGCGGCCACCCGCCCGTTGACCTGCACCTCGCCCACTGTCGGCGTCAAAATGTTGGTCAGGATCTGCAGCAGCGTGCTCTTGCCGCTGCCGTTGCGCCCGATGATGCCCAGCGTTTCTCCGGGCTGCACCTCGAAGCTGACATTTTGCAGCGCCCAGAACTCGCGCCCGTACTGCTTGCCGAACGGGCTGAGCAGGATCTCCTTCAGGCGATCCTGTGGTCGATCGTACAGCCTGTACTTCTTGCCCAGCCCGGATACGGAGATGATGGGGGAGTTGCTCATAGGACGTCAGCAAAGCCCTTCTTGGTGTGCATGAACCAGAAGTATCCCAGCAGGAACACCACCAGGCACAGCAGCCCAACCCCTGCGATGTGGAGCAGCGAGGGCAGCTCTCCGGTGATGACAGCGCCCCGGTAAAAGTTGATAAGGTGAGCGACCGGGTTGATCGTGAAGATGAACTGGCCCCATGCAGGCACGATGTCCTGAGGGTAAAACACGGGCGTCAGGAACAGCCAGGCCGTGAGTATCAGCGAGATCACCTGCCCCAGATCGGGCAGGTAAACCGCCAGGCTGGCGACAATCCAGCACAGCCCCACCGTAAACATGATCTGCAGGATGAGGATGAACGGTACGGCCAGGAGCGTCCAGTTCAGATGGCCGGACACGACCCACGCCAGCGGGATCAGCAGGATAAAGCCGACGATCTGCTGCACGGTTGACACAAGGGTAACGTTCAGCGGCAGGATTTCCAGCGGGAACACAACACGCTTGACGAAGTTGATGTTCGCCCGGATGACATGGGTCGAGCCCACCATGCTCTCGCTGAAGCTCGTCCAGGCAAGCATCCCGCACAGCAGGTAGACCGGAAACGACCACGGGTCGGCGTCCGTCGCGAACCTGACTTTGAGGAACGTCGAGAACACCAGCGTGTAGACAGCCATCATCACCAGCGGCTGGACGACGGACCAGACCAGGCCGCCGAATGACGCGCGGTAGCGGGCCGTGAAGTCACGCCAGAACATCGTGCGGATCAGTTCGGCGTGCCGGACCAGATTTCGTACCACGTTGGGGACGTCGGTTGCCTCGCGTGCGAAATGCATAGCTGAGTGAACGTATCGCATCATGATGTGCTTGGCCAGACGATCGGGCGGTTGCTCCGCAGACGGTTCGACAGCAGGCGCAGTTTCGGCACGCCCGCCGCGCTGAAAAGCGTCATCGAGGCAAGGTACAGGAATACCTTTACCACCGACCCGCCCAGCCGGGACGCGTTCGCGATATCCTGCCGCGCGCTCTTCCAGTCGAAGCGTGCCGCGCTTCCGAGCGCCCGCCAGATGTAGTTGGCCGTGCCCTCCGGGCGGAAGTTGCGAGGGAGCCCGCTGCCCCCGTGCCGCCGCGCGACCTGCTCGATCTCCTCGATGCGCTCTATCGACCCTTTGGAGGTCTTGGCGAGTGGGTAGATTCGTTCGTAAGCCAGACAGACCGGGAGGTAGTGCAGGTCGAACTGCTCGGCGGCGCGCATCCAGTAATCGTAGTCCATCGTGTAGTGGAGACTCTCATCGAGCGGGCCGACCGCCTCCCATAGCTCGCGCCGCCAGAAGGCCGCAGGCTGCACGATGAAGTCGCCCTCCTCGACCAGACTGCGCCGGTCGCAGGCTTTGACGTGGGCGCGCAGCCCATACAGCCGGTCCCGGTCATCGATTGCCGCCGCATCCCCGTAGACAAACATGGCCTCCGGGTGCGTCTGGAAGTATTCGACGACCGTCGCAATCGCCCCCGGCGTGTAGAGGTCATCCGAGTTGAGCCAGGCCAGGATCGAGCCGTTGGCCATGCTGAAGCCCTTGTTGATCGCATGGGTCTGGCCCTGGTCAGGCTCCGATACCCATCTCAGCCGGTCGCCATAGCGCTCAAGGATCTCCAGCGTGCCGTCGGTTGAACCGCCGTCGACGACGATGTATTCGATGTGGGGGTAGGCTTGCTCAAGTACCGAGCGCAGCGTCTTTTCCAGAAATTGAGCCTGGTTAAAGCTCGGCGTTACGACAGAAACCAAAGGCAACGAGGTCAACTCTGCACAACCCTTCCAGCCATAACATAACGAATCCAGTCGTCTATGTTTAACGTGAGAGCGGCGGTCTCGCAAATAAGAGCTAACATACCCCCTCTCACGCTCCGACGGGCTGACCCTGCCCTCACACTGGCACAAGATCCAGGCCGGACCTCAACCAAGGTGTAGTGTGCGAGCGCGCTTTTTCCGCGATACTGAACATATCCTGTTGTAACGGTAGGCGGCTGGCCGGTACCTACCGGCCAGGCAAAGGGGGGAACCGATGAGTACGACAAACAGTGAGGTTCGTGGCAGCGCACCGATCACCACAGGGCGGCTGCTGCAGGGGGCGCTTATCGGCATCGTCGTGGCGCTGGTGCTGAATCTGCTGCTGTACTTCCTCGTACCGGCGATCTTCGGCTTCACGCTGGAAGCGCCGCTCGGCGGCCCCGGCTCGGAGATCGGGCCGCTGCCGGTCTACATGGTCGTCGTGGCGACGGTCGTTCCGGCTATCGTCGCGGCGCTGCTCATGATGTTGCTTAACCGGCTGGTCGCGCGCCCCGTGAGGCTGTTCCGCATCATCGCCGGGGTGGTGCTGCTACTGTCGCTCGCGGGGCCGCTCCCGCTGCCCATCGCACTCGGCGCCCGGCTGACGCTCGTGGCGATGCACGTCATCACTGCTGCGGCCATAACCTACGGGCTGACGGTGTGGGCGCGTGGGGCGTAGCGCCCGATCAACTCCGATAAATCTCCGGCGCGGCCCGGCTTTTCACAGGCCGGGCCGCCGCTTGCTCCGCCTCGCCTCCCGCCGTTCTGGTTGACTCGGCTTCCCGTCTGGCCTTACAGTAGCGGTAACGTCCTCCCGAGGATAAGAGAGGGAGCGTCACATGTCGGTCTTAGGCGCGTTTCCCGTAATGGCGATTCTGCCCGCGCAGGACCTCGACCGCGCGGTCCAGTTCTATCAGGGCACGCTGGGGCTGGAGCTTCTCATGGCGATGGAAGCGGGCGCTCAGTTTGCGGCGGGGAACGGCACGACCCTGTTTGTCTACCCGCGTCCCGGTGGGCTGCCCGCCGAGCACACCGTCGCGGGCTGGCTGGTTGACGACGTGTATGCGGTCGTCGAGGCGCTGGAAGCTGCCGGGGTGCTCTTTGAGCACTACGACCTGCCGGGCTTGCAAACCGACGAACGCGGCGTTGCCAGCGTCGGCGGGGAGCTTGCCGCGTGGTTCAGGGACAGCGAGGGGAACATCCTCGCGATCTCCCAGTTTGCATGAGGCTAGAGACAGAGGGTATGGCGGGGGCGGCGTACCACCCCCGCCATCCTGTTTGTCAGGCTACCCGTCGGTTACGATAACAACCCCCGACATGCCCGACCCGCCCGGGCCGCCGTGGAACCGGCAGTAGTACGGGTA
>Ga0116169_1000573_pt1 | contig 37082 bp, 28 predicted proteins | sample AD_UKC130_MetaG_FD_89796 | JGI IMG/M metagenome (GOLD analysis project Ga0116169, IMG submission 89796) | Active sludge microbial communities of municipal wastewater-treating anaerobic digesters from Canada - AD_UKC130_MetaG | ecosystem: Engineered > Bioreactor > Anaerobic > Digestate | place...
AAAAAATACATGGCCTATTCGTCTATCGGCTAGGACGCAAGATTTTCATTCTTGAAAGAGGGGTTCGATTCCCCTATAGGCTACTCCAATTAATAAAAAGAAGCTAAAAATATGGCAAATAATAAATCGGCAGAAAAAAGAATCAGACAAGCAAAAACTCGTCGATTATCCAATCGTTATGCAGCTCGTTCCACAAGAACTGCAATTCGTAAGCTGCGTAATACAACTTCCAAAGAGGAAGCTTTACAAATGTATCCACGGGTATGTTCTATGGTGGATAAGCTTGCCAAGAAAAATGTGATACATCGTAATAAAGCTAATAATCTTAAAGCGAAGATGGCGGCTCATGTTAATAGCCTGACATGATTTTTTTAGATTAATTCCATATAATTGAAGCCGAGCTTTTGTGAGTTCGGCTTTTTTTATGTTCGGTTGTGGAGGCTGTTTGGTCATAGGGGAGGACTCTTTGCTTTGCTTATTTTATCGGTGGATTTTTTTGTTTTCATAAGTGCTAAAAATCAAGGTAATATAATGGATATAAAAGGGTTGAAAAACTTGTCATTTAGGCGTTTTTTTGTATATTTGTAGGTCAAATAAATTGATTTTGAACGGGTTTAACGTATTAATTTTTAACGACATAAAATGACTGAAAAACAAAAACAATCGGTAAGTACGGCGTATTCTGCGCAAAATATCCAAGTGCTTGAAGGTTTGGAGGCCGTTCGTAAACGGCCTGCAATGTATATTGGAGATGTAAACGAAAGAGGTTTACATCATTTGGTTTATGAGGTGGTTGACAACTCCATCGATGAAGCACTTGCTGGTTATTGCAAGGAAATTAATGTGATTATTAATGAAGATAATTCCGTTACCGTTAAAGATGATGGGCGAGGTATCCCCGTGGATTTTCACGAAAAAGAGAAAAAATCGGCTCTTGAAGTTGTTCTTACGGTACTGCATGCCGGGGGGAAGTTTGACAAGGGAACCTATAAAGTTTCCGGAGGTCTTCACGGTGTAGGTGTTTCTTGTGTAAATGCTTTGTCGTCTTATCTAAAAGTAGAAGTCCATCGAAATGGAAAGATATATATGCAGGAATATTCACGTGGAAAACCTTATATGGATGTAAAGATAATTGGAGAAACAGATAAGACAGGTACAATTATTACATTCAAACCGGACGATACTATTTTTAAAGTATTGGAGTTTCGTTATGATATTCTTGCAACACGTTTGCGCGAGTTGGCTTTTCTGAATGCAGGGATAACACTTACAATTATCGATAAAAGGGTAGTTAAAGAAGATGGATCGTACAGAAGCGAACGGTTTTATTCAGAAAAAGGATTAAAAGAATTTGTACAATATATCGATCGAACTAAAGAGCCTTTGATCTCCGAGCCGATTCATATTGTAACAGAAAAGCAAGGAATTCCTGTAGAAATAGCAATGACATACAATACTTCTTTCAATGAGAATGTATTTTCATATGTCAACAATATTAATACAATAGAAGGGGGAACTCATCTGACGGGTTTCCGTCGCGGACTTTCGCGTACGCTAAAAAAATATGCCGAAGATTCCAAAATGCTTGAAAAAGCAAAGGTGGAAATTAGCGGAGAAGATTTTCGGGAGGGATTAACTGCTGTTTTATCGGTAAAAGTAGCAGAGCCGCAGTTTGAAGGTCAAACAAAAACCAAGTTAGGAAATAGCGAAGTAATTGGTGCTGTTGATCAAGCAATCGCCGAAGCATTGGGATATTATTTGGAAGAACATCCCAAAGAAGCGAAAATTATTATAGAAAAAGTTGTATTAGCTGCAACGGCACGTCATGCTGCACGCAAGGCTCGCGAGATGATACAGCGCAAATCGCCCTTATCGGGTGGGGGATTGCCGGGTAAATTGGCTGATTGTTCAGAGAAAGATCCCGAAAAATGCGAAATTTTCCTCGTGGAGGGAGATTCTGCAGGCGGAACAGCCAAGCAGGGACGAGATCGCAACTTCCAAGCTATCCTTCCGCTTCGTGGTAAAATTTTAAATGTGGAAAAAGCCATGCCACATAAGGTATTGGAAAGCGAGGAAATTCGCAATATCTATACCGCCTTGGGCGTTACCATTGGAACGGAAGAGGATCCTAAAGAATTGAATCTAGAGAAACTTCGTTATCATAAAATCATTATTATGACCGATGCCGATGTGGACGGAAGCCATATTGCTACATTGATTCTTACCTTTTTCTTCCGACATATGCGGCCTTTGATCGAAAGGGGATATGTGTACATTGCGACCCCTCCTTTGTATCTTTGCAAAAAAGGGAAAATCGAAGAATATTGCTGGGATGAACGTCAGCGTCAGGCTTTCATCGATAAGTATGCGGACGGGAACGAAAATGCCATTCATTCTCAGCGTTATAAAGGGTTAGGCGAAATGAATGCCGAACAACTTTGGGAAACCACGATGAATCCGCAGCGCCGAACATTGCGTCAGGTAACCATCGAGAATGCGGCCGATGCCGATATGGTTTTTTCCATGTTGATGGGAGAGGATGTAGGACCTCGTCGCGAGTTTATCGAAGAAAATGCCACCTATGCAAACATTGATGCATAAAACCCTTTTACAAGCAATTATATAAATGATTCGCCCTCCTCTACTCAAACCCTCAGACAAGGCGGTTATCGTTTCCCCTGCGGGGAAGATAGACGAAGATATTGTCGATAAAGCCGCTGTTATTCTTCGTGAATGGGGGCTTAAGGTAGAGGTGGGCGAAAATGCTTTATGTAGTGTTGGTCATTTTAGTGGGTCGATAGAGCAGCGGCTGTTTGATTTGCAAAAAGCAATGGATGATAGCGAAGTCAAATTGATTTTTTGTTCGCGTGGTGGATATGGCACGGTACATTTGCTCGACAGACTCAGTTTTGAGGGAATGATTCAAAACCCCAAATGGGTAGTGGGATATAGCGATATCACTGCCCTTCATTCTGCCTTGCAAAGCAACGGCATTATTTCCATTCATGGCCCTATGGCAAAACATTTTGCCGAAGAGGGTGCATCGGATAAGGCAGTGATGTATACCAAAACTGTTTTAACCGAAGGGCGGATCAATTATGAAATTTCTGCGGCCGAATATAGCTATTTGAATCGACCGGGGAATGCTTCCGGACAGCTTTTCGGAGGTAATTTATCTGTTTTTTGTAGTATTTTAGGCTCAAAATATGCCGTTATTCCAAGAAATGGCATTCTTGTTATTGAAGATATCGGGGAAGAGCCCTACCGGGTAGACAGAATGATCTATCAATTGAAGTTGGCAAGGGTTTTCGATAGAATAAAAGGACTCGTAGTCGGCTGTTTTACCGATTATGTTGAAGATAAAGAGATGTATAGACCACTTTACGAATCCATCATGGCTGCAGTAAGTGAATATACGTTTCCTGTTTGTTTCGGTTTTCCTGTGGGGCACGTTAAAGATAATTTTCCTGTGTTGATGGGAGCTGACACTGTATTAACAGTTACAAACGATCAGATTTTTTTCACCCAAGAATAAATACATTAGTAAAATCAATGAAAAAATATCACAGCATTTTTTGTATTACTATAATTGCAGTAGGATTGTCGTTGATTGTCTCGTGCAATTCGTGCAAGAAACAAAAAGACATGGTTCAGCAAGAAGTAATTGAACAGTATGTTCAAGTTTCTCCCGAATTCAATGCCGATAGTGCTTACCGTTATGTAGAAAAACAAGTGAGTTTTGGTCCCCGCGTACCTAATTCCGATGCCCATCGCGCTTGTGGTGATTATTTAACAGCGCAACTCTCCTTATTTGGTGCGCAAGTAACCGAACAAAAAGCCGATATCAGATATTATGACGGGAATACCCTTCATATGCGGAATATTATCGGAAGTTATCAACCGGAAAAAGCAAAACGTATCTTGCTTTTTGCTCATTGGGATACTCGTCCATGGGCCGACAGGGAAACCGATCCCGATAAACAGAAACAACCTATTCTTGGGGCCGATGACGGTGCTAGTGGGGTGGGAGTTTTGTTGGAAATTGCCCGTCAATTGCAACAAAAACCTACCGCTGTGGGAATCGATATTATTTTTTTTGATCTCGAGGACGGTGGCCAACCTGTTTTCGATACCCATACCGTACCCGGGGAATGGTGGTGTTTGGGATCGGAATATTGGGCAAAAAATCCTCACGTTCCCAAATATAAGGCTTCGTACGGCATTTTATTGGATATGGTAGGTGCCCCCGATGCTACGTTTATGAAAGAAGGCTATTCTGTACAATACGCAGCCAACATAGTGGGAAAAATCTGGCGCACGGCTGTCAATTTAGGTTACGGACAGTTTTTCATTAGTCGTAATAACGGATACGTTACCGACGATCATTTGCCTGTGAATAAACATCATCGTGCGCCGGCTGTCGATATCATCAATATCAAAGACAATACTTCTACAGGTTTTCCCTCTCACTGGCATACTCACAATGATGATATGGATATTATTAGTCGTAGTACACTAAAAGCAGTAGGACAAACTGTGATGGAAGTAATTTATTCAGAAAAAGGTGTGTGAATGAACAATTTTTTGGTTAAACAGATTTATGAAAACAATCGACGAAGTACAAAAGGAAATTATTGACGAATTCAGTGTCTTTGACGACTGGCTGGATAAGTATTCTTTTATTATAGAACAGGGAAATTCACTAGAGCCGTTGGACGACAAATATAAAACCCCTGAAAATCTTATTGAAGGATGCCAAAGCAGGGTGTGGTTGCAAACAACTTATCGTGATGGACGGCTTTATTTCCAGGCAGATAGCGATGCCGTGATCGTGAAAGGATTGTTGGCATTGGTACTCAGGGTTTTTAATGGTCGCACTCCCGATGAAATTATCAATGCCGATCTGCACTTTATGGAGGAAATTGGTCTCACCAAACATCTTTCACCCACCCGTGCTAATGGACTGCTTGCGGTTATTAAGCAAATACGGTTTTATGCCATTGCTTATAAAGCAAAGGAAGAAAGTACACAAAGCGCTTCTTGAAAAATTATTTATTCGATATATGCCAACGTGCAGCTTGTTGGCGGATTATTGCTGATAAAATTTTAAGTGATTTGTTGGAATTAAGCCGATACTTCGTTTACAAGTGGTTTACCGTCAAAGAAATCCTGAATATTCTGCAGGGTTATCCGTGCGATTTCGGAAAGCGCTTCCTTCGTGAAAAAAGCCTGATGTGAGGTTACAATGACATTATTAAATATTAGAAGGCGAGCAAGAATATCGTCGTCGATGACGATATTGGAGTAATCTTCATAGAAATAATCACCTTCTTCTTCGTAAACGTCAAGTCCTGCACAGCCTACTTTTTTATCTTTTAGCCCTTCAATCAAATCTTTCGTATTAATGAGTTTTCCCCTCCCTGTATTGATGATCATTACCCCTTCTTTCATTTTATCGATCGAATCTTTGTTGATAAGATACTCCGTTTCTTTGGTTAAAGGACAGTGAAGTGATATGATATCCGAATTTCGGTACAATTCGTCCAGCGAAGTATATTGAATGCCATTTTTTTCAGCAAATTCCGTATCGGGGTAGAGATCATATACCAATACATTCATTCCCATGCTTTTGAGAATTTGTGCTACAATTTTACCAATTTTTCCGGTACCGATTATTCCGGCAGTTTTCCCATTCATTTCAAAACCTATCAATCCTTCAAGAGCAAAATTGCCTTCGCGTGTCCGGTTGTAAGCCCTGTGGATTTTTCTGTTTAAGGTCAGTATAAGAGCAAGTGTATATTCGGCAATGGAGTGTGGAGAGTAAGCCGGAACGCGAACTACTTTGATTCGGTTTTTTGCTGCTTTTAAATCTACATTGTTATATCCTGCGCATCGTAAAGCGATGAGTTTTATTCCATTTTCCACCAGGATATCAATTACCTCGGCATCTACTTCAGCGTTTACAAAGATGCAAACCACGTCAAATCCTTTGGTCAGTATAGCATTGTCTTTATTTAGATGGCTTTTGTAAAATTTTATTTCAAATCCATATTGTTGATTTTTTTCGAGAAAAAATGCTTTATCATACGATTTTGTATCAAAAAACGCAATTTTTGGTTTCATTTTTTTTAAAATTTTGAGTTCCGATTCTATAATAACGTATTTACCGCAATGATAGTTCAGATGGTAGACTAATTTTATTGCTGACCCAAAAAAATAAAGTATGTTTGAGATGAATAGGTGGTAAAATTGTATCTTTGTCTGAAAAAAGAAGTGAAAGGATGAAAATTCAAATCATTAACGGTCCCAACCTGAATTTGCTCGGTGTGCGCGAACCCAACATATATGGCAACATTTCCTTTGCAGAGTATTTTACTCAATTGCAAGAGATTTTTTCTGATGTTGAACTCGAATATTTTCAATCCAATATCGAAGGAGAAATCATTAATAAAATCCAGGAAGCAGGTTTTGGCTGCGACGGTATTGTGCTGAATGCTGCAGGTTATACGCACACTTCCGTGGCTATTCGCGATGCCATTAAGGCCGTTCCTGCACCGGTAGTCGAGGTACATGTATCCAATGTTTTTGCCCGTGAAGAATTTCGTCATCGGTCAATGATTTCTTCCGTATGCAGGGGAGTGATTGTTGGTTTTGGTCTCGATTCTTATCGTTTGGCTATTGAAGCGCTTACAGGTAAAAACAAAAAGTCATAACGGGCATTTTTATTTCAATAGATTTCTCGTTTTGTCTATTTTATACAAGAAAAAAGAACACGACAAAAAAAAGAAGAATATGCATAAACATACAAAAATTATAGCCACCATTTCCGATCAACGGTGCGATATTTCTTTCATTCAACAGCTTTTTAATGAAGGAATGGATGTGGTGCGGATGAATTCAGCACATTTGAATGAAGAGGGATTTTTAAAAATTGTCAATAATGTTCGAGCAGTCTCCAATCGCATTGCTTTGTTGCTCGATACCAAAGGACCTGAAATCAGGACGACAATAGTTGAAGCGCCGATAGAATTGTATGCAGGCGATCTTATTCGTATTGCTGGCAATCCCAATGGTGTTTCTTCGCGTGAGGTGATTTATGTTTCTTACCCCGATATTGCCAAAGAGATGCAGGCGGGAGAGGATATTTTGATTGACGATGGTGAAATCGATCTAAAAGTGGAGGAGGTTCACCCCGATTATGTATTGTGTAGAGTGAAAAACGATGGTGTTGTGGGAAGCCGAAAGAGTGTGAATATTCCGGGAGTCCGCATCAATCTCCCGACAATAACCGAACGCGACCGCAGATTTATTCGTCTTGCTGTTGAAAGCGATATCGATTTTATTGCCCATTCATTTGTACGAAACAGAGAAGATGTAATGGCTGTACAAAAAATACTCGATGAATATAACAGCCCTATTAAAATTATTGCTAAAATTGAAAATCAGGAGGGAGTGGATAATGCTGACGAAATTTTGGAGGTGGCCTATGGAATTATGGTTGCTCGGGGCGATTTAGGTATTGAAGTGCCTCAGGAAAAGATTCCCGGTATTCAACGCATATTGATTCGTAAAGCTATTCACCATCAAAAACCCGTTATTGTGGCAACGCAGATGCTGCATTCGATGATCGAAAATCCACGCCCTACGCGTGCTGAAATCACAGATATTGCCAATGCCGTTTTTTGTAGCACAGATGCTATGATGCTTAGTGGCGAAACGGCTCACGGTAAATATCCCATTGAAGCGGTGCGCACCATGACAAAGGTATCGCACGAGGCCGAAAAAACGAAACTGGAAGAAAACTATATCCCTATACTTTACGATTCCGAGGAAGCCTATGACGTTACTTCATACCTTGCCGAACAAGCGGTGAAATCGGCGGTAAAATTAAATACAAAAGCAATTATTACCGACAGTCATAGCGGTCGTACAGCGCGTATATTGGCGGCATTTCGGGGTAGAAGTCCGGTTTTTGCAGTAACAACGAGCGAGCGTTTGGCACGCGAACTCTCATTGTCATATGGCATATGGGCCGAATATCAACCGGGAGGTGGTGCTGATAATATGAAAGAGAGCCGAAGAGCATATTACGTTAATGCCGTAAAAAAATTGATGGAGAGTGGCATGATTAAACCCGAAGACAGGGTAGCCTATTTGGGTGGAAGTTTTGGTGAAAAGGGAGGAACAACTTATATCGATATTAACGAGGCATGGAAGATTCTTCAAGCTACAGAGAATTATTATTTACCCGATTTCACAACAGAAAAATAAATAATAGCGTTGTTTGGTATAAGTACGTTAATAATTTTTTTAAAGCATAGGTATGCATAATGGATGTAAGTGAGGAATATATAAAAGAATATATACTTTCACATTCTGATCCCGAACCCGATTTGTTGAAAAAACTCCGACGTGATGCTCATCTGCATTTACTGCGTCCACGCATGATAGCCGGTCATTTGCAAGGTCGACTGCTAAAGATGTTTGCGCGCATGATATGTCCCACACGCATTTTGGAAATAGGAACCTATACCGGCTATTCTGCTATCTGTCTGGCTGAAGGATTGCCCGAGGAGGGGCATCTTTATACAATTGAGATCGACGATGAAATGGAAGATTTTATCCGAAAATACCTCGATCAATCGGAACAAAAAGAAAAAATATCTCTTCACATCGGTGATGCATTAGATATTATTCCTACATTTAAGGATAATTTTTTCGATTTGGTGTTTATTGATGCTGATAAACGAAAATATTGGGAATATTTTGAGACAGTATTTCCGAAAGTACGCCCGGGAGGATTTATCTTTGTAGATAACACGCTTTGGAACGGCAAAGTGCTGGCAGAAAATCAGAATCGGGATCCTCAGACGAAAGGGATTTTAGAATTTAACGATAAGTTGGCAAATGACGATCGAGTGGAAAAAGTGATGCTTCCTATTAGGGATGGATTGACCCTCATTCGAAAAAAATAAAAAGATATGAAACCAAACAGAGAACAAAAAATAAATCGTTTAATACAGAAAGAGTTGAGTGAACTCTTTTTGGAGGAGACGCGAAAAACAAAAGGCGTAATTATTTCGGTGACTCATGTGCGCGTATCGCCCGATTTAAGTGTTGCTCATGTTTATTTGAGTATTTTTCCTCCGGAAAAAGCCGAAGAGTTGCTGAAAAATATCACGGAAAACGTTAAGTCTATACGTTATGACCTTGGTACGCGCATCGGGAAACAGTTGCGAATTGTGCCGGAGTTGATATTTCATCTCGATGACTCACTCGATTATATCGAGAAAATCGATAAATTGTTAAAAAACGAATAAAGCAAGTCGGTATTGAATCTTCCGTTTTTTGTTGCACGAAGGTATTTATTTTCAAAGAAATCGCATAACGCCATCAATGTTATCTCATTGATATCGGTGATCGGCATTGCTGTAGCCACAATGGCTATGGTGTGTGTGTTGTCGGTTTTCAACGGTTTCGGAAGCATTGTAGAAGGCATGTTTAGCGCTTTCGACCCCGACTTGAAAATCACCATAAAGGAAGGCAAGGTTTTTGATTACCACACGTCTGAGTTCGATAAAATATTGTCGTTGGGCGAGATTGATCTGATATCGGAATCGCTGGAAGAAAATGCGTTGATAGTATATGAAGATCGACAGGCGCCGGTTTTAGTGAAAGGAGTTTCGGAGGATTTTAAATACCTTGCTGAGATGGAAAAGCTGATTATTGATGGTTCTTTCCAACTGCGTGAAGGGCCTGTTGATTATATTACGCTTGGAGCAGGCTTGGCTGTTACGTTGGGAGCGCGTGCCGGATTTGTTCAACCCATTTTTATTTATGCTCCTAAACGCAACGTGCAGGTGAACTTGGCCAATCCTGCAGGTGCATTTATAATGGAAGCTGTTCAGATTGGAGGAGTATTTAGCCTGAATCAGCCCGAATACGATGAAAATATGGTCATTATACCCATTGAATTGGCCCGAGAGCTTTTTCAATACGACACAGAAGTGTCGTCGCTCGATATCAAATTAAAACCGGGGGCTTCTGTAAAAGAGGTAAAAGAAAAAATTTGTCGTATATTAGGCGATCAATACGTGGTTGAAGATCGATACGAACAGCAAAAAGAGTCGTACAATATGCTTCAGATCGAAAAATGGGTAACGTTTTTAATCCTTGCTTTTATCCTTTTAATAGCGGTTTTCAATGTAGCGGGATCACTCTCCATGCTGATTGTGGAAAAGAGGGAGGATATTCGCAGTTTTCGTAATATGGGGGCATCCGATCAGCTGATTTTGCGTATTTTTCTGTATGAAGGATGGCTTATCGCTTTTTTTGGAATTGTTTCCGGTATTGTTATCGGTCTGATTTTGTGTTTGGTTCAACAATATTTTGGCTTGCTGCGTCTTGGCGATACGCCGGGAGCTTACATTGTGGAAGCCTATCCGGTTGTGGTGAAAGCAACGGATATTCTCATTGTTTTTGTTTCTGTGAGCATCATTAGTTTTCTCACTATTCTTTATCCGATACGAAATTTGAAGAAATATTTAAAAACGACAGTATAATATGAATATTGCAATTGTAGGTACCGGTTATGTTGGCTTGGTTTCGGGTGCATGTTTTGCCGAAATGGGAGTCAACGTATTTTGCGTGGACATTAACGCAGAAAAGATTGAAGGATTGAAAAACGGAGTCATTCCTATTTATGAACCCGGGCTGACCAATATCGTTCAGCGCAACTACGATGCCGATCGGTTGCATTTTACTACCGATTTGCCGTCAGTTTTGAATGATATGGATATGGTTTTTATTGCTGTGGGAACACCTTCCGATGAGATGGGAAATGCGGATTTGTCTGCCGTTTTTGAAGTGGCAAAAACCATTGCTGATAACCTTTCTCGTTATGTGTTGATTGTGACGAAAAGTACGGTTCCGGTAGGAACTACTTATCGAATAAAAGAGTTGATTCGTAAACGCTTAGATGATCGCGGCTTATCGGATCTTGAATTTGATGTGGCTTCCAACCCCGAATTTTTGAAAGAAGGTGCCGCTGTAGAAGATTTTATGAGCCCCGACAGGGTAGTGGTTGGTGTGGAAACCGAACGGGCAAAGGAATTGATGAGTAAACTTTATCGTCCGTTTCTTCTGAGCAATTTTCGGGTGATATTCATGGATATTTTGTCGTCCGAAATGACTAAATATGCTTCCAATGCTATGCTTGCCACACGTATTAGTTTTATGAACGATATTGCTAACCTGTGCGAACGGGTAGGTGCCGATGTCAATATGGTGCGTCGGGGGATGGGGAGTGATTCCCGTATCGGAAAGAAATTTCTTTATCCCGGTTGTGGCTATGGGGGAAGTTGTTTCCCGAAAGACATCCGTGCCCTTATTAAGGTAGCCGAGAATGTGGGTTATGAAATGAATGTGCTTAAGGCCGTTGAAGAGGTAAACAATCGGCAGAAAACCATTCTGTTTCAGAAATTCAATGATTATTTTCAAGGCGATGTAAAAGGAAAAACAACAGCAGTGTGGGGATTGTCGTTCAAACCCGAAACGGACGATATGCGCGAAGCACCTTCATTGACCCTGATTCGCAGTTTGTTGGATGCCGGTGTGAATGTGCGCGCTTATGATCCGGCAGCGATGAACGAGGCCAAACGTTATTTGGGCGAGAGCATTTACTATGCCAACGATATTTACGATGCTGCCAATGATGCCGATGCTTTGATTGTGCCCACGGAGTGGAAAGAGTTTCGTTTGCCCAATTGGAGGATTTTGCGAAAAATTATGAACCATCACCTTGTGGTGGACGGAAGGAACATTTACAATCGCGAAGAACTTGAATCTTACGGATTTGAATACCGCGGGATAGGACAAAAATAAATTTAATGCGTCTTTATTGCCGAAATGAACCTTTAATAAGCCCGGGCAAAAACGACTCGTTGAGCTGAGGGTTTTCCTGTAACCATGCATTTACCGGGTGTCTTATCTCCTTCCAAGGGAATGCATCGGATGGTGGCTTTGGTTTCGTTTTTTACGAGCTCCTCTGTTTCCGGGGTGCCGTCCCAATGGCAAAGTAGGAAACCGCCTTTTTCGATTTCCACTTTAAACTCGTCGTACGAATTTACTTCGCGTATCTGTGAAGCCCTGAAATCGAAAGCTTTGTGGAAAATGTTTTGCTGAATCTCGTCGAGAAGATTTTTCACGCGATGGGCAATTCCTTCGCAAGAAACGGTTTCTTTGGTCAGCGTGTCGCGACGCGCAACCTCTATCGTGTTATTCTCTAAATCGCGTCCTCCCATAGCCAACCGTACCGGAACGCCTTTCAATTCATATTCCGAGAACTTCCATCCCGGTTTTTTGTTGTCGGCGTTATCGTACTTCACACTGATGCCCAACGCTTTTAATCGTTGCATTATTTTTTCGGCCTTTTCATCGATTTGCCGGAGTTGCTCTTCGTTTTTGTATATCGGCACAATCACCACTTGCAGGGGTGCAAGAGTAGGGGGCAGAACCAGCCCGTTGTCGTCGGAGTGCGACATAATGAGGGCTCCGATCAACCGTGTGGAAACCCCCCACGAGGTAGCCCATACATAATCGCGATTGCCGTTCTGATCGGTAAACTGCACGTCAAACGCTTTGGCAAAGTTTTGCCCCAGAAAGTGTGAAGTGCCGGCTTGCAAAGCTTTTCCATCTTGCATCATGGCTTCGATGGTATAGGTTTCTTCGGCACCGGCAAACCGTTCCGAGGCCGACTTAACCCCTTTTATAACCGGCATAGCCATGTATTTTTCGGCAAATTCGGTATAAATTCCCAGAATTTTTTTGGCTTCTTCTTCTGCCTCCTCTCGGGTTGCATGGGCAGTATGGCCTTCTTGCCACAAAAATTCGGTGGTACGCAAGAAAAGGCGTGTACGCATCTCCCAGCGAACCACGTTTGCCCATTGATTGATTAACAGCGGCAAATCGCGATACGAATGTATCCAGTTTTTGTATGTGTTCCAGATAATGGTTTCAGATGTGGGGCGGACGATCAGTTCCTCTTCGAGTTTTGCATCGGGATCCACTACCAAGCCATCTCCTTTGGGGTCGTTTTTCAACCGGTAATGCGTCACCACAGCACACTCTTTGGCAAAACCTTCCACATGCTCGGCCTCCCTGCTCATAAATGATTTTGGAATAAAAAGCGGGAAATAAGCATTCACATGGCCCGTTTCTTTAAACATCCGGTCGAGCTGCTGTTGCATTTTTTCCCAGATTGCATAACCATAGGGTTTAATTACCATGCAACCTCTGACAGCTGAATTTTCAGCCAAATTAGCTTTGATAACCAAATCGTTATACCATTGTGCGTAATTTTCGCTTCGCGGGGTAAGTTCTTTCAATTCCTTTGCCATACTGTTGTTTACTCGTTGTTTTCTCTTTAAGGGTGCAAAATTACACAAAATCTTCAAATTTGGGAAGTTATTCTGTATAAATAAGTTTTAGTGGATTTAATTTTCTTCTTTTCTTCACTTTCCGATGCAGAAGTGGCTGAAGATGTTGCCTAGAATTTCGTCGGTGGTTATCTGACCGGTAATTTCGCCGAGATAGAACATACATTCGCGGATATCTTGTGAGAGAAAGTCGCTCGATATGCCTGCATTCAGTCCTTTTTTTACTCTACGAATGGCTTCCAGTGCTTTTTTTAGTGCTTCGTAGTGGCGGAGGTTGGTAACGATGACATCGTTCTCGCCGATTTGCGGAATGTGTGCCATTTCCACTAAGAGCGCGCGCAGTTGGTCGATGTTTTGTTGCGTTTTTGCGGAAATAAACAACCGCTCTGCTTTTAATTCAGGCAGCAGGTGCTGTTTTTGGGTCGCTTTTTGAGGCGAGAGATCATCCGTTGCTTCTTGAAAAGAAGGGAGATAAGATTGTTTTTGATTCGATTCTTCCGGTGAGATGAGGTCGGCTTTATTGAAAAGCAAAATGACCTGTTTTTTGTTTAGCTTAGGGATAAGGGTTTCGGCTGTTTGCCGGAGGCTTTCTTCCGGTGATGTCAAATCGATCACCCACAAAACAATAAAAGCCTGTTCAATTTTCTTGAACGTGCGCTCAATGCCGATGCTTTCGAGTGTATCGGTGGTTTGGCGTATACCTGCGGTATCGATGAAGCGAAACAAAATTCCACCAATGTTTACCGTATCTTCTATGGTATCGCGTGTGGTGCCGTGAATATCGGACACAATGGCTTTTTCTTCGTTCAAGAGTACGTTGAGCAAGGTGGATTTTCCGGCATTGGTTTCGCCGATGATGGCAACGGGGATGCCCTTTTTGATGACATTGCCCAACTTGAACGAGTTGGCCAGTTTTTCGATGTCGTTCTCAATTTTTTCTGTCAGCTTATAGAGTTGTTGGCGGTCGGCAAATTCTACATCTTCTTCCGAAAAATCGAGTTCGAGCTCAATCAGTGAAACAAACTGTAGCAATTCTTCGCGCAACTTGTTCAGTTGTTGTGCAAATCCGCCGCGCATTTGATTCATTGCTACCCGATGCGAAACTTGCGATGTGGAGGCAATCAGATCGGCTACGGCTTCGGCCTGACTTAAATCGAATTTTCCGCTTCGGAATGCACGTCGAGTAAACTCTCCCGGCTGTGCCATACGTGCTCCGTGCGAAAGGAGCAATTCAACGATTTTCTGTTGGATATAGAGCGATCCGTGGCACGAAATTTCAACACTTTCTTCGCCCGTAAAGGAATGAGGTGCATGAAAAATGGTGACCAATACTTCATCGATAAGCTCGTCGCCTTCGTAAATCCTTCCGAAGTGCACGGTATTGGGCCGTTGTGATATCAGTTTTTTCCCTGACGGCGATTTGAAAATGCTGTCGGTGAGAGCAATTGCTCCTTCACCCGATAGTCTAACAACAGCTATTGCCCCCATTCCGGGAGGGGTGGATATAGCACAAATCACATCTTCGTTCATTTCTTCATTCATTTTAATATCGGAAACTGCTTCCGCCGAGAAATTCGCGCAACAGCGATGTCGGAGGCATTTCGCGGTCGGTGATATAGTTGAAATAACTCAGAAACTTCAGTAAACGGTACGCTTCGGCATATTCGGGTGTCGTGCGTGGCACTTTGGTCAAAATAGGCTCGGCATGGCGCCGTATGGCAGCCAATTCGTATATCATGGCCGAATTGAACATCACATCGGCATATTCCTGAAAAGGGAAAATCCATTTATCTTCGCCCCGTCGTACGCTTTCCCAACGCGCAATGGTTTCCTGTGCAGAATAGCCGCGATAACGATAATCGCGAATAATGCGCCGCAGTAATCGATTGTCGGCTGTGGGAATCCAGTTATGGTCGTCCAGCGAAATGGAGGTGAGCGCCGATACATAAATCTTAAATTTTCTATTTTCGGGAATATGTGCCGTAAGTTCCGGATTCAGTGCGTGAATGCCTTCAATGATAAGTACGCTGTTTGGATCTGTTTTGAGTTTATTGTTTCGGTATTCGCGTTTTCCTGTAAGGAAATTATACGACGGCACCTTTATTTCCTTGCCTTGCATCAGTGCCAATAAATGTTCCTCCAGCAACTCGAGATCAAGCGCATACAACGATTCGTAATCTTTTTCACCGAATTCGTCCAAAGGCGTTTTGTCGCGGTCCACAAAATAGTTGTCGAGCGACACCCCCACCGGTTTCAGCAAATTTACGAAAAGATAAATTTCTAGTCGTTTACGAAACGTTGTTTTTCCGGAAGAGGAGGGACCGGCAATCAATACCAGACGAACTCCTTCGTCGAATTTTTGACTAATTTGAGTGGCAATTTCCGCAATTTGTTTGGATTGATATGCTTCGGATATCTGAATAACTACCGATGCTCGTTTCTCTTGTATGGCTTTGTTTAGATCGCCCACATTGTTCAGTCCGCTTATTTCCAAAAAATGAAGGTGTTCACGGAAAACATTCAATAATTTTTCCTGTTTTACAACGGGAGCCAGATGTGTTGGGTTGTTTTTATCGGGAATGCGCAGCAAGTATCCACCATTATACTCTTGAATATCGAATAATTGAATGTATCCGGTGGAGGGGGTCAGGCAACCGTAATAGTAATCGACATAATTATCCAAAACGAAGTAATGAGCATACAGAAAATCGGATGTTTCCAATAGCAAAGCTTTGTCTTCCATACCCTGTTGGCGAAAAAGTTGTACAACTTTGGGTGTTTCTTCTTCGATGGAAATAAACGGCAGATCGGCATCCACAATTTCGCGCATTCGGTTACGAATCATCCGCAGCTTCTCAGGCGTAACCTTTTCGTCGGCTTTTATTTGAAAATAATAGCCGTTCGATATGGAATGTTCAATAAATATTTCGGCATTGGGTATGATATCGTGTACTGCTTTTGCCAGAATAAAGCACAGCGAGCGAGTATAGGTGCGCATTGCCGACGAATCGCTTATGTCCACATATTCCACCCTCTTTGGGCGGTAAACCCGGTATGCCAGCGATTCCGTCTTGTTGTTAACTTTTGCATTGGCAATAAGATAAGGTTTTTTTACCCCAAAAACATCAATGAGTTCCTCTAGTGAGGAGCCCATAGGTACTTCTTTGTATTCACCTGTATTTAAGCAGTGAATTTTTACGGTTTCTATCATTGTGGGTTTTTTAAAGGTTGTTTCAACTGCTAATATACAGTATTTTTTGTACATAGATACCATTTTCTTTAGCGTGTGAGCAAAAAATTCTATCTTTGAAAAAACTTTTCATACAAAATGAACGATTGGAAAAAACGATTGGGGATTGTGTATTCTACCAATCCCGATTATCATTATCGGGAAGAAGATGACAAAGGACAAGGGGAAGCGATTCCCAAAGAAAAGCAGCCCTTGCGTATTTATCTTGATAAACGAAACCGCAAAGGAAAGGCGGTTACTCTTGTTACCGGTTTTCGGGGGACAGAAGAGGAGTTGAACGCTTTGGGACGATTGCTAAAAACGCGATGTGGGGTGGGTGGATCGGTTAAAAACGGAGAAATCATCGTCCAAGGCGATCATCGCGAAAAAGTGTTGAATATTCTTCTACAGGAAGGTTATGCCAAAGCAACCATTCTCTGACCGGCAGCAGGTGCAGCTCATTAAAGCCTCAGCTGGATCGGGAAAAACACACCGGCTGACGGCGGAGTACCTTCGTTTGCTTTTTGCTTCGCCTTACCATTACCGTCATATCCTTGCTGTGACGTTTACCAACAAAGCCACCGACGAAATGAAATCGCGCATTGTGGAAGAGCTTCATCAACTCTCGACCGGAGGTAAATCGGATTATCGGTCGATGCTGATGGAGGATTTCTCGTTGAGTGAAACGCGGGTCGACTTGCAGGCAAAGGAGATACTGGAGAGCATGTTGCACGATTATTCTGGTTTTTCGATTAGTACCATCGATCGTTTTTTCCAGCAAATCATGCGCGCTTTTACGCGCGAAATGGGGTTAAACGGCGGATACAATATAGAAGTGGATGAAGAGATTTTTCTTTCGGAGATTATCGACATGATGATCTTTGAGTTGGATAAACCCGAGAACAAAGAGCTTGCCGGATGGTTGCTGGCTTTCATGCAAGACAAGATACAACAAAACAAGAGCTGGTCTATAAAGAATGATATTCAGGAACTTGCTTCGGAATTATTTAACGAAAAATACCGTTTGTTTTCGCAAACCGACCGCGAACGAATTCACAACAAGCAACATCTCGAAGCGTATCGTCAGAAGCTGATCAAGATGGTGCGCGCATTCGAGAGTGAACTGAAAGCGATAGGGGAGAAGGGTGTGAATTTGATGAGTCGATCGGGTCTGCATTATTCTGATTTTAAGGGCGGGAAAAATTCGCCTTTCTCACATTTTGTAAAATGGGCAAACGGCGAGGTGAAAGAACCTACTGATACGTTTATTCATCTTGCAGATAATTTGGAAAACTGGACGGCAAAAAACACGCCTGCCGAAAAGAAATTGGCTATCGAGGCGGCTTATATCGATGGATTGAATGCCTGTGTGAAAGAGGCGGTACACCTTTTCGAAAATTCACTTTTTTACTTTTCGGCCAAAACCATTCTCACCTACTATTACACGTTGGGCATTCTTAACGATATCCGAAACCGATTGACGAAACAGCAGCGGGAAACCGGCACGTTGTTTCTTTCGGATGTTACCGAGTTGCTCAACAAGATTATTGAAGACAGCGATACGCCTTTCATCTACGAAAAAACGGGAACGTACCTTTATCATTACATGATCGACGAATTTCAGGATACGTCTTCCATGCAGTGGGAGAATTTTCGTCCGCTAATGATAGAAAGTCTTGCAGGGGGCAATTTCAATCTTGTGGTGGGCGATGTGAAACAGAGCATTTATCGGTGGCGCAATTCCGACTGGCGCTTGATCGAAGAGCAGGTTGTGCACGATTTTGGGTCGGAAAATGTTTGCATACATTCGCTCGATACCAATTGGCGAAGCGATGCAAAAATTGTGTATTTCAACAATTCGCTTTTTTGCAGCACTGCAGCAATTCTTCAGAACGATTACAACCGTTCGTTGGAGGCGATGCCCGAAAGTGATTTTGTGCATTATGCGCAGACAAAAATAACGGAAGTATATACGCACGTTTGCCAACAAGTACCTTCCCATAAAAACCCGGAAGAAGGATTTGTCCGTCTTACTTTTCTAAATAACGAAGACAGGGACAACCATTGGAGATTGCAGGCATTGGCTCGGCTTCCCAAGGAGATTGAATTGCTGCAGGATCAGGGTTTTGCGTTGAAGGATATCGCTATTCTGGTGCGTACCAATGCCGAAGCGGTTGAGGTTGCCGAAACGTTGCTTGCCTATGCCGATGCACATCCCGATTCGGGATACCGTTACGACATCATTTCCAACGAGGCGCTTCTAATCGGCAATGCTCAGAGTGTAAAGGCTATGGTGGCACTGCTGCGTTATTTTCAAAACAAGGACGATCGTATGGGGCGATTTCTTGCCGTTTATGAATTTTACCGTTTTCATCGGAAATATTTTCCCGATGATGCGCTACAGGCCGCTTTCGCCAATGGCGATATAGATTTTCCACAAGAGATGAGCGAACGCATCGAGCAGTTGAGTTCGCTTCCTTTGTACGAAATGGTGGAGGCCTTTTTTGCTTTATCGGATGATGCACTCGATGAGAAAGAGAATGCCTACGTGCAGGCATTTCTGGATATCGTGCTGAAGTTCAGTGCCGATGCTGCGTCGGATGTGAACAGTTTCCTGGAATGGTGGGATGATAAGGGATATAAGAAAGCCCTTTTTTCACCCGATGATCAGGATGCCATCCGACTGCTTACCATTCATAAATCCAAAGGATTGGGTTTTGGTGCGGTCATCATGCCTTTTGTTGATTGGGCGGTGGATCATAATCCCAACCATACCACCATCATTTGGTGTCGCCCCGACAGGTCGCCTTTCAATGAACTGAGTGTTGTTCCGTTGCGCTATTCGAGTGGTCTTAAAAATACCATTTTCAGGGAAGATTATTTAGAGGAAAAACTCTTTGCGTACATCGATAACTTGAATTTGCTGTATGTCGCTTTTACACGTGCAAAGCATCGGATTATTGCTTTTGCTCCTAAACCGAAAGATAAAAAGAAAAAGAACGGGGTATCAGTAAAAAGTGTGGCCGATCTGCTGTGGCTGAGTGTGGCAGAACAGGATATTTTTGGTGCCGGCGTTGAGAATAACGGGTTGACGGTTGCACTGAACGATTATTTTAGGTTGGAGGGTGAGAACGGTATAGTTGAATTTGGAAATCCCGACCGACTTATTTCGCCTTCTGATAAAGCGATTCCAACTGCCTATAAGACCGGCAAGTGGCAGTCGGTTCCGTTTTCCGATCGGCTGAGGCTTCGTTTAAATGGTATTGGCTATTTTACCGACGATGGCAGCCGCAATTACGGCATGCTGATGCATGAGATCATCGGTCAGGTAGAAACATTGGATGATTTGGATAAAGCTGTGGAGAAGAAATATCTCGCCGGCGAGATTACCGAAGAAAAGAAAAAAGAACTTCTTGTTTCGCTTCGGGAGTGGTTGTCAATTCCGGAAGTAAAAGAGTGGTATTTGGGTAAATATCGAATGCTGAACGAAACGCAAGTGTTGCATCCTGCTTTTGGTTTTAGTCGCCCCGACAGGGTAATGATTGGCGACGATGAGGTGATTGTGGTCGATTATAAGTTCGGAGAAGCGGAGGAGTCGAGGTACCTTCGTCAAGTGCGTCGTTATGTGCAGTACATTCAAGAAATGGGCTACGACAATGTTTCGGGATACGTTTTTTATGTTCGGCTGAAAAAAGTCGTAAAAGTTTAACGGTTAGTTTGTTCTTCTCTCTTTCCCTTTCTTTCTTTCTTTCTTTCTTTCTTCCTTCCTTCCTTCCTTCCTGCTCCTCTATCCCCTTCTCAAATTTTTCAATTTTCTTTGAACAGCACATTAGATAAACGATTTTTCCCGGTGTTTAAAAAGATTTTTCTATGGAAGGCCGGGCAAGATTTTGATTTTGACCAGTTTGCCGTCCATTGCCGAAACATATATTTCGTTGTGATCGGTGGGTAGAATCATATTGATCAGTGCGGAAGAAATTCGGTATTTCCACAAGAAGTGACCGTCGGCTGCACGGTAGGCATAGATCAACCCTTTGTCTGTGGGTGCATATACAATGCCGTTTTTTTCGGGGATGGCCGTTGGCGCCAGTTCATAACCCATATCCTCTCCCGAGGAAATCCATTTTACTTTCCGCTCGGAAACCGTGGCGTCAATGGCGAGAATTTTTCCGTCCATCGTTTTGGCATAAACAGTATTTCCGTCTTCCGAAATACCGATGGATTCGCGGACACGGTTTTCGGGATCGTTATATCGCCAGACCACATTACCGGTCTTTTCGTCGAGCACCGTCATGTAGCGATCGGGCGAAGCCAGATAGATGCGACCGTGCGAGGCAACAGGCCATACTTGTGCAGGAGAGAACATGCGGTTGGTTTGTCCGTTTGTCCATTTCCATTTCAATGTTCCGTTTCGAGTATCGATGGCATAAAATTCATTTCCCCAGCTTCCGAAGAATACGGTATGATTTTTTACGAGGGGGCGGGTAACTACGAAATTTTTTACTCCGTCGAAGTCCCAAGCCAGATTACCGTTAGTTACTTTCCATGCGCGGCAGTGGCCGTCGCCCCCGGCAAGGATCACCTTATTGTCTGTGCATACCGGAGAGGATACAACGGCTTTGTTGGTTTTCATTTTAAACCGTATTTTCCCGTTTTTTAGGTTCAGACCGTAAAGGCAAGAATCGGTAGAGGCGCACCATACCGTGTTTTTATATACGGTAGGAGTAGAGTAAATTTTCCCGTTGGTTTTGTATGTCCATACGGTTTTTCCTGTCGACGAATCTGCGGCTTTTATTTCTCCGTTGGTGTTGGTGTAAATGAGCATTCCGGCGGTTAAACACATGCCGCTGCCCATATCGCTTGTTTCTTGGATGCTCCAAATTTCTTTCACATAGGGATGTTGATTATTTATTGTATAATCGGGACGTGGGGGATTGTCTATCCATTGAGGGCGGCCGGCGGTAGAATAACAAAGCCACGGTGAAAGGGTTTTTCCTGATACAATGCGTTCTTGAAGGCAAATGGAGTCGGCCGAAACGGTGATGATGTTATAGCCTCCGAAATCGGCTTTCCCTCGAAGATTGGATCGGCACATGGCTGCATTTGCACCCTCGAAATTCAATGCTTTGTTGACATGGCCGTGTCCACAAAGCATCAGCTTTACGTTGTAGGGTCGCAAGGCATCCAACACTTCGAACCAATTGTTCAGTGAGGAATCCATCGGATAATGATTCACAAAAATGATGGGTGTGTTTTTGTCGATTTGTTTAAGTTTTTCGAAAAACCAAGTAAGGTTTTCGCGTGGAATTTGTCCGGGTCCCATGCGCATATTCGGTCCCGATGCGAGACCAACAAATTGGTAACCTTGATATTCGAATCCGAAAGTTTCTGATCCAAAAATCAGTTTAAAGCTGTTTGTTCCGCTTTCCGACCAGTTGGAATCGTGATTGCCGGGAATCACATAATAGGGCTTATTTAGTTTAGAGAGCAGTTCTTTTGCCGTTTGCAGTTCTTCATCCGAACCAAATTCGGTGACATCGCCCGACACGATGACAAATGCAATGTCGGGTAATGAATTGATGTCTTTTACTGTTCGATAGAGGTCTTCATTATTGTTGGGATTTCCAACGTGTGTATCGGTAACCAATGCAAATTTGAAAGAGGAACCGGTTGTTTGCGCAAAAAGACCGATCCATGCAATCAAAAAAGAAAAAAATAAGAGTTGTCTTTTCATTTCTTTGTTTTATTTGTTTCGAAATAAAGGTTAAAAAATAAGGCCTGATATTTTATGGCATTTTCCCAATAATCCCAATTGTGCACGCCCGGACGGGCGATGAAGTCGTGAGGAATGTTTCGGTAAAGAAGCGCTTCGTGCAGCTCTTTATTGACTTCGTAAAAGAAGTCTTCTGTTCCGCAATCGATGATGATTTTAAGCGAATTAGGGGTGAGCAGATGCAACAGTCCAATCACGGAATTCTTCTCCCAACGTTCGGGATATTCGCTTTGTTTTCCCAATCGTTTTGTCAGATCCCAATTGTTGGGAAAGGGCCTGATATCCACTCCTCCGCTCATGCTGCCGGCTGCGCCGAAGATATCCTGATGTCGAAATGCCAAGTATAATGCGCCATGACCTCCCATACTCAAGCCGGTAATTGCTCTGCCTGTTCGGGAAGGGATGGTTCGATAGTTTTGATCAATCCAATTAACTAGTTCGGTGGCGATGTAGGTTTCATATTGAAATTCGGGGTCAATCGGACTGTCGAGATACCAACTCCCATATGCACCGTCGGGACAAACGATTATCATACCGTAAAGGTCGGCAAGGTCTTTTATGGGAGGTACTTTGGTTAACCAGCCATCGTATCGGTCGCTATAGCCGTGAAGAAGATAAAGCACAGGAAATTGTGCCTGGCGATGATATGAATTGGGTGTGATTACCACAGCTTTTATGTCTTTTTGCATTTTTTGGCTGTGTGTAACAACGGTATCGACTTTTGCAGCTTGGATGCCGGAGTGCACCAAAAAGAACAGGGAAAAAAAGTAAACAATTCTCGATTTCATATTTTCTTTGTTTTGTTTCCTTCGTAGCCCCATTTCATGTAAACGGCACCCCATGTGAATCCGGCGCCGAAAGCCGTGAGGATAATATTATCGCCTTTGCGCAACTTGCTTTCCCATTCCCATAGACATAAGGGGATGGTTACTGCGCTGGTATTACCGAATTTTTCGATATTGATCATCACTTTCTCGCGTGGAATGCCGGTGCGTTGTATTACGGCATCGATGATGCGCATGTTGGCCTGATGAGGAACCAGCCAATCCACGTCATCTTTAGTAAGATTGTTTCTCTCCATGATTTTCAGCGAAACATCGGTCATATTGGATACGGCATATTTAAAAACTACTTTGCCATTTTGATGGAGTGTGTGCTCTTTTTTATCTACTGTTTCGTGCGTGACAGGATATTTACTTCCTCCGGCTTTCACCTGAAGCGGTTTATATCCCACTCCGTCGGTTCGTAGAATGGCATCAATGATACCGACATTTTCTTCGTCGGGCTCAATCATTACGGCAGCAGCAGCATCTCCGAAAAGCGGACACGTATTGCGATCTTCATAGTTTATAATAGCCGACATTTTTTCGCCTGTAGCCAGAATCACTTTTTTGTATCGTTCGGTTTTAATGAGTCCGTTGCAAACTTCAAGACCAAAGATGAAACCACTACATGCCGCCGCCATATCGAAGCAGAATGCATTTTTGATGTGATTTTGTTCAGCAACAATGGATGCAGTGGAGGGGAGAGGATGGTCGGGCGTACTTGTAGCAAATACAATGGCATCAACTTCGTCGGGTTTTGTGTTGGTTTTGTCGAGCAACTCAGCTATGGCTTTTGATGCCAAAACCGATATGCCTTGGGCTTCGCCTTTCAATATGCGTCGTTCTTTAATACCAACTCGGGTTGTTATCCATTCGTCGCTTGTGTCGACCATTTGCGACAATTCCTCGTTAGTGAGAATATAGTCGGGGATGCTTGCCGCAATTCCGGTAATAACCGCATTCATTTCGATTTGTTGTTGATGTGATAAGAAAAAAAAGTCCCTTGAAAACATGTGTTTCTTGGGATTTTTTTCATTAAACTTTGTTTTGGGAAAATTTATATTGTCGTTCCTTTTTCAATAGCGAGTTTTCCTCTGTAGTAGCCACATTCATTACATACTCTATGATAAATGTGCCACGCACCACAGTTGGGACAAATAGCCAATGTAGGCATTTTTGCATGATCGTGGGAACGTCTTTTCCCTTGTCTTGCCGATGATTGTCTTCTTTTTGGATGTGCCATTTTTATATTTGTTTATTTAATTAATGATTATTCGTCTAATTCCAATCCTTTCAGGATATCCCATCGTGGATCGGTTGTATCTTGTTGATTTTCTTCGAAATCTGCATCATCCTCAACAAGCGGATCTTTTTCTTCTTCTTCTCCTTCTTCTTCTTTGATGGGTATTACAGTATGTTTCCGAAGTTTTTTAGTCATTGTACGATTGCATTTTCCCGGTTCATGTACGTGTTTAATCGGGATGCTTAACGCAATGAATTCGTACAAGAACCACGCAATATTAATTTCCCCTTCTTCCTCCGGAATAACAACAATTTCGTCACTTTCTTCCGAGTATTCTTTTCCCATTTTTACAATGAGTCGGTTGTGGGTGTCGATTTCCTGATCCATTTCGTCGAGGCAACGATCGCAAGGAATTTGTATCATTCCATGAATATCGAAGTCGAATTCATAGGTTGCCGCAACCTTTCTTACTTTTAGATCAACTTTTAATGTTCCCTTTCTCACCTCCTCCCCATCGATTGCATCAAAGAATTTTTTATCCAAAGCAAAAGAATAGGAGTGAACTCCCGGAGAAAAGTTTTTAAGGGATATATTGTATAGACTAAATTTTGCCACGATTGTATCAAAAAATAAGCGGTGCAAAGATACTATTTTTTCTTTACATAATTTTTATTTTAGCTTTTATTATTATGAGTTTCGTTTATTGCTTGTATTTTGCGGCTGTATCTAGGACAATCTGTTGCATTTGATCAAAATTTTCTTCCATACTCTGCAACAATTTGAATTGAGCAAGTGAACGCACCAGATTGTGATTACCGTAGTTTATTTTGTAATAAGTGTCGCCATCGAGATAATCGGTAAGGAAGCGCACCGTTTGCATGTATGTGAGTAATTTAGCTCCAAAAGCAAGGTTCTCGATCTCCGTATCGGTGAGAAACTCCGAAGCTTTTTTCAAATAGCCTCTTGTGTATGCTTCAAAGATATCCAGATCGATGTTTACGTTGTCGAGATTTTTATCGTCCTCAGCTCCTGTATTTGCGCCGGTGCGGATGAAATCGCCGAAGTCGGAAAGAACATAGCCGGGCATCACCGTATCCAAGTCTACTACGCACAGCACTTGATCGTTACTGTCGAAAAGAATGTTGTTCACTTTGGTATCGCAATGGTTGATGCGTTTGGGTAGTTTTCCTTCGCGATGGAGCCTTTCGGCACGACACATATCATCGGCGCGGGCTTCTATTTCTTTGATTAGATCAGATACTTCTATGCTTCGTCCAACCCGGTCTTTTTTTACAGACTCTCGAAATGTTTCCAATCGTGCTTCCATGTTGTGGAAGTTGGGAATGGTTTCGTATAAAGGTTCTCCGGGGAGGTCAGACAGCATGCGTTGGAAGTCGCCGAAAGCCAAACCTGCACGATAGGCCAATTCGGGATTGATATCGTCGTAACTCTTGCTGTCTTTGATAAATAATGTCATTCGCCAGTAATTTCCCTCATTATCCCGGTAATAGAGTTTTCCGTCGTGAGTGGGGATCAATGTCAGCACTTTTCGGTCGATATCTGTTTCTCCTGCTTCTTCCAGTTTCTTACGAATGTGAGAGGTTACGCGGAAAATATTGTTTTGTAATTGTTCGACATTTTTGAAAACGGAGTGATTGATGCGTTGCAGAACATACTCATCGTTGCCGTTGACTACTTTAAACGAATCGTTAATGTGACCTGCTCCCAGTGGTTTAATCTCAATCGTATCAGTGGGAGTAATAAAATGGGATACAACTTCTATTAATTTCTGATTGTCTTGCATGGGAATGTATGTTTTTTAGTCGTTAAGTATTTTATTCCAATTCGAGTAATCCAAAAAATGAAGGAACGTGAAAGTCGGGTTCGGGTGTATCGATCGGGCTCCAGCTTAGATAGTGTGGTTCTTCCGTTTTGTCGCCACATTTATAAAAATTGGCCTTGATTTTTTTTCCCGAGAGGGGTTCTTCAGCTGAAAATCCCATCGTTTGTTTGGGAATTTCGAGGTACAATGCCCAATCGCTTACTTCTTTTTTCTCTTCGTAGTGGTGTTGTATGGATGCATGTCTTGTGATGCTTGCCATTTCTTCGGGTGACAGTTTTTCTGCTTTTTCACGACTTTCATGTATGGCTGCCAGAAGCACTCCGTTGGCATTACACTCAAAATTTCGGTATGTTGTTTCGCCCTGACGTTGCATAAAAAATTCAACGCAGCTATCTTCCCATACCGGCATAAAGTCTTTATTGTTAAACGTTCTCAATATTTCTCCTTTCACATGATAAAGCAGATAGAGATAATTGTTATCGTGCGCGACCCGAACAATAACGGGCAAATATTTCGGGAAAGCCTCTTTCCAATTGATTTGGTCAATTGCTGCTTCGGCACCGGCTTCAGTAAGATATTGAATTCGGTCGAAAAGTGTTTCGTAATGCGAAATGTTTTGTAGAGGAACTTTCAGCGTTTTCATTTAAATAAGTTTGTATTTAAGTGTGTTCATTTTTTCTCGATTGCACAAAAATAAGCAATTTCAAATAAAAGATAAAACTATTGTTATAGAAAGGTTATTTTTTTCTCCGGACCATTTCTTTTATCTCTGTATTGAGATGCTCTTCTTTCAGTAAATTATCCAAGGAAATATGCATGCGGTATCGCCAGTAATGGTTCGGGTTGGCCGGAATGTTGATACGTTCGGCAAGCGGATTGGGATAACGGAGATTACCGTCGATCGCCATCCAGTCTTGCCACGGTATGATTACCCATAAGGACGACGATTGAAGATGTAGTTCTAAAATTTCGCGGCTCAACTGTGGCGTACATTCATCGGGAGCATCGCCCTCATGCCCTAGGACATGGTTATAATAATACTGCGTTAATTCCTTGTTTTCTTCCCACCATGCCCGTATGGGCGACATATCGTGGGTGGATGTGGTGCAAACCGAGAGGTAGGGCAGGTGGTTGAGATCGGCAAAAAGTACGAAAGGTGTTTTTGGCATCCGTTGAATTTCGAGACTCAATATTTGTAATTCCTGCATCACAGTTGGGACACATTGAGGAACCATTCCTAGGTCTTCGCCGCAAGCCATCATCGATGTGGCGGAGATAAGCGGAGGAAGTTTTTTCATTGCCTGCTCGCGCCAGAATTCGTTGTGTCTGTTGTAAAAAAAATCGTCGTAAAGTCGGTTGAATGCTTGTTTTACCGAATCATCGAGATAACGATACGAGTAGGTAAATTGTGCTGCAATTCGTGGATGAAATTTGTTTTGTTCCATGCGGTCTTTTACAAACAATACTTCGGTGCACAATTCCATCAGTCCTTTTCTGATCCGATTGTTTTTTACGTCGGCTCTGTCCTTAAATAAATTTTTTATTTTCACTTGGGTACTGCAAAACGGCTTCAATTGGTACCGTTCTTTGCCGACACTGTCCAAATAAAGCTGAATGACTTCCTTTGTGTATGTTCCAAAAAGAACCGGAAGAAAATTTTCGTGGATAAAAGGTTTTGCCATTCTCTCTTCATCGAAAGGGATTCCTGCTGCCACAATTTCTTCGGGAGTATAGGGCAGGGCAGGACTAAATTGCCCGAGTAATCCTTGAGCGGCATCGATGGGTATTTCCCATATCCGAAAAAAGCCGAGAATGTGATCGATGCGGTATGCATCAAAGTAGTATGCCATTTTTTGAAAACGGCGTTTCCACCATGCATAATTTTCTTTCTCCATTGCATGCCAATTGTAGGTAGGGAAACCCCAGTTTTGTCCAAATACCGAAAAAGCATCGGGGGGAGCACCCATTTGTGTATCCAGATTGAACAATTCGGAATTTGTCCATACATCCACGCTGTGACGATTGACACCAATGGGAATATCCCCTTTCAATGCTACACCCTTTTTGTGGGCATATTCCTTTACTTCGGAAAGCTGGCAATGGAGCAGGTATTGCATAAAACCATAGAAATCGGTTTCTTGCTTAGCTGTTTTGTCCTTTTTCAACATGCGCTTGAGTGGCGCTTTATTATAGTGTGCAAATTCTCCCCAATCTTCAAAATGTGTCGTATTGTTTTTATCTCGTAAGTAGCAATAGCAGCAATAAGGGAAAAGCCAGGACTCGTTTTCCTTGTAAAATGTACGATATGCTGATGAGGCAAGAACGTTTTCCGCTTCCTGATCAAATAAATCGCGGCAGTATTTTAGTTTCAGGTGTAAAGCCTTTTCATAATCGACACTTTTTAGTTCGTTCAGTTTTTTTGCTTCCAACAAATATGCTGTCTGTTTTTGGGAATCGTTGAGCGGAAAATCCTTAAGGCCAAGATAAATGGGATGTAGTGCAAAAACGGAAATTGCCGAATAGGGATACGAGTCGCGCCAGGTTTTGGTGGTAGTGGTATCGTTTATCGGCAGAAGTTGAACGATATGTTGTTCGGTAGTTGCTGCCCAGTCGATCATTTTTTTCAGGTCGTTGAAATCGCCTATCCCGTAACTTTCGTCCGAACGGAGCGAAAAAACGGGTATGGCAACTCCGCATCCTTTCCACACATAGTGAGCATATCGGAAAGGGATGGCCATTTCAATATGCATCACTTCCTCTTCCTCTTCCTCTTGAAAATTCGGAAAATTCAGCAGGCGATTATCGCCGTCTTCCCACCGGATTGCTTTTTTTGTAGAAGCGTCGACAATGACGAATTTATAGTCCGTTGGGGGATGTATTTTGTCGGCATCCAATACAATTTCCCACTCTCCGTTGCCCACATAAGTCAACGGAAGCGCTTTGGTCAAATCCCAATTGCCCAATCCTTCGCTTTCTCCACTGATAACCAGTTGCATGTTTTTCTCTACATAAGGACAAAGCACGTTGAGCAATATATTGCCGTTTTTGTATGCAGAGGTGGAATCGTTTCTTTTGTGAGCAAACACGCTTTCGATGAAAACCGATGAATAGAGGTATTGGTGAGTGGGTTTATCTTTCCAGTGATCTTTAATGGAGAACGTTTTCTTGTCTCCGGTTTTCAACAGTCGAAATTTTCCCCATTCGCGGCGAACAGTAGCTCCTCCTTCTCTAACAAAATAGTAATACTCGATCGCTTTTGTTTTTCTTACTGTAATTTCTGCACTCCAATTGTGGCCGTCTACTGTGGATAATGCCAGTGCTTTGTTTTCATCTTTCTTTCCCAGTTCGGGGATGGATCCGCAGATACATACTTCCTGTCCCCATCGGGTGTAGTATTCTATATTAAATTTTATACGGATTGTCGCCATGGATTAAATTGTGAATAAATGAATCACAACAAAGCTACATTATTTTTTTAACTTGACGTGCACAATTCCGCTGTTTTATTACTGAACCGACATCGCGATCGATTATAAAATCACAAACGATTTTTTATAGAAAAATAAGGATCATGAGTTGTGCGGTAATCACACGCAGAAACATAACCAATGGATAAACCGTTGCATAACTTACTGCCGGCGCATCGTTGCCCGCCACAGCATTCGAATAGGACAGGGCGGGGGGATCGGTCATACTTCCCGAGATCAGCCCCATCAATGTAAAATAATTCAATTTAAATCCTTTACGCCCGATAATACCGACAATGAACAACGGAACCATTGTAATGATTACTCCATATCCTATCCATTTATATCCACCATTTACTATCGTTTCTACAAAACCTTCTCCGGCGCTTAACCCCACACAGGCCAGAAATATAGCGATACCGATCTCGCGCAACATCAGGTTGGCGCTCATGGTTGTATAAGTAACAAGTTTAAATTTCGGACCAAATTTGCTGAGAAGAATAGAAACAATCAATGGCCCTCCGGCAAGGCCGAGTTTAACCGGTTGAGGAATTCCGGGAATCATGAAAGGGATACTTCCCAGAAGGACACCCAGAGCGATACCGATAAAAATGGTAATCAGGTTGGGTTCTCTTAATCGTTTTAGCGAATTTCCCAATAGTTGTTCTACATCGGCAATGGCCGTTTCAGAACCCACCACTGTTAAACGGTCTCCCAACTGCAATCGCAATCCTGCATCGGCAACCAAGTCTACTCCTGCTCTGTTGACTCGTGTGATATTTACTCCGTATAAGTTTCTGAGTTGAAGCTGTCCGATAGACTTACCGTTGATTTCCGGTTTGGTAATAACGATTCTGCGAGAAACCAATTGAGAATCCAGTTTATCCCATTCGTTTTTGTCCATATCGATTTGCTTCCCGATAAAAGCTTCAATGATATCGATGTTTTTTAAATTGGAAACAACCAACACTTTATCGTTTTCGAAAAGACGGGTGTCGGGTCGGGGAATTTCCAAGGTTTCCGTATCGGCATGCAATACACGAGAAATAACGAATTTGCAGTCGATAAGCCGCTTTATCTCTTGAATGGTTTTTCCGAAAATGGCAGGATTCAGTACTTGCAGAGAAAACATATGGGCTTCGGTCATTTTCGAAGCATTTATGTTTTCGAGATCTTTGCTTTCTTTCTCAAGGTCAATGCGAAACAAATACCTTAAAACGATTAACGTTAAAATGATACCTACAACACCCAGCGGATAGGCCACGGCATATCCCATTGCGATGGAAGGATCGTGTTGACCTGTCATATCGAAATAGGTTTGTTGTGCCGCTCCAAGTCCGGGAGTATTGGTAACAGCACCCGAAAGAATGCCCACCATAGTAGGAATAGGTACACCGGTTATCAAATGAATGACATAAGCTGTGATTACTCCCAAGAAAACAATCGCTATTGCAAGCAGATTAAGCGTTAACCCTTCTTGTTTGAAAGACGAAAAAAAGCTGGGTCCCACTTGCATTCCTATGGAGTAAATAAACAGAATTAATCCGAATTCTTTTAAAAACTGAAGAACATTTTCATCGATTCCTAAACCGAGGTGCCCAAACAAAATGCCAATAAACAAAATCCATGTTATTCCTAACGATACGCCAAAGATTTTTATTTTACCGAGTAAAATACCGATTGAAATGGCCAGTGCCAATATAAGAATTGAGTGAGCAACTCCGGTTCCGAAAATCAGTTCATATAACCAATCCATATAATAAATATAATAAAAATATATAACCTAAATAAAATATTTGCGAGTTATCTTGTCGATACGATGCTATTTTTGTTTTTTTGCTTTAGCACAGTGCAAAGATAACATTTATTTCATGAATTTCTCTATTTTGGTGAAATTGGAAGTAAAGAATACTTGTTTTTGGTATGGCAGCTAATATCAGTTGTTTTTCTTTTTTCGGTGGTTAGTTAGTGGCTGGCCGGTTGGTTTCAAAATCCGGTGCTTTATCTATTAATTTTCGTTAATTCGAAAACATGTTTTTCCTATATCCAGTGGTCTGCAATGAAGTGAAATATACTAAATAATGCTAAATACAGACAAAAATAATTATTTTCACATTAAAATCTATTTTTTGTAAAAAAAATAGGCTACGTTTGCTTTTTCCGAATATTGATTAGGAAAGGGTTTTGAGTTATCTTAACTTTTTCATGTTATGAACACGATTTATAATTAATGATAAAACGGACAATTTATACACAGTCGTATCAGTTATTTGTTTTTTTATTATTGCCTTTCTTGTTTGGTTTTTTGAGTTGCAGCACCGATGATGAAAAGGGAAATTATTTGTCGATTTATGTCCGTTATTGTCGTGAGACATTCAAGGACGATTTTCAACGATACATTACCCAAATCCAATATTTATTTTTCGACGAAGATGGAATTTTGCAACACGTGGCATCACTGAAACGTGGAATAGATCCCGATCTTCAACATCTTTCTCCAATATTACCTTATGGTCGTTATACTTTGGTTGCAATTGCCAATTGTGAAAAGCATACAGTATGTAATTATGAAGTGGGCACCACCTGTTTAGAAGAAGTGACATTGGCAATTTGTCTTCAGCAGCCGGGCAGTCTGCAAGGCGATAGCGACCCGATATACTGGGGAATACTTCCTTTTGAATATACCGATAACAATCCGAACAACTATATCTGTGATTTGAGCAATATTCATTGCCGGTTGCGTGTTACAGTGAGATGGGCAAATCATTTGCCTGCGTATCGCCAAGGGTATTCGTTGCATCTTTATAATGTACCCGGTGTATATTGCTTATCAACCGCATATCGTATAAAGCTCTTATCCGACACAGATGCCGATCCTTACGACAGCACGCCGTTGCAAATTGTTCATAGTTTTCCGGAAACCGACGATACACGTTTGTTTCATCACAGCAAAAAGGTCGATATGTATTACACAGAGCTGAATGCCGAATTTGTCACTTATCGTTATACAGATGACCGGATGCCATCTTTTTGTGTGTATCATGGAAAAGAGGCAATGATGAAAGAAATTGATCTGACGCGTTTTTTTCGTATTCAAGGATGGCAACCTTCGCGAATTGCAGAGCAAACTTTTCATGTGTTGATGGTTATCCATCCGCAAACAGATAAAGTCACCGTCTCTTCTTTTTCGCAATCGGATATGGCAGGTTGGTTCGATGGCGGATCTATCTCGGTAAAATAGGTAATGTAAATAATTTATAAATCGATAATATGGTTAACAATCCGGTGCTCATGTGTAAAAAAAGTTATGTTTTGCTTGTTGCGTCTGTTTTTTTGATGATGACGTCGTGTAGCGATGACTCCTTTGTTCCCGATTCGTCTGAAACCGAAAGGAATTTGCATTCCATTGTATTCACGATTGCCCCACCCTCTGCCGATCCGGTAACGTATGCGGTGGAACAGGATTTGGATGAATGCAGGATTGAAACGCTTGATGTGTATGAGTTTGATTGCGACGGGAAATCTTCTCTCGATGATGCCGTATTGAATGCGGTTTATACTGCGGGTACGGAAGGGTATGAATGGAGCGATTCTCAAGTAGGGGGTTCCAACGGTTTTCAATTGGTTTTGAGGCCGGATTTGGCCGATACCGGTGAGCGTATTTTCTTGTTCGTGGCTAATGCCGGTTGTGCAACCAATGGTGGAACGGCCGAAGATTTAACCCAACTGACCTCGGGGAGTATAACGATGGGAGCATTTATCCGGAAGTTGACCCAAGAGCTTGCGGATGAGGGTCCGGCGTCGCCTTTTTTGATGACGGGATTTTCTGAGCAGATTAAAATAGTACACGAAATGCAGTATGTCGGTCACATTGCAATGACTCGGGCTGTAGCACGTATAGACCTGTGTACGGTGCTTACGAATGCCAATGATTTGTTGGCAATTACTTCCATCACATTGAAAAATGCGCCGAAGTCGTCCTTTCTTTTCCCGATGCCGAAGCTGACAAAAACAGAAACGGAGATCACTTATGAAAATTCTGCCGATGCGCTGACGTATAAAACGAAAACGACCGCCGCTTTGGATTATACTTTTGAAACGGAAGAGACTGGGAAACAACGAACAAAGCGTTTGTTTTATCTCTATGAGCGGGCACAGAGTCAGTTTGATGAAAAAGGGACACCAACCCTATCCATCGAAGGAGAATATACGCCGGAGCATGCCGATCGGGCGGTTAAGGTGCACTACGAAATTCCGTTCGACCGATCTGTAAAGCGTAATTATCTTTATACTGTACGGCTAGGAGTGGAAAACGATTTGGAGGGTTACAAAGGACGTGTTTACGGCATAACGGTAGAAAAATGGCAGGGTGAAACGGAAGTGTCCGGGGACATTGCTTTGTTAACGGTGACGGCTAATGAAAACGGCGAAATCTATGGGTATGATGAAACTACCCATACGCTGACCATTGCGTCGCCCACGGCACAGTCGCTTACCGATGTATTTACCGTCGTGAGTGCTTTCAAGGACGACGTTTTCACGTTTGAAACGGAAGATCCCAACACTGCGAAAACCATTGCGAACCCCAACAACGGTTGGATAACCAACGGTACAATTGTGAACGGCAAGGTTTCGTTTGATGTGGCCGAAAATACCTTGGGCCTTTCCCGTGAGGGAGTGATATGGATTAAAAGCAGCAAAGATACCACCGGTGCCGATGCATACGGTATCAAGATTGTGCAGCAAGGCGAAACCGAGGTTTCACAAAACGATCTTCTTTCTTTTTCGTCTTTCTTCGACAGGTACGTGCAAAATCATAGGGGAGAAAACTCTTTTTTAACTATTCAGGTGCTAGGGAACAGAAACGAAATAATCGGATAATGGTTGAACCGGATTTAAATTGATAGAAACATGAAGATACAAACATTAAATGCCTTATTTACGCTTGTTTTAGCTTTTGCTCTATTGGCGATCGCAGGATGTGAAAGAGAGAATCAACGCATATCCGATATCGATTTGGACGGAAAAAATTCCTATTCGCTTAGCTTGCATTTGAAAGGGGTTTCCGCTCCCTTAACGACGTATGCTGTGGGTGTTTCGGCAGAGGAGCACGAAAAGACGGTGAGCGATCTTTCGGTTGTCTTTTTCGATCCATCTGATCAAACCTATTTGGGTACCGTTGCTGCAACGGTAATTGCGTCGGATACCCCCGAAGAGGGTATCGCTGCCTGCTTCGATGCACGGCCGGTTATTCAGAATCATCCCGTCACGGCGGAAGTGGCGTTTATGTTGATTGCCAATATGACGGTGGAAGAGGTGACCGCAGTTGTGGAGGCAGTAAAAGCGAAAGTAGAAGCGATGGCGCTTACCGATCTCACCTATACCGATATTAAAACGCATGCAGTGGTGACAGCTCATGCACCTGACAACTTTTATCATTTTGTGATGGTAAGTAACGAGAAAAGCGCTACGCCGGGTGACGAACTTTACAGCGTAACCCTGACAAAAGGCGTACGGCAGGAGATGAGCAGCAGCATCGTGCTGAGTCGTCTTTCGGCACGTATCGACGTGGAACTGATTGGTGTCGATACGGAAGGGGAGATGGATGATTTTGTGTTAACCAAAGTAACGGTGAAAAATCGGCAAACGCAGAGCAACCTCTTTGAGCTGGCAACGCCGTCCATCGCGGCGGGAAGTGAAGATAAAGAGTATACAACAGATATAGTTGAACCATATACAGCACTTAAGCATGCAATTTATACTTATGAAAATTCGACCGACGGGGGAACCTGTCTCGAAGTAAACATGAAATACCGGGATATCGAATTGACGCCGGTAGTTGTTCCTTTTACGGGAAAGGCTATTCGACGCAATCATATATATAAGGTGAAGCTATCGCGTGCGGAAGGTGATGATTACGACCCCGAGCAGCCTACGGAACCGAATATCAATGTGCCCAAATTTACGTGGACTATTGATGTGAACGATTGGGATACCAATGATGCAGAGGTATCGGATGACCATCGCTTGACGGGTGCACCTGTGATAACGAATATTCCGAAAGAGGAGGGAGTTATCGCCGACGAAACCCTGCAACAGGTGTATTTGACCGGCAATAATACCTCGGTTGTTTTTACCGTGGAAACCGAAAGCAATTCGGTGGAAGCCGACGTCGATGAATGGCTGCTGCCTTTGTGGTTGCACAAAACGGGTATGACCATTGTACCCGGCTCCATGAAGCAGATTTTTGAGTTTTTGGCAGACGAGAATCCATCGGGAAACAGAAGAGAAGGGACAATTCGCTTGATCAATAAACTGGATGCGGATAGCTATGTGGAGCTAACGGTGATGCAGGGTGTTTTCTATCTTGTAAACTACACTTTTGAGGCGTCGGAAAGTGCACTGAATTTTGAAAGTGTTCCTACATGTTCGGTGCAGATTACTTCCCGAAAAACAATGGAGGCGTATACCCATGAGGGAGGGGATCGACTACCGGAATGCGACGGTATTATCGCGGATCTTCCGTTTACGGCAATTGTATCGGGCGAGGGTTTTTCGGTAACAACCGAAGGGCAAACGGTAGTGGTGACGGCAGAGCCGAGTGCTGTGGAAGGGATGCTTACGGTTACGTTGGACGAGAGTGCAGCATATCAAATCACAATTCCGTTGACGAAAACATCGGTAGCCGAATATGCTGCTTTTCCGGATATGCATGTCTTTGCGCGGCTGGCAGAATATAATGTAAGTGCCACACACGGAGCGTTTACCGACAGTCACAAAAATAACAGCAGCGGATACTACACGTGGGAAGAAGCAAAAACAGCTTGTCCGCCGGGATATCACTTGCCGTCTAAAGAGGAGTTCATGTTGTTTATGCCGGATATTGAGAATGGAATTACTTTCACAGATAGAGTGGCTTATCGGATTTTTGGCGAGGGGGATGATCGTGCGGTATATCGGTACGAATTGGTGGGAAATTTCAAAAATTTGGATGAAAATTCTCAATTGAAGATTACCGGTCGGTATTTGGGTACTAATTATCCGGAGGAGGCATCGGATGATGCGATTTTCGACGAATTGTGGTGGGCCGATCATAACGAAAATGATGTAGTCCGAATTTTCCCTGCTGCCGGTATGTACACCGTTACCGGATCTCCTCAGTCAGTGGGTTTTCAAGGCCTCTATTGGACTTCAGATTCTTCTGAAACCAATCCGCTGCATATGTATTTTGGAAGCGAAAAGGTTAAAATGCAGAGTAACAAACTTG
>Ga0116169_1000581_pt1 | contig 36717 bp, 36 predicted proteins | sample AD_UKC130_MetaG_FD_89796 | JGI IMG/M metagenome (GOLD analysis project Ga0116169, IMG submission 89796) | Active sludge microbial communities of municipal wastewater-treating anaerobic digesters from Canada - AD_UKC130_MetaG | ecosystem: Engineered > Bioreactor > Anaerobic > Digestate | place...
CCCCCGCCGAGCCGCTGCCGCTGTGGCATCGACACCGAGTGAGTCACGTGAAGGCCGTATCAATCTTTTGGTTGATCTTTGTTTCAGCCTCTTCCGCGATGTTCAGGATCGCCGCCCCTGGTGGAGTTGATGGCATGTCAGGTTCTCTAGTTCGTTCGCGCTTCTCTGATCAGTTGACCTCGCGTGGTGGCGCGTGGATCGCTCTCGGTGTCGCTGTGCTCGTCATGGCGGTGTTGTTCGGTGTCTTCGGCGGCGCGCAGGCATCGGCGCGCACCGGGCAGGCCCCGGTGGGGTCGGAGTCGATGCAGGTGAGCGAGCTGATGGAGCAGTTCCCGAACTCGGATCGCCAGTCGGTGCTCGTGGTGGCCTCCCGCGAGGATGGAGCGGCGCTCTCCGACGCGGATGTTGAAGCCCTCACGGGTCTGCTTCCGGTGCTCGACGCGCAGTCGGCAGGTGAGTCATCGGGGCCGATGGTCAGCGAGGATGGGCGGGCTGCGGTGCTCGTCACTCCGATCATCGTCGGTGCGGACAATACCGAGACTGCGGAGGTCATCAAGGAACTCCGCGGCGAGCTCAGCGCGAACATCCCGGCCGGACTGGTGCTGCACGTCACGGGTGGCCCGGCGTTCGGCGCGGATGTTGCGGCGGCGTTCGAGGGTGCGGACTTCACGTTGCTGCTGGTGACGATCCTGATCGTGGCGATCCTGTTGATCGTCACCTACCGTTCGCCGGTGCTGTGGCTGCTCCCGCTGATCGTGGTCGCCCTCGCCGATGGGCTCGCGGGCCGGGTTACTGCGGCGGCGGGTTCGTTCTGGAATCTGGAGTTCGACGCTGGCATCGTGAGCGTGCTTGTGTTCGGCGCGGGCACGAACTACGCCCTGCTGCTGATCTCCCGGTATCGGGAGGAGTTGCAGCGCACCGAGGATGATCGAGTGGCGCTCAGCACGGCGTGGCGCAAGACGGTGCCCGCGATCCTTGCCTCGAACTTCACGGTGGTGCTCGCACTGCTCACGCTGCTGTTCGCGACCATCCCGATGACGCGCGGGCTGGGTGTTCCGGCCGCGCTCGGGCTGCTGATCGCGCTGGTCGCGGTGCTGTTGCTGTTGCCGCCGTTCCTCGCGGTGTGCGGACGCCGCGTGTTCTGGCCGTTCATCCCGCGACCGGGACAAGAAGCCAATCAGGGGCGGGCCTGGCGCGCGGTCGCCTCCCGCGTGTCGGAGCGACCCGTGGCGAGTCTACTGGCGGGGCTCGCGCTGCTCGCGGTCATGGCGACCGGACTGTTCGGCACCTCGGTAGGCCTGGACCAGTTGGAGAAGTTCCGTGTACAGTCGGAGTCGGCGACGGGTTTGGAGACGTTGTCGGCGCATTTTCCGCCGGGTGAGGCGCAGCCGATCTGGATCATCACCGACAGCGAGGCTGCGGGCGAGGTGGCGTCCGCTGCAAGCGAGGTCGAGGGCGTCGTGCGCGCCCACCCCGCCGGCACCACAGATGACGGCTCGTTGACGAAGGTGATGGTGACCAGCGAGTACTCGCCTGGCACCGAGCAGAGCCTCGCTCAGATCACTGAGCTGCGAGACGCGGTGCACCCGATCAGTGGCGCGGAAGCGCTGGTGGGTGGCACGGTCGCGACGGAGCTGGACGCGCGGGCTGGCAACGAGCTCGACCTGCTGCTGATCGCGCCGCTGGTGCTCGCGGTGAGCTTCCTCGTGCTGCTGTTCTTGCTGCGCTCGCTGGTCGCGCCGGTGCTGCTGCTCCTGGTGAACCTCGCCAGCGCGGTCGCCGCGATCGGGGCGGGGGCCTGGCTGAGCCGGGTGCTGTTCGGTCAACAGGCCCTCGACCTCCAGGTGCCCATCCTGGCGTTCCTGTTCCTCGTCGCCCTCGGCATCGACTACACGATCTTCCTCGTCCATCGGGCACGCACCGAGGCCACGCGGCTGGGGACGCGTGCGGGCATGGTCGAAGCCGTCGCGCACACCGGCAGCGTCATCACGAGCGCCGGCATCGTGCTCGCCGCGGTGTTCGCCGCGCTCGGTGTCCTGCCGCTTGTCACCCTCGGACAGCTCGGCCTGATCGTCGGCATCGGCGTGCTGGTGGACACCCTCGTGGTGCGCACCGTGATCGTGCCCGCGATCTTCAGCCTCACCGGGGATCGCATCTGGTGGCCAGGAAAGCTGCATGCCCGCCAGGGAGAATCAACTCATGAGTCTCGTACACCTTCCATTGACGTCCACTGACCCGCCCGGCCCGGCCGTCGCGGGGACGACGGTGCGGGCGATGGAGATCGGTCAGCACCTCATGGCGGTCGCACTGACCGTCATCGGGGTCATCCGCGCCATCGGCGACGGGGTAGGGATGCCCGCGGCGATCATCTCCGGTATCGCGATCCTCGGCTGGCACACCGCCGGCACGATCCTGCCGTCAAAGACCCACTCACGCAGCCTGGCGGTGTGGTGGCTGCTCGGGTTCGCGGCGATCTGGATCGCCGCGGTCGCGGTCTCCGCCGAGTTCGTATGGCTCGCGTTCCTGCTCTGGCTGCTCGCCGGGCACCTGTTGCCGCTCCGTTCGGGGCTGCTGTTCTCGGGCTTCGTGCTCACGGTCGTGATCGTCGCGCCGATCCTGCACCACGGCACTACAAGCTACGCCAACATCTTCGGGCCGCTCATCGGCGGCATCTTCGCCTTCGGCATCTCACGCGGCTACCTGCAACTCCTCCGCGACGCCGCCGAACGCGAACGTCTCGTCACCTCGCTTACCCGAGCCCAGGCCGAGACCGCCGAGCTGCAGGACGAACTCGCGCTCGCCCAACGCCACTCGGGTGCCATCGCCGAACGCACTCGCATCTCCCGCGACATCCACGACACCATCGCCCAGGCGATTTCCTCGATCCGACTCCTCGCCCACGCCGGAGCCGGCCGCACCGAGGACCCAGACGCGGCGCGCACCCTCGAACAGGTCGAGACCCTCGCCGGCGACAGCCTCGCCGATGTGCGCCGCATCGTCGCTGCGCTCGCCCCCGCGGAACTCGAAGACGACGCCCTCGCCGCCGCGCTGCAACGCATGCTCGACCGTATCCGCGACGAAACCGGGCTCCAAGGTGAGCTGCATGTGGACGACTCGATGCCGATTCTGCCGACCGAGGTCGAAGTCGCGCTCCTGCGCACCGCACAATCGGCCCTCGCGAACGTGCGCCTCCACGCCAGAGCATCCCGTGTCGTCATGAGCCTCATCGACGCCGACGACACCGTGCGGCTCGACATCCTCGACGACGGCACCGGCTTCGACCAGCCCGCCTGGGAGCAGGACGCCGACGCCGGATCGAGCTACGGCCTGCGTTTCATGCGAGCCCGCCTCCGCGAACTCGGCGGCGGCCTCGACATCGAGAGCACCCCCGGTGAGGGCACCGCCCTCTCCATCCACCTCCCGATCCGTCCGGGCCAAGCCTCGGCCACCGTTGCCGACCCCACCACAGAGGAGATGCCATGACCACCGTGCTCCTGGTCGACGATCACCCGGTCGTGCGCAGCGGGCTCCGTGCCGTACTCGATGCGGCGGAGACTCTGCAGATCGTCGGAGAAGCCGCCACCGGCGAGGAGGCACTCGCCCTGACAGCACATCTGCGCCCCGATGTGGTGCTCTGCGACTTGCGCCTCGGCAACGGCATCGACGGCATCCAGACCACGGCCGCGCTCCGCGCCCTCGACCCCGCCCCTGCGGTGCTCATCCTGACCACCTTCGATCGCGACGCCGAAATCCTCGGGGCAATCGAAGCAGGCGCAGCGGGCTACCTCCTCAAAGAAGTCGACCCCGACGTCATCATCGACGGCATCCAGCGTGCCGCCGCCGGCGACACGGTACTCGCCCCCGATCTCGCCTCCCGCGTACTCAAGGGCATGCGCAGCCCACTCCCACGTCTCACCGACCGCGAGATCGACGTGCTCCGTCTCCTCGCAACCGGATCGGCGAACAAAGAGATCGCCCGCGCCCTCTTCGTCACCGAGGCCACCGTCAAGAGCCACCTCGTCCACATCTTCACCAAGCTCGGTGTTGACAGCCGCTCCCGCGCGATCCACGTCGCGCAGGAGACCGGCCTGATCTGACCGCGACCAGACATCCGCCCATCGAAAGGAACCCCTGACCCGTGAAGAAACTGCTCAACGCCTCGTTCATCTACATGCTCGCCGGTGTCGCCTCCGGCCTGTTCTACCGCGAGTTCACCAAGCTCAACGACTTCCCCGAGGGCCAGTACACGCAGCTCGGCCTCGCCCACACGCACCTGCTCACGCTCGGGTTCATCGTGTTGCTGATCGTGCTCGTCATCGAGAAGGTCTTCACGATCTCCCGCAGCCCGAAACTGTTTGCCTGGTTCTTCTGGCTCTACAACACCGGCGTGATCCTCACCTCCGCGATGCTCATCTGGCACGGCATCCTCACCGTCCTCGGCCGGGAATCGAACGCGATGATCGCGGGGATCGCAGGACTGGGGCACATCGCGATCACGGCAGGCATGATCGTCTTCTTCGTCGCACTCCGCCGCGCCGTCACCGGCCGCACGCCCGTGCCCGCCGAAGCCGCAGCGGCCTGACCCTGACCATGACCACCGCACCGACCGCCCAGGAGAGCGCGCCGACCCGGCGGGAGTGGCTCGGCCTCGCCGTCCTGTCCATCGGGCTCGGCCTCATCGTGCTCGACGGCACGATCGTCGGTGTCGCGCTGCCCGCCATCATCGGCGACCTGCACCTCGACCTCACCGACGCGCAATGGGTGAACAGCCTCTACGCCGTGCTACTCGCCGCGCTCCTGCTCTCCACCGGGAATCTCGCGGACCGGTGGGGACGCAAACGGCTCTTCCTCGCAGGTCTCATCGTGTTCGTCGCCGGTAGTCTGCTCGCCGCCGCCGCGTCGACCGCGGGGGTACTGATCGGGGCGCGTGCGGTGCAGGCGGTCGGGGCGGCATTCATCATGCCCTCCACCCTCTCCACCGTGAACGCCGTGTTCCGGGGCAAATACCGGGCGGCGGCGTTCGGGGTGTGGGGCGCGGTGATCTCGGGCGCTGCCGCCGTCGGCCCGCTCGCCGGTGGCGCGCTCACCCAGTGGGCCTCGTGGCACTGGATCTTCTTGGTGAACCTCCCACTCGGCGTGCTGGTGTTCGTCGCCGCGCTCTTCACTGTGCCCGAGACGCGCGGTGAGAAGAAGCGCCCCGGCGTCGATGTCGACGGCGCACTGCTCAGCGCCATCGGATTCGGGGCGCTCGTGTTCGCCGTCATCGAAGGCCCAGACTTGGGCTGGTGGACCCCGAAGAGCGACCTCACCGTCTTCGGATGGGTGTGGCCGAAAGATGCAGTGATCTCTGCCGTGCCCGTCGCCTTCGGGATCGCCGCAGTCGCGCTGGTCTTGTTCGTGATCTGGGAACGACACCGCGAGAAGGTGCAGCGCGCCGCGCTCCTCGACCTCGGCCTGTTCTCGTTCTCCACGTTCTCGTGGGGGAACCTCACCGCCGCGATGGTCGCCGTCGGCGAGTTCGCGATCATCTTCGTCCTCCCGCTCTACCTCATCAACGCCCTCGGCCTCGACGTCATGGGCGCCGGCCTCGTGCTCGCCGCGATGGCCGTCGGCGCGTTCCTCTCCGGTGCCGCGGCCCGGCACCTCGCCGCGAGGTTCGGCGCGCCCGGAACCGTGCTCATCGGGCTGGGCCTCGAAGTCGCAGGCGTCCTCGTCCTCGCCCTCATCCTCGGGCCTGCGACCCCGGGCTGGCTCATCGCGATCCCTCTGCTCGTCTACGGCCTCGGCCTCGGTCTCGCTTCCGCGCAGCTCACCGGTACCGTCCTCCGGGACATCCCCGTCGAAGTCTCCGGCCAGGGATCGGCCACCCAGAGCACCGTCCGGCAGATCGGCTCCGCCCTCGGTACCGCATTCGCCGGAGCGACGCTCTCGATCTCCCTTGCGCTCACTCTCCCCACCGCCCTCGGCGGCGCGGGACTCACCGGCGCGGAGGCGGACTCGCTTGCGGACGCCACCCGCCTATCGGCGGGCACCACGATCATGCAACTCCGCGAACAGGGAAGCAGTAGCAGTCTCGGCGATCAGACTGCGACAGCTGTCGACGCCCTCACGAGCGGATTCGCCGATGCGACCCGCTGGGCGCTCCTGATCGCGACCGTGTTCCTCGCGCTCGGGTTCATCGGTGCCCTGCGCCTGCGTCGTGGATCGGCTTCGACTCTCACCAACCCGTCAGCACAGTAAGAGGCTCATCCTTCATGACCACGACAAAGAAATCCCAGACCATCAGCCCGCGCATGCTCTTCCGGAGTTTCGCCGTCGCCGAGATGTTCACCTGGGCCGGTCTCATCACGGCGCTCATTCTCCGCGCGTTCGATGTCGCCAACCTCGTCCCGATCGCCGGAGGCATCCACGGATTCGTCTTCCTGTGCTACTCCGCGACCACGAGCTTCGTATGGGTGAACCAGAGATGGCCTCTCCGACTCGGCTTCACCGGGCTGCTGCTCGCGATCGTGCCATTCGCCACCGTGCCGTTCGAGATCCTCGTCGATCGCAAAGGACTGCTGGCCGGCGACTGGCGGCTCGCACCCGGCGGTGAGGCACCGCACGGGTTCATCGAGCATGTCCAGGCCTGGGTACTACGACATTTACTCCTGTCGATCATCCTGCTGATCCTGCTCGTCACGGCACTCTTCGTCACCCTGCTCTGGCTCGGCCCACCGGTGCCCCGCAACTGAGGAAGAACGACGACGCGTTGATGGGCCAGTCCTCGCCGCGAAAAGTGCTAACGAAAGTGCTAAGCAACCTGTAGGGCGGCGTATCGCGGTGGAGTTATCCACAGGTCAGATGCCATAGATCGTTGATTTTATGCGGCTAAACGCCCGGTGCAGATTCGCGGCGCGAGGGGGTCGAGGTCAGTTCAAATCCCCCCTCGCGCACGCTGCGATCTCCCAAGAGATCGAAAACTCCTGAACCCTCAGAATTGGGTGGTTCAGGAGTTTTTATTTTTGGGACAGGCCGCTGTTCTCTACTTAGGTAAGGGTATCCTTGCCTAATGGGACGAAAGAAGAACACACCGACTGATCGCCAGTTCACGCTGGCCCACGTGCGCCAGCGTGAACACATCAGCCCGAGCTTCGTGCGGTTGACTCTCGGCGGCTTGGAAGATCTGGTTCCGCGCGGGCACGATCACTGGTGCCGGCTCTTCTTCGCCCGCGAAGGACAGGACGCGCTGCAACTGCCGACTCGCACGAGCGAGATCGGTTGGTACCTGCAATACCTCGCCACGCCCAAGGTTCGGCGCCCCTGGGTGCGGGCATACACAGTGCGCGAAGTCCGTCCCGACGTCGGCGAAGTTGATATCGATTTCGTGATTCACCAGGACGACGCCGGCGGTCTGGGTCCGGCGGCCAAATTCGCGCTCGCGGCCAACCCCGGCGACCGGGTGGGCTTCCTGGACCAAGGCATTGCCTTCTCGCCCGACCATCCGCACGACTGGACCCTGCTCGTCGGCGACGAGACAGCCCTACCCGCGCTAGCCGGAATCAGTGCCGAACTGCCGCAGACAGCGCGAGGGATCGCCATCATCGAGGTGCCCACGGCCGGCGACCGACAAGAGTTCCAAGTCCCGCCGGCGATGGACGTACGGTGGATTCACCGCGATGAGGCCGCCGGTGACACGGGCCGGCCGGGACAACTCGCGCTGGCCGCACTGAAGGAGACCGCGCCGTTGGACGGTGCCGTCCACGCGCACCTCATCGGAGAGTCTGGTCTGGCCACGGGTGCACGCCGACACCTCGTCCAAGAATGGGGCGTGCCCAAGAGCCACGTGGACTTCGTTGGCTACTGGCGGCACGGGCGTCCTGCCACCACCTGAGCGACGCTCCCGGTCCGGTGTTCGACCTCGAACTGTGGGCGTGGCGATTTTGAGTAGACGCGACGGTGGGATCCGCATGCGGCTGCTTTCAGGGTATACCTGCACTTGATCGCGCGGACGCTCTCATGTCGTCCGTTCGATCAGAACGGACGGCCCAGTGTAAAAGGCGAGGTCGAAAGGTTCAATGCCTAGATTTCGGCAGTATTCGGCAATGAGCTCCGAGCTGAACCGGTCCCGCTTTCGACGTTTGGAGTAGGCGTCCGAGTACTCCCATTCCTGGAGCGGGCCCCACGCCTCGAAGTGGAGGCCCGACGACCCTTCCTGCTCCACGAGGGCAACTTCGCGCCGAATGTCCCCTCGCGCATCGGGCGAGTACTCCCATTGGAGCGCTCCGCTAATGCCGGGAACAGCGTCTTCCTCATCGGCAAAAGGGATGGAGTATACGACGACGTAGGCGGTTCCTAGGCGCCGAGCGAGTACCGATGTGGCGCCTCTTGGGTCGCCCCCGCGGGTACTGGCATCGAAGTAAGCGGTCCAACTTGGAGATCGGGTGCCTACGAGGAGATTCCGGCCGTACGGCTTCGACGTCAGTGGAAGAAGCAGCTGAGCCGATTTGCTGAGACCGGCGCTTGAATCGCGTCGGCTAGGGCGAAATCCGAGTTCTTCGTGCCAGGCGGTCAGCTCGTGAGCGACCTGCTCGACCGGAGCTCCAACGAACCCGAATGCACCGGCAAACTCGACCCCCATCGCCGGAATCTTGCCCATCAAGCACATTTCTTGTACCCGCCTGTTTCGTTGAGCAGACAAATTTTCGCGCTGTCGTCGTTGCTCAAAATTCTGGTTTGGTGGGCCGGGCCTCGGGTAGAGGACTTCTTGTCATATTCCCAATAATGCCGCGTCCCATCTGGTGCGGTCGCTTGTATGTCTGGGCGGTTCGTTCCGACTCGAACGCCCTTCGCGTTGACTTGTTGCTGATTGACTCGGATATCGACAAAACCCAGTTCTTGAAGTTCCGCGACCTTCTTGTCTTTCAGTGCATTCTGAATCGGGTCTCGTGCGATCGGACGTGAATGCGCCAAGGCGGGAGGGGCCGGCTTCCCTCGGACAGCCGCATCCTGCGACAGGCGGGCCTTGTCAGGGTCGCGTCGGACAATTTTGCGAGTGATTTCGATCTTGGAGTCGTTGCTAAGCGAAGGGTTTCGCGCCACTAAAGCCATTGCTGACTGGGTTGCTTTCCCGCCCTTTTTCGCGAAGCTAAATAGTGCGTCACCGGCTTTTGCTCCGTCGCCAAGAAATGGGACGAGCGCAACCAAACTGATCATGGCTGCCGTCCACGCCCCCTTGGCCAAATTCGCGATGACGTCCGTTGCGTCGGCGCCGGGCACGAAACCTCGTGACACGGCCCCTGCCAGGTATTGCCATGAGTTGATCTGTTTGTCATTGAGTCGTCCGACGCGGTCGGCTCCCCATTCCCAATCTCCTGCAGCAATCGCGACGGTGAATGCGTGAGCCGCTTGCATCCCGGTTAGGTCATAGACGTTGGGATCGGTGTCCTCACGCAGTTCCGCGGCGTCATCAAGATGGTCACCGTCCACATTGGTGGTGCGCGGGTCGGACCCGAACTCAATTTCTTCGAAGTCATCTAGTTTGTCGCGATCGGTGTCCTTGGACCACGGATTGGTGCCCGCATCAATTTCGGATGCGTCGTCAAGGAAATCGCCGTCTGAATCTGCCTTCGTGGGGTCAGAGACTCCTTGGAACACTTCTTTTGGACTCGATTTCGAAGTCTTCGGGCCGGCCTCTTCGCCGTCGGTCAGCCCATCGCCGTCGGTGTCGGGATTAGTGGGATCCGTTACGAAGACGCGACCGTTCTGCGTGTGCCAGCCGGCAGTTTCGAAGCGGTCCGCGATCCCGTCACCATCTGAGTCCCTGTTCGGGTCCACGGTTTCAATGGTCTTCGGAACGCTCTTGGCCTCGGGTCCACTTGGGGTGTCGGCAATGACAACCTTTGCAACGACGAAGGCTGTGACGACTGCCGCGACAGCGAGCCAAAGCGCTAGGGGCATATGGCGGGCCATCTGCCCCTTTGTTTCCATGTGCCAAGTCCTGTCTTTCCGAGAGTGTGCAGGTCGAGAGTCCGGGCCCGCGGCCCGCGAGGTCGGCCATTTATGCAATTGCAGGCTAGCCGATATGCGGTTTCGACACTTGTCATTTCCGAGTCCGGGCCAGCGTCAAAGGGGCGTCCGGACCGTTTATCTTTGCCTTTTTGGCAGCTTCGTATTGCACGCGGAGCCCCGGTGCCCGCTCGCGCAGGGGTGTCCTGCCAGAGCCTGTCAGGAGACGAGTCTTGGTGATTAACTGAAGTTATGTATGGAGCAGTCATCTACTCACCCGGCGACGTCCGGTTCGAGGAACGCACCGACCCGACCCTCATCGAGTCGACCGATGCGATCGTGCGCACCGTCGCCAGCTGCGTCTGCGGTTCGGATCTTTGGCGGTACCGCGGGATCACTGCGGTCGACAAGCCGACACCGATCGGTCACGAGTTCTGCGGAGTCGTCGAGCAGGTCGGCTCGGCGGTGACGTCGGTCAAACCCGGCGACTTCGTAATCGGCGGGTTCACGGCCACCGACAACACGTGCGCGGTCTGCCGCAAGAACGCCCAAGCCAACTGCCTGCACCGCTCCGGATACGACGGTGCGCAGGCCGAATTGATCCGTGTCCCGTGGGCGGACGGCACGCTCCTGGCGACACCTGCGATGCCCGACGACGACCTCATCCCCAGCCTGCTGGCCCTTTCGGACGTGATGTGTACGGGTTGGCACGCCGCAGTAAGCGCTGGTGTCGGGCCAGGCGACAGCGTCGCGGTCGTGGGTGACGGCGCCGTTGGCCTGTCTGCCGTGCTCGCTGCCGTCCAGTTGGGGGCTTCAACGGTGATCGCAATGAGCAGGCACGAGCAACGGCAGGCGGTCGCCCGCGCTTTCGGGGCGACCCACATCGTTGCCGAGCGCGGCGAAGACGGCATCGCAAAAATCAAGGACCTCACCGATGGCATCGGCGCGGACCGGGTGCTCGAATGCGTGGGTACCGAGCAAGCACGACTTCAGGCGGTTGGCTCGGTTCGGCCCAGCGGTGACATTGGCCTCGTCGGTGTTCCCCACGGTGACCTGCCCACCGATGCCCTGTTTTGGAACAACGTCGGCATCAAGGGCGGACCGGCGCACGTGCGCGCCTACCTGCCGCACCTGCTCGATCTGGTGCTTGCCCGCAAAATCAACCCCGGTCTGGTGTTCGACCTCGAACTGCCGTTGTCGCAAGTCGCCGACGCGTATACCGAAATGGATGAGCGCCGCGCCATCAAGGTGCTCCTGCGACCCTAAGGCGCGACGGTGAGATGGCCCGGCCGCTCGGGGCCCATCTCCAAGCGACTACTTGTTGTCGTCCTTCTTGAACTGCGCTTCGTACTCGACGCGAGCCGAAGCGTCAGTGTCCTTGACCTGGTTCGGGACCATTGCGCCGAACACCCATTCGCGAACTGGTCGGGGCAAGATGTTGATGAAGCGGTTCAGTGGAGCAACGTAGCCCGGGATCGTCACCTCGAACTTACTCCGGCCGATGACACTCATCACCGCTTGGGCGACGTCCTCGGGCTGCAAAATCTTGGCCACGCCAGTGGAGGTGCCAACGGCGAGCTTGGTGTCGACGACCGCCGGCATGATCACGTTGATGATCACGCCGCTGGACTTGAGCTCTTCACGCACGGCCTTGAGGTAACCGAACACGCCGTGCTTGGTCGCGGCGTAAGTGGCCTCACCAGGAGTAGTGAGCAGCGACGCGGCCGACGCGATGTTGATGATCTGGCCGCGGCCGCGCTTCCGCATTGCCGGCGCAGCGAGCTTCACGCCATGAATCGTGCCCATCAAGTTGACCTCGAGCTGGGACCGAAGCGCCCGTTCTGGCTCTTCGTCGAAGCGGCCAACCCACATGACGCCGGCGTTATTGACCAGCACGTCGATATCGCTGAAATGCGCGGCCGAGTCGGCGAGGAACTTCTCAAACGATTCGCTCTTTGACACATCGAGGGCGAATCCGCCCGCTCGTGGGCCAAGTGCTTCGGCGGCTGAAGTAGCGGCCGCGGCATCCAAGTCGCCGATGGCGACGCAGTAGCCGGCCTTGTAAAGATCCTTGGCGATTGCCAGGCCGATTCCTTGGGCACCACCGGTGACGGCGGCGACGCGGGTAGCTCCGGGGCGTGGCGACTGATTCGGGTTGGTCATGCGTTCACCTTAGATGCGTTGGCGGCGCGTTCGCGACCGCGTTTCATTTCGCCCTTCATCTTCCACAAGAAGCCGTCAAAATCGACCTCCATGGTGTGCCTGGCCGACTGGTAGAACCGGTGAAGGTAGGCCCGATGCTCCTCGTCCATTTCGCGCCGCATCTGCGACTTGGACGGCAGCGAGTATTTGCCAGACAGCAGTTCGGCGACCATCCTGCTTTGCGATTCGGCCAACGGCATGACCGCGCCAACTGGTTGAAGCAGGCCGATGAAGTAGAGCCCATCGTGGTCCGGGTGAACGGCCCGGTGCCAAAGCGGCAGGTTGTTGTCCTTGGCGGCCAAGAAGTCCTCGTCGAAGAACGGGAACGTCACCTTGTAGCCAGTGGCCCACACAATGAGGTCGGCCGGTGTGCTGGTGCCATCGGTGAACACGACCCGATCGCTCTCGAGGCGCGAGATCCCGGGCTTGACGGTGATTTTGCCGGCCGCAAGGCGGTCACGGATCGTTTGGGACTGCACCGGATGGGACTCGCCCGGCGCATGTGGCGGCGTCGGCAGGCCGTAGTTCTTGAGGCTGCCAGAGATGGTGGCTCCAATGCGCAACTTCATGCGGGTCGCCGCCCAAGGCAGCCACTCGGGCACCGTGATCTGGTCCAGCGGCACTCCGGCGATGAGTTTCTTCATCACCCATTGGCCGCGCCGGATCGAGATGGTGGCGCTGCGAGCGGTGTAGGACGCCTCGACCGAAATGTCCATCGCCGAGTTGCCGGCGCCAACGACGACGACGTCCTTGTCGGCCAAGATGGAGGCGTCGCGGTAGTCGTGAGCATGGATTTGCTCGCCGGCGAAATCGCCCGGGTAGACCGGATCGGGCCACTGCGGATCCCAGTGGTGACCGTTGGCCACCAAAACCGCGTCGTAGTGCTCGGTGTGCGGTTCGCCTCCGCCGGTGGCGCTGGTCGTAACTAGCCAGCCACCGTCAGGGTCTGGGGCGACGTGGTCAACGGTCGTGTTGAAGGTGATCTTGGCGCGGAAACCGAAGTGATCCACGTACTCCTCGAAATACCGGTGGACCTGACTGTGGGACGCATAAGGCGGGTAGCTCTTCGACATCGGGAAGTCCGAGAACGCCATCCGGGCGCAGGAGGTGTTGATTTCGAGCGTCTCGTAGCAGGCAGACTGGCCGTTCGGGTTGTCGAACATCCAGTTTCCGCCGATCGAATCGCCTTTCTCAAAGCAATCAAACGGAACCCCGGCTAGATAGAGCGACTTGGCCGCGGCGAGCCCAGAGGAGCCGGCGCCAATCACGCAAGCCTTCGGCAAAGTTGGGTTAGGCAATATTGGCCTAGAAGGTGCTTTTGCGCGGTCTTTTTGTCGAACCCGGTAAGTCATTGGGTCATCTTGTCAAACATCTGCAAGTCCGTGAGGTAACTCACCGTCACGAGTTCCTTTGAATCTGACAAATTTGGTGTCCCTCTAGAGTCAGTGGGGCAACATTTGGGAAGCATCGCGAAGTCAATTGCGGTAATCACAAAGGGAAACGGGATCGAATGACGAATCTGAGAATTGGCTCTTCGCTGGACTCTGACGGCACCGCAGTTGAACTGGCCGCGTCGAGATTCAATCGCCACACGTTCTGGTGCGGCCAAAGTGGCAGCGGAAAAACCTATGCGCTTGGCGTGGTCTTAGAGCAGTTGCTGATGCACACCGAGTTGCCGATGCTGATCTTGGACCCCAACGGTGACTTCACCCGGATTCGCGAGACTCGGAGCACGGCGGCCAAGGCTGAGGTGGAACGGATTGCCGAGACTGACATCCGCACTTTCGGCTCCGGCGCTAGCGTTCATGAGCGGTTGCACGCTCGATACACCGAACTTGAAGCTTCATCCAAGGCGGCGGTGTTGCAGCTTGACCCAGTTGCCGATGCCGACGAGTACAACGTCTTGATCCGAGTAAAAGAGGAAGCAGCGAAGTTCGATTCGAGTGAGATGTTGCGGCGCCTGCGCGAATCCGGGGAATCGTCAAAGGCCCGACTCGCGAACCGGATGGAAAACCTTCAAGTGCTCGAATGGGACTTGTGGGCTCGTGGTGCCGAATCGGTCGTGGACGTAATCGATCAGCGGCCCAGAGCAACCGTGCTGGACCTGGGCGGCTTCGCCCATCCGGCCGAGCCGAAGGTAGCGGCTCTTGCAGTGCTCGAACACCTATGGGCGCGGCGCGAGGAACGTCGACCGATCTTGATCGTGATCGACGAGGCACACAACCTGTGCAACCCCGAACCCCGGACGGCCGTCGAGCGGGCCCTGACCGAGCAGTTGGTGCAGATCGCGGCGGAGGGCCGAAAGTTTGGCCTGTGGCTTCTGCTGTCTACGCAACGGCCGACGAAGATCCACCCGAACGTGCTCTCCCAATGCGACAACCTCGCATTGATGCGGGTGAATGCGCCGCGGGATCTGGCCGAGCTCGCCGAGGTTTTCGGTTTTGCTCCTGAAGAGGCGATCCGCCAGAGTGCGCAGTTCCGTCAAGGGCAGGCACTTTTTGCGGGCGGATTCATCTCGGAGCCCACGGTGGTGCAAATGCGAGATCGAATCACTGAAGAAGCCGGTGGTGACGTGAAAGTTCCGTTGCGGACCACGCAGTAGTCGTCTGATTCAGCGCTCGCAACTCGACAACTCCTATACCCCTATGGGTATAGTTATGGCATTCATAAATACCCTTTGGGGTATCACCGAAGAGAAATTGAGGATTGCGCCATGTGTCGAGGAGTTACCTGCCGGACGTGCGGAAAGACCACTTGGGCCGGCTGCGGGCAACACATCGCCTCGGTGAAGGCGACCGTGCCCCCCGGACAGTGGTGCAACGGCAAACACACTCAGGCCGAAATCGATGCCGCTAAGGCGAACCAGGGCGGTTTCTTTGCCCGGATGTTCGGCCGCTGACCAAAATGCGACGGATTCTATTTCCGCTAATTGCATTAGGCCTGCTGGTCGGTTTGGCAGGCTGCTCCACGGCCGAGGCCGACAGCGTTAAGGTCGGCCCGGATGCAGTCGTGCTGGACGTGCGTACGCCGCAGGAGTTCGCCGCCGGCCACCTAGACGGTGCCGAACTGCTCGACTTCAATTCGGGTGACTTTGCCGCCGCGATTCCAAATCTCGACCCGGGCGACGAATACTTCGTCTACTGCCGCTCTGGGAACCGTTCGGGCCAAGCAGTTGCCATGCTCGAAGCCGCAGGGTTCGACAACGTCACCGACTTGGGCGCACTTGAATCTGCGGCATCGGCAACAGGCATTTCCATCGTGAACTAGTTGCGTCAGGTGACTGGCAAATCCCAAGTCAGGTAAACCTTTCGCTGCGCCACGAATGCGCGTGCGCCAGAGTAGGGCGATGATCGCTGTTCACACCGCCATCAAGCGTTATCCGTTGGTATTTGCGACTCTGCTGATCGGTGCGATTGGACTTCTCTTGCTGGCGACCCCGGCCAAGGAGTTCGCGCCGTGGTTAGTTGGCGGCTATGCGCTGATCATCGCGGCGATCGAAGCAGTCGGGATGATTCGCCAGTTGCTCAACGGGCACGCCGGCCTAGACATTCTCGCGGTCACCGCGATCACCGCCGCTGTCCTTGTCGGCGAGCCGTGGGCCGCGTTGGTAGTGGTCTTGATGCTCACCGGTGGCGCGGCGTTGGAGGACTACGCCGAGAATCGGTCTAAACAAGAACTGACGGCGCTACTGAAAAAGGCGCCCCAAACCGCCACCCTGATCCTCACGGACCAGTCCGGCCCCGGCGCAGAAGAAGTGACCAAAGAGGTCCCGGTCGAGGAAATCAAAGTTGGAGACCGGTTGTTGGTTCGCCCGGGCGCCCTCGTGCCGGTCGATGCGGTGTTGCTCTCTGAGCGTGGCGTATTCGACGAGTCGTCACTAACCGGTGAAAGCCTGCCAGTCGATCGCGCTTCAGGTGAACGAGTAGCCAGCGGCGCAATAAATGGCGCGAACGCCGTTTCGATGCGAGCCAAGGCCGAAGCCGCCGACAGCGAGTATCAACAGATCGTCCGACTAGTCGAGCAGGCCGCCAGCAGCAAGGCGAAGGTCGTTCGCCTCGCCGACCGATACGCGGTTCCCTTTACCGCGCTCTCGCTGTTCATCGCCGGCGTCGCCTGGGCAGTTAGTGGCGATGCGGTGCGGTTCGCCGAAGTGCTGGTGGTGGCCACCCCGTGCCCACTGCTCATTGCCGCTCCCGTGGCGTTCCTCGGCGGAATGAGCCGAGCAGCCAAATTCGGCCTAATCGTCAAGGGTGGTGGAACCCTCGAGCAACTCTCCCGAACTCGCTCGGCGGCGTTCGACAAGACCGGCACGATCACTAGTGGGCGACCAAAACTCGAAAGAATCGTGCCGAGCGAAGGCTTCACCGAGAACCGGCTACTTCAGCTGGCGGCCTCAGCCGAGATCTACTCCTCCCACGTGCTCGCTCACTCGGTGATCGCCACCGCCAAAGACCTGAAATGCGGACTGCTCGAAGCAAGCCAGGCGCGCGAAGTCGCGACTGATGGGGTGGAAGCGAAATTCGACGTCGATTCACCAACGGGTGAAGTGACGGTGCGGGTCGGTAAGCCATCTTGGCTAACGAAGTTCGCGCCCGACCTTGAGCGCGCAGAACTAAACCCCGGGGAACTGTCGATCTATGTCGCCGTTGATGATCGGTTCGCCGGCGCGATCGTGATGCGCGACCAGGTGCGGGCCGAGGCAGATCAAGCGTTGAGCGAACTGCGTGAACTGGGCATCGACCGAATGCTGATGGTCACCGGTGATGTTGCGGCCACCGCCGAACCGATCGCGGCGAAACTAGGAATCTGCGAAGTTCACGCCGAGTGCCGGCCAAGTGAGAAAGTCCAAATCGTCAGCCAAGTGCAGCCAAGGCCGCTGATCATGGTCGGCGACGGACTAAACGACGCCCCCGTGCTGGCGGCCGCCGACATCGGGTTTGCGATGGGCGCCAGAGGCGCGACGGCGGCCAGCGAGTCGGCCGATATCGTCAACCGCTTCGACAGCTTGTTGGGATTGCCGCGAGCAGTCCGAATTGGCAAGGACACCGTGCGAATCGCGCTACAGAGTATTTGGTTGGGCATCATCATCAGTGTCGCCTTGATGCTCGTGGCCGCCTTTGGTTACTTGCCAGCACTGGTGGGTGCCTGGTTGCAAGAACTCGTCGATTTGGTCGCGATTCTTGGTGCACTTCGCGCTATCGGACCCCGGTCCGAGCGCAAGATGCAAGCGACGAAAACGAAGACCTCAAATCTGGCAGGAGAAAAATCATGACTACCGACATCGTTTCCGGTCAGCACCCTGACGAACCGCACGCCAAAGACACCGGCCAGAAACTGAACTGGCTGCGTGCCGGGGTATTAGGCGCCAACGACGGCATTGTTTCTACTGCCGGTGTCGTTATCGGTGTGGCCGCCGCGACCCCAAACAACGTGGCCGCCATCGCAACTGCCGGTGTGGCCGCCTTGGTGGCCGGAGCGTTCTCGATGGCCGGTGGCGAGTACGTCTCGGTGAGCACTCAGCGTGACACCGAAAAGGCGTTGATTGAGAAAGAAAAACAAGAACTTGCCGAGATGCCGGAGGCGGAACTCGCCGAGTTGGCCGACCTCTACCGTCAGCGCGGACTATCTGTTGACCTAGCCCAACAGGTTGCGGTGGAGTTGACGGCACATGACGCGCTGGCCGCCCACGCGGAAGTAGAACTCGGGATCGACCCGCAAAACTTCACTAACCCTTGGGTTGCTGCCGGATCTTCGTTTGTTTCTTTTGCGCTCGGCGCGGCCATACCGCTGTTGATCATCTTGTTCCCGGTAGGCGAAAACCGGGTCTGGATTACCGCCCTCGCGGTCCTGTTCGGTTTGCTGCTGACCGGTTGGATAAGTGCCGCTCTTGGTGGCGCCCCCCGCGGCCGCGCGATCTGGCGAAACATCATGATGGGTTCGGCAACCATGGTCGCCACCTATGTCATCGGCCTCATTTTCGGGGTCGCAGTCGGCTGATCGAAGCCAACGAAATTCAGCTAGCTGCGGGGGTCTGACTGGCGATGATTGCACTGCGCTCGGACTCGGTCAGCCCGCCCCAGACTCCGTAAGGTTCGTGGACAGTCAGGGCGTGCTCGCGGCAGCGGGCGAGCACTGGGCAACTCGCACAGATCTGCTTTGCCGCGTCTTCGCGTCGTTGACGCCGCCGGCCTCGCTCGGCTTCGGGTGAGAAGAAGACTGCCGAGTCCTCACCCATGCAGGCGCCTTCCCATTGCCACTCGTAGGACTCGATGATCGGCGCTGGTAGTCGCTTGATGTTGACCATGTTCCTGTGCCCCTAAGTCTGGTTTTACCCGGTTTGACGGCTGGCTTCAGTTGCGTGTTTTCGACCGTACTCGCCAACTTATTCAAAGTGCAAGACCCTTGAATAAGTTTAGAATTTGGTGATGGACCGGCGCTGGACCGTGGGCACGCTTTCACAGCTGCTGCAGATCGCCGGACCGACGTTGCGCACTTGGGAACGGCGCTACGGAATCGGGCCGACTCATCGAACGCCTGGCGGGCACCGGCGCTACACGATTATCGACGCCGATCGAGTCGCCACCATGTCTTCATTTATCGCCGAAGGGATGGCGCCGCGAGACGCCGCCGAACTCGTGAAGAAGATGTCACCGGCAGAGCTTGCGGCCGCAGTTGCGGCCGGCGAGGACGGCCGCACCGACCTGCTGCGCGAGCACCAGATCGCCGAATTCGTTTCGGCCGCGGCCGCTCGGAACCCAAAGCAGATCGCCGCGATCACCGAATCGACAATTGGTCGCAACGGCATCGCCGAGGCGTGGGACCAAGTAATCGCGGTCGCATTGACCGAGATCCGTGCAGGCACCGCGACCGGCGCGATGGCTACGGCCACCGAAGAATTGGTGCGAACGCGGGTGGAGAACGTCATCCGCGCGCTCGGCCCGTTCGCCACTACTGCGACCGCACCAAAAGTGGTGGTTGCGGCCCTGAGCGACCCAATCCAAAGCCTGCCGATCGCCGTTACGGCAGCCGTGTTGGCGCAGGCGGGCTGCGAAGTTACCGATTTGGGTGGGCGAGTTGATAGTGCCGCGGTGGCCGCTTTCGTCGACCAGGCCAAGCCCGAAGCAGTGATCTTGTGTTCGTGGCGGCCCGCTAAACCAACCGAGCCGAGGTCGATACTTAGTTCGTTCAAATCTGACGTTGTGTTGGTCGGTTCGGCTTGGCCAGAATCAGCGAATCCAGTTCGGTCAATGATCGGATTGGCCCGGCAGGTGCTTGACCAAAACCCTGACGAACTACCCTAGAAGTTATGGCCGAAAAGCATGTTGAAGTCGAAATTGATGGACCGATCGCCCACGTTTGGTTGAACCGTCCCGAGAAGCTGAACGGGATCACTTTCGACCTGCTTGACGGGTTGATCGACGCGGCCGCGCAGATCGAAGCCAACCCGAACGTGCGGGTGGTTCTGCTTGAGGGCCGCGGCGACTCGTTCTGCGCCGGTTTGGACTTCGCTGCCGTCATGACCGACAAAAAGCGCGTTATGCGCTACTTCCTGCCGAACATTTTCAAAGGAACCAACCGCTTCCAGAGTCCGCTATGGGCTTGGCAAGAACTTTCGGTGCCGGTTATCGCGATCACCCGCGGTCACGTTTTCGGCGGCGGCATCCAGTTGGCCCTGGCGGCGGACTTCCGGTTCACCACGCCCGATTGCCAGTGGTCGGTTCTCGAAGCCAAATGGGGTCTCGTACCCGACATGAGCGGCACGGTTCCGCTGGCTGAACTAGTTGGCGCCGACCTGGCCAAGCGTCTAGTAATGACTGGCGAGGTGTTCTCGGGCGAGCAGGCCGTTAGTTATGGCATTGCCTCTGGTGTTGCCGATGATCCGACGAAACCGGCGATGGAACTAGTCGACCAACTCTTGGCTCGCTCACCCGACTCGGTGGCGGCCTCAAAGCGGTTGATCAACAAGACCCGTCGCGGTTCGGTGCGTCAAGCGTTCCGGCTCGAACGACGCCTTCAGCAGAAGATGTTCAAGTCCCCGAACACGGCGATCGCTCGCAAAGCGGGCATGTCCAAGACCGAGGCAGAGTTCGGTCCGCGGACATTCGGCCGCTGACCGTTTTTCGGTTCGCGGCGCTGATTGTTAGGGTTGCCCGGTGAGTGACGAGAAGCCGAGCAAGAAGGTTGCCGACCAGTACGACCGTGGTTACGACTACACGACCTACTGGAACAACCGCGATTACGAGAACGGTGCGGAGCGAGTGGCGATCCGCCGTCTGCTCAAAGGCCGCCGGTTCGCGAAGGCCGCCGACGTCGGTGGTGGCTTCGGTCGCTTGGCGATTTTGCTTCGCGAATACGCCGACCAGGTCACCTTGGCTGAGCCGAGCCAAACGCAACTTGATGCGGCCGAAAAGTTCCTAGCCGGAACCGACGTCATCAAGGCTCGCCAGCAGGCCGATGCGCTGCAGTTCGCCGATGGCGAGTTGGACCTGATCACGATGGTGCGAGTCATGCACCACATTCCCGAGCCGACCAAGGAGTTCGCCGAGATCGCTCGCGTTCTTCGCCCCGGCGGCACGGCAATTATCGAAGTGGCGAACTACGGCCACTACAAGAACCGCCGAGCCTTCAAGAAGGCAGGCCGCGAGCTGCCGGCCGAACCAGTCAGCATTCGCACTGTTGCCGCCGATGAGCCCGACGCGATCGCGTTCGTGAACCACAACATCGACACGGTTGTCGCCCAGTTGGCCGATGCGGGTCTGGTGTTGCAGGGCAAACTTTCGGTCTCGAACCTGCGCAGTCAGAAACTGAAGAAGATCCTGCCGACGTCGTTGATGGTCGCGGTCGAGAAGGTGCTGCAAAAGCCGCTCGCCAAGAGCGACTTCGGCCCGTCGATCTTCCTCGAACTACGAAAGTCCTGACCGACCTCAAGCGGCGGTTAGTCGGTTGGTGCGGTTAGCCGGGCCAGCACTTCACGCACGTGGGTTAGTGCCGTCGGATTGCTGATCCCGCAAAAGTCGTTGTAGTAGAGACCGTCGCCGATCAGTTGGATTGTGCGGGCGAGTGCTTCGTCGTCTAGGTCCTCTTTTAGAACCGTGAACCAAGAGTCGCGGATTTCGGCGAGCACGTCGGCTGCTTGGTGGGTGTTTTCTTGAGCTATCCGCGAGGCGGCGATCAGCGCCCGATCAAAGTCGCTGCCCGAGGCGACCGAGGTTTGTAGGTAGTACTCCACCGGACCCACGTCGGCCGTTCGCATTAGTTCGACGTCAGTTTCGCCCTGTTCGCGCAGTCGCTCGACCATTCCGTCGACGAGCGTCTCTTTGCTGCCGAAGTGGTAGAGCAGGCCCCCCTTGGACACGCCGGCGGCCGCTGCCACCGCATCCAGGGTTGCCGCGCGACTGCCCTCGTCGACCAGCAACTGCTCGAAGGCGTCGAGGAGGCGGTCGCGGGTGCTTCGCTGCTGCGGCATGCAGACAGCCTAGTGAACTGGCCAACAGGCAGCCCAACTGATTTGAAACTGTACCGTCTGGACGGTACAGTGGCCGGGTGTCCGTAATTAGCCCAACCCGAGCAGGCCAGCGCGAATGGATCGCGCTGGGCGTGCTCATGCTGCCGGTTCTCTTGGTCTCGGTGGATAACACCGTGCTGGCCTTCGCGCTACCCGAAATCAGTCAGGTATTGCGCCCCACCGGCAATCAGCTGATGTGGATCGTTGACCTTTACGCGCTCATGCTGGCCGGCCTGTTGATCGCCATGGGCAGCCTCGGTGACCGGATCGGTCGACGTCGCTTGCTCCTCATTGGCTCGGTAGGTTTCGGGCTGGCCTCGGCGCTCGCAGCGTTTAGCGCCTCGGCCGAAATGTTGATCTTCTCGCGGGCACTGCTGGGGTTCTTCGGCGCGACGCTAATGCCGTCGACGCTGTCGCTGATTCGCAACATCTTCATCAACGATCGAGACCGTCGTCTCGCGATTGCGACTTGGGCGGCAATGTTCTCCGGCGGTGCCGTCCTCGGCCCAGTTGTCGGCGGCTACCTGCTCGAACACTTCTGGTGGGGTTCGGTCTTTTTGATCAACGTCCCGCTGATCCTCGTCTTCATTCCGGCAGCACTTTGGGTCATCCCCGAGTCGAGTGACCCGAACCCGGGCCGATTCGACCCGATCTCAATCGTTCTATCGCTGACCGCAATGGTGCCGTTGGTATTTGCTATCAAGCACGGTGCGAGCCATGGACTCGACGACACCGTTCTGGCCGCCCTTGCCCTCGGCGTCGGTTCAGGCTGGGCCTTTGTCCGCCGCCAACGCACCAGCACCTCGCCGCTGCTTGACCTGTCGCTGTTCAAGAATCCCGTGTTCAGTGGCGCACTGGTCGCAAATGCGTTGAGCTTGATGGGACTTGCCGGGTTCCTCTACTTTGGCGCCCAGCTCCTGCAGTTGGTGCTGGGACTGTCGCCGCTTGAGTCCGCACTCGTGTTGGTGCCGGGCCTGTTCGCGACCATGATCGCCGGTTTCGCCGCTGTTCGACTGGTCGAGAAAGTTCCAGTTCGCGTCCTGGTGCCGATGAGTTTCCTGCTCTCCTCGGTCGGCTATGCGATGGCCGCGTTCACCGGACACCCGACGGTGGTGTCAGTGGCAGTGGCCTTCACCGTCTTAGGCATCGGTATTGGCTTGGCCGAAACGATCACCAACGATCTGATTTTGTCGAGCGTTCCGCCGCAAAAGGCCGGCGCGGCCTCGGCGATTTCGGAGACCGCCTACGAGATCGGCGCGGTATTGGGTACGGCCGTGCTGGGCAGCGTGCTCACCGCCACCTTCCGCCAGAACCTGACGATTCCGGCCGTGGCGAAGTTTGGTGAGAACGAGAATGCCTTTGAAACCCTAGGCAGCACGATGGCTTTCGCCGACGACTTCACTGCACCAGTTCAAGGACTACTGCGTGATTCGGCGACCGCCGCGTTTGACCTTGGCGTTCAATACACCGCCGGCGCGGCGATCGTCGTCGCCGCGACCGCGGCGTTCGTTTCTTGGCGGACGCTGCGGCACGCCCACGCTGACCTGTCACAGTAGGCATATGACTACCGAGCCTGTTCGCTACCGCGAGGACGATCACGAGCAGGAACGCACCCTCTTGGTTGCCGCCGTCTACGTGCTCTTGCGCCGAGAAGGCCAGATCCTGCTGCACTTGCGCGCTGGCACCGGCTATCGCGACGGACACTGGGCACTGATCGCCGGCCACGTCGATGCCGGTGAGTCCGTCCACGAGGCCGCGGTTCGTGAGTCTTTCGAGGAAGCCGGAGTAACGATCGATCCAGTCGACCTCGTGCCGGTGACCGCTTTGCATCGATTTGAACGGGGCGGCGCGCCAGTTGAGCAGCGACTCGATGTGTTCTTTGAGGCCACTCGCTGGTCGGGCGACCCGAAGTTGCAAGAACCCGATCGAGCCGCCGACATGGGCTGGTTTGACCTAGCGGACCTTCCCGATCCGGTGGTGCCACACGAACGAATGGTGCTTGACCTGTTGGCGCTGGATGAACCCGTGCCTGCAGTGATGTCGCTGCCGATGGCGCCGCAGTGACCCGACGCGACAGTCTGCTCGCGATCTTGGTCGCGGTGATTTGGGGCTGCAACTTCGTTGCGATTCGGATCGGTCTTGACGACGTGCCGCCGTTTCTGTTTTTGGCACTGCGGTTCTTTTTCGTGGCGTTCCCGCTGGTGTTTCTTGTTGCGCGACCAAAAGTCTCACCCTGGATCGTGGTCGGGGTTGGCTTCTTCATGAGTTTCGGCCAGTTCGGTCTGCTCTATCTAGCGATGGCGATCGGCATGCCTGCCGGGTTGGCCGCGCTAGTCCTGCAGGCGCAAGTGATCTTCACGATCTTGATCGCCTGGGCCGTGCTGAGGGAACGGGCCAGCGGCCAACAACTAATCGGAGCGGCAATTGGCACCGCCGGCTTGGTGATCGTCGGCTGGGGTTTCGGCGTCAATGCGCCGCTCGTGCCCCTGCTGGTGACGATCGCCGCCGCGCTTTCGTGGGCAATCGGAAACGTGATCGCCCGGGCCGCGCGGGTGCAGTCCGGGCTTTCGTTGGTGGTCTGGTCGGCGCTCGTGGTTCCCGTGCCGTGTCTAGCAGTGTCGCTGGTTGTTGACGGCCCTACCGAGATCGCCGAAGCGGTCGGGCGATTCGGCCCAGGCGTCTGGCTGAGCACGGCATACACCGTCGTGCTTTCCTCGCTCGTTGGCTACACGATCTTCAATTCACTGGTCGCAAAGTATCCTGCCGCAAAAGTTGTGCCCTACATTTTGCTAGTTCCGCCGGTAGGTCTTGCGTCCGCTTGGCTCGCCTTCGGCGAACTGCCCACGGCTATTGAAGCGATCGGCGCGGTCGTGATGATGGTCGGCGTCGCCGTGGCGACGGTCAGTTTTCGCCGGCCAACAAGGCAGCGCGAGCCATCGACGCCAGCAGCCGAGACATTCGGGTCGAACTGATCCTCGCCGAGTGGGGAGTCGAGTTGATCAGGCCGAACACGGCCTGAGTGGTGGCGCGTGCAGTCATCGGGTCGAGGTCTGGGCGCAGCTGGCGCAGCGTCTCGACCCATTGGTCCACGTAGGCCAACTGCAGTTGGCGCACCTTGGCTTGTGCCGCCGGCGTCAGGTTCGCCCACTCGCGATCTTGGATCACGATCAGTGCCCGATGGTTGAGCGCGAACTCCACATGCCAAGCGACCAGGGCATCGAGTGCGGACGTCGCATCGGGCGCAGCCAAAACCCGCGACTGTCCTTCGGCCAGCAGGCGCTCACTAATTGACGTCAGCGACTGAGCCAGCAGGTCGTCCTTGCTGTTGAAATGCTTATAGAGGGCGGGGCCTGAAATGCCGCAAGCCTCACCGATGTCATTTACCGAGACCCCGTGGAAGCCGCGCTCGGCGAACAACTCGGCTGCGGTCTCGAGTAACTGCTCGCGCCTAGTGGTCACAGCCTTACTTTAACGCCAATAGGTTAGTGAGTGTTAACCTAGGTGTTGTGGATCCGCAAGAAGTTGTGAGCATGAAATCCCTCGTCGCCCAGTTGCGCGACCGAACCGCCAGCGCACACCTTGGTGGTTCAGCAAGCGCACGCCAACGTCATCTCGATCGCGGCAAACTGCTGCCTCGCGACCGCGTCGATCGGCTACTCGACCCGGGCTCGCCCTTCCTCGAGATCGGCGCCCTCGCGGCCTATGGCCTGTACGGCGATGACCCCTTCGCGGTACCGAGCGCCGGCATCATCACCGGTATCGGACAGGTAGCGGGCCGCGACTGCATGATCATCGCGAACGACGCGACCGTCAAGGGCGGCACCTACTACCCACTGACAGTCAAAAAGCATCTGCGAGCCCAAACGATCGCCGCCGAAAACCGCCTGCCCTGCCTGTATCTAGTGGACTCGGGTGGCGCCTTCTTACCCAAGCAGGACGAGGTATTTCCAGACCGCGAACACTTTGGTCGGATCTTCTTCAACCAAGCGAACATGTCTGCCCAGCAGATCCCACAGGTGGCCGCGGTGATGGGTTCATGTACCGCCGGTGGCGCCTACGTCCCGGCGATGAGCGACGAGTCGATCATCGTGCGCGACCAAGGCACGATCTTCCTGGGCGGGCCGCCACTGGTCCAGGCCGCGACCGGCGAGATCGTCACCGCCGAAGAGTTGGGCGGCGGCGAAGTCCACGCCAAGACTTCGGGCGTAGTGGACCACTTGGCCGAAGACGACGATCACGCCCTGTTGCTGGTTCGCTCGGCCGTTGGCACTTTTGCTCGGCCCGAGGCGGTCACCATCACTCGCCAGGAGCCAATGCCGCCGCGGGAAAATCCCGACGAACTCTACGACGTGGTGCCGGTGGATTCGCGCACTCCATACGACGTGCGCGAGGTCATCAGCCGGATCGTCGACGACTCGAGGCTGCACGAGTTCAAACCGCTCTACGCCGACACGCTGGTTTGCGGCTTCGCGCACATCGACGGCTGGCCGGTTGCCATCGTGGCCAACAACGGCATCCTGTTCAGCGAGTCGGCACTCAAGGGCGCGCACTTCATCGAACTGGCGAACCAGCGCGGCATCCCGCTGGTGTTCTTGCAGAACATCACCGGCTTCATGGTCGGCAAGGAGTACGAGAACCGCGGCATCGCCAAAGACGGCGCAAAACTAGTCACCGCAGTCGCCTCGAGCGTTGTGCCGAAGTTCACCGTCGTCATCGGTGGCTCATTCGGTGCCGGAAACTACGGCATGTGCGGCCGGGCCTTCGACCCGCGATTCCTGTGGATGTGGCCCAACGCGCGCATCTCGGTGATGGGTGGCGAACAGGCCGCCTCGGTTCTGGCGACGGTGCGCACCGACCTGAACACCGACGAAGAGGTGGAGGCGTTCAAGGCGCCCATCCGGGACCAATACGAAGTTCAGGGTTCGCCCTATTACTCCACCGCCAGGCTGTGGGACGACGGCATCATCGACCCGATCGATACCCGCAGGGTGTTGTCGCTCGGCCTGCAAGCCGCATCCCACGCCCCAATCCCTGAGCCGAACTTCGGCCTGTTCCGGATGTGATCTGATGACTTTTCAAACCGTCCTAGTAGCGAACCGCGGCGAAATCGCCGACCGGGTATTTCGCACGTGTGTAGAACTTGGAATCGCAACCGTTGGCATCTACGTGGCTGGCGATACCGCCCATCTCGACCTCGCCGATCAGGTGCGCGAAGTGCCGACCTACCTCGATTCAGCCGCCATCGTGACCGCAGCACTGGAAACGGGTGCCGAGGCAATCCACCCCGGTTACGGCTTCCTGTCTGAGAACGCACAGTTCGCCAAGGCCGTCACCGATGCGGGCCTAGTTTTCGTCGGGCCGACTGCCGAGGTGATCGAACTGATGGGCCGAAAGGACCGGGCCCGCGAGGTCGCCGAACGCGCGGGCGTGCCGGTGACGCCTCGGTTCGAGCCGGACGCCGTTCCGGCGGACGCCTACCCGGTTTTGGTGAAGGCCGCGGCCGGCGGAGGTGGCAAGGGCATGCACATCGTTACCGAGTCGGCCGGACTCGCATCCGCGTTGGCCACTGCGGCCCGCGAGGCAAAAAGCGCGTTCGGCGACGACACGCTGCTGATCGAAAAGTATGTCGAAGGCGGCCGTCACGTTGAAGTCCAAGTCTTCGGCGATCACCATTCGAACGTTGTGCACCTGCTGGATCGAGACTGCTCGGTTCAGCGCCGACACCAAAAGGTCGTCGAGGAAGCCCCCGCACCAAACCTGTCGGCGTCAGTTCGTGACCGGATAAGAACCGCCGCGGTCGACTTGTGTCGCGAAGTCGGGTATCAAAACGCCGGCACGGTCGAGTACTTGGTCCGTGGCGACGAGGCGTACTTCCTCGAAATGAACACCCGACTGCAAGTCGAACATCCGGTGACCGAAGAAGTCACCGGCACTGATCTGGTCGCTTGGCAGTTGGCGGTCGCTGCCGGCGATCCGCTGCCGCTTACCCAAGAGCAGATCCCGGCTGACGGCCACGCGATCGAAGTTCGGGTTTATGCCGAGGACCCCTACAGCGGGTTCCTGCCCCAAACCGGCCAAGTCGTCGACCTATGGTGGCCAGCCGAGGCCCGGATCGAGTCGGTACTTGCTAGCGGTGCCGAGGTGTCGGCCGCCTTCGACCCGATGCTTGCCAAGATCATCACCGCGGCCGACGATCGCGCCGAAGCGATTGCCGCGATGTTGACGGCGCTAGATTCGGCGGCGATCTTCGGCCCGAAAACCAACCTCGGTTTTCTGCGCCGCGTAGTGGGCTCAGCAACTTTCGGCGAGGCGCGGATGGACACCGGTTGGCTCGATTCGTCGCCGACTGAAGTTCTAAGCGAACCAACTGTCCCGCCGGTGGCGATCGCTGCCGCTGCGGCGGTGCTTTGGCCAATCGCGGACGACGCCTGGCGCTCGGCTGGCCCGGCAGCGCCAATCGTTCGGCCCGTGGTCGACGAACAGGGCGAACGCTACGACGTCACCGAGCCGAGCTGGGACTATGCCCCGATATTCGCCGGCGGCCCGCGAGTTTGGGTTGGCGCCGAAGGTCAGTCGTGGTTGTTTGAACGTCCCGACGGCACCCGGCGGCCGCGCGTGATCCACCTCGGTGACGCCGAAGTTGTTTCGCCAATGCCCGGCACGGTTATTGCCGTCGACGTCGCGGTCGGTGACCTGGTTGAGGCCGGCGCTCGACTGGGTGCGGTCGAAGCGATGAAAATGGAATTGGCTTTGACCGCCCCACACTGCGGCCTAGTCACCCAGGTCGAGGCTCAGGTAGGCAGCCAAGTGAAGTTGGGCGACCTGCTGTTCCATGTCGAAGCGCAGGAGGCGTGATGGCTGCTCTGCCGATGGTCGAACCGGACCTTGCTCTCGAAAAGCAGGTGACGATCTACGAAGTCGGCGCCCGCGACGGCCTCCAGAACGAGTCGAAGATCGTTCCAGTCGACGCGAAGGTCGAGTTCATCAAACTGCTAATCGCGGCCGGCCTCCCGATCGTCGAAGCGACAAGTTTCGTCCACCCAAAATGGGTCCCGCAGTTGGCCGACGCCGCTGAAGTGATCGATCAACTTCCGGTCGGCGGCGAGATTGCGTTGCCGGTCCTAGTGCCGAACGAGCGCGGCCTTGATCGCGCCCTTGAAGCCGGCGTGCGCCATATCGCCATCTTCGCCAGCGCGACCGAAACCTTCGCCGAGAAGAACCTGAACACCACCGTTGCCGGCCAGTTTGAAATGTTCGAGCCGGTCTTCACCCGAGCACTCGAAGCCGGTGTGGACGTGCGGGCCTACGTCTCGATGTGCTTTGGCGACCCGTGGGAGGGCCGGGTCGAAACGACTCAGGTAGTAGAGGTCGGCAAAAGGCTGCTCGATCTTGGCGCCAGCGAACTCTCGCTGGGCGACACGATTGGTGTTGGCACGGCCGGGCACGTTGCCAGCCTCGTCAATGAGTTCACCGCTGCAGGCGTTTCGGTCGACAGACTCGCGATGCATTTTCATGACACCTACGGCCAGGCGCTCGCGAACGTTTACGCCGCGCTCAAGGTCGGCATCACTACGTTCGACTCTTCGGCCGGCGGTTTGGGCGGGTGCCCCTACGCCAAGAGCGCTACCGGGAATCTCGCGACCGAAGACTTGGTTTGGATGTTGACCGGGCTGGGTATCGATCACGGGGTCAACTTGGCGGCACTTGTCGAAACGAGTCAGTGGATGGCCGAGATCCTTGGCCGGCCGAGTCCGTCGGCAGTAGTTAGGGCTTTAGCGACGAACTGAATCATTCACGCGACGCCGGTCCTTCAATTCGCTTTGGGCGTACCGGCCAACCTGCCAAGTGCCGAACCCGTCGGCGCTGGCGCCGACTACGCCGCCAAGCAGAGGGATCTTCTTGCCCGCAAGCATCAATGCGCGGCGGCCAATGGTGCGACCAACGAGCTCACTGGTTACTTCCTTGGCGATCCGTTCATCTAGGACCGGATCGTGCACCGGCGAGGTAGCAAGCGCCATCGGCGAAGAAGGCAGCCGTTTGCCTTTGATCATGTCCTTGACCGTGTCTTCGCCGAGCATTACCGCCAACGTGGCGTTTCGAACGCGCGGATCCTCAATGTCGTAGCCGCGAAGATGTGCGATCCCTGCCACTAGATGGCACTGGACGAGAGTCACCCCGACCACGTTGGCCGGCACCGTCGCCGGCGCCAGTGCAATCCCGCCGAGGTTCGTCACGAAGCCTTGCAGGCCCGCCAGACTGGTGTGGCTGCGCACCAGCGCCGTAATCGCCCTTTCCACATCGCCGCCGTTGGCGGCCAGCTTGGCGCCGGCAGTCTCAACAACCGGTTTGAGCGGGCCGATGCCGTCGATTGCCATGTCGAGCACACTGCGCACATAGTTGGCCGCAAGATTCGGCACCACGTGCTTCCCAGTTGCTTTGGCAACCTGATCCTTCATCAAACCCATGAGGGAATCATAGAGTTGCCCACCTGACTGCGTGTTGGGTTCCTCTCTAGGCTTACTCCATGGCGCCGGTCCCACTTCCGCAATCGCGGTGGCATTTCGACCCGGGCGAGTGGCCGGTCGACGACTGCATCGCTGGTGGAGCAGATCTTGAACCCGAAACGATTGTTGACGCCTACCGGGTTGGCGCCTTTCCGATGCCGCATCGACGTCAGTTGATGTGGTGGTCGCCGCTTGAACGCGGAGTGCTCGGTCCCGGCGACGTTCATGTTTCGCGGTCCCTGCGGCGGTCGATGCGAGCGTTCCGCTTCACCTTTGATCAGAGTTTTGAGGAGGTGATGGACGCGTGCGCCAATCCCGAACGTCCCGGCGGCTGGATAACTCGCTCGATCAAGGCCGCATATTTGCGTCTGCACAACCTCGGCTACGCCCACAGCGTGGAGACGCGCGACCGCGACGGAAACCTGGTCGGGGGCTTGTACGGCCTTTCTGTCGGCTCGCTCTTTGCCGGTGAATCGATGTTTCACCACCAAACTGATGCGTCAAAAGCGGCGTTAGTCGCCCTCGTGGAGAAGATTTCGACGTTGCCCGACTGGCTGATTGACACCCAATGGAGCACGCCGCACTTGGCTTCGCTGGGGGTCCGGACCCTAGACCGAGCGTCTTACTTGGACCAAATAAGCGACCTTGTCGATGGGCCAACGCCAAAATGGCCCTGAAAATCCGCGACACGCGGAGTACCCCGAGTAACTAGCGGGTGTCACGATCTCTAGACTGGCGAAGTAATAATCATCTTCGATCAGGAGCAGAATCGTGGCACTTTCCCGCAACGATCTCGTGGCCGCATTGGCCGACAAGACCGGCAGCACCAAGAAGGACGTTGACGAGTTCGTGACGGCCTTCGCCGATTTGGTGATCGACTCGATCGCCAAGGGCGAGAAGGTTTCGATCCCGGGCGTTCTTTCCGTCGAGCGCGTTGCTCGCGCGGCCCGTACCGGCCGCAACCCCGCCACCGGCGAGACCATCAACATCCCCGCCGGTTTCGGCGTTAAGGTCAGCGCTGGCTCGCGCCTGAAGGCTGCAGCGAAGTAATTTCGCGCATCTGCGCCCCCGCCGCCTGTGAATACAGGCGACGGGGGCGTTTTGCGTGTGTCACGATTCCTCGGTGACCAAATACAACCGACTTGCCCGCGAAACCCCCGGCTTCGAACACTGGCGACTTCCAGTTGCGGCAGTGATCGCCGCGGGCGCTTTTGGGGTCTTCAACATTTTGTTGGCGGTTGTCTTGATCGCGCTTTCGGCGGACGCGGCCGAATCGATGACTGAGATTTCCTTGGAGGACCCAGGGATTCTGTTCGTGCAGTTGGGATCAATTGCGGTCCTGCTGCCGTGTGTGCTGATTGCGATCTGGGCCATCTGGCCTAAGCATCTGGGCTACTTGCACTCGGTCGAGGGGCGCTTTCGATGGCGTTGGTTCGCCTCCTGTTTTGCCCTGGCGCTGCTGATTGTGGGAGCTTTCCTGGGGTTTTCGATTCTGCTGGCCGCCGTTACCGGCGAACCGGTTGAGTTCTCGTTCCCGTCAGGGGCAAAGCGTTGGTCGCTGCTGGTGGTCATGTTGGTCGTTCCGTTCCAGGCCGCCGCCGAAGAATATGTCTTTCGCGGCGCCCTGATGCAGTTGATCAGTTCGTGGACTAAGCGAATTTGGGTGCCGGTTTTGGTCACCACCGCGCTGTTTGCCGCCGGGCACCTCTACAACTTCTGGGGCCTATTGTCGGTGGCGATCTTTGGTCTGGTTGCGGCCCTAGTGACGATCCGCACCGGTGGGCTGGAGGCAGCAGTCGCACTGCACATCGTCAACAATCTGCTGCTGATGGGCCTTGACTTGTTCGGCCTAGTTGACTCCAGCGGTGAAGGCGCCGGCTTCTTCAACGAAGTGCTGCCAACCGTGTTTATGGGTCTTGTTTTCTGGGCGGCGGTGGAATGGTGGGCGCGGCGCCGTGGATTGCAGACCACCAGAGAACGCCTAGAACCCGTCGAATATGTGGTGGTCCCGCCACCGCCGTACGTGCCGGCTGAGCCTACTTTGGCCGGCACTTCTTCAGGGCAGGTCAACCCTGAAGACCCGAAACTCGAGTGAGTCTAAAAGAAAAATCTTGATTCTGACCCGATGACTAGTTACTTTTTACTAGTTGTGAATTCGGGGTCAGAACAAGAGGAGGATCCATGGTGGACAGCCATGACGTCGTTCGCCTCCCTTTTGAGTCTTCGACACCGAGCATCGCACGAACCAAACTGGCTGCTTTTTTGACGGTAAATCGTGCTGAACCGCGGCTAATCGACAATGCACTGATCGTCCTGAGCGAAATGATCGCCAACGCGGTTGCCCATGGCACGCCAGACGTTGACGGCACGATGGAAATCGGCTGGAACCTCGACTCGCGGCGACTCGAACTGAGTGTTCGTGATGCTGGCCGCGACACCAATCTGACGCCCCGACCGTTCGATGAGGATTCGCTCGGCGGCCGCGGACTGTCGATTATTAGTCGGGTAGCCGATACCTGGTCGGTCGACTCCTCGTACGGCACTAAGGTTCGTGCCGAACTCATGCTGGCCTAAACCTAAACCGGTACAGTCTCGTTCGCCGAGGCCCACTAGCGTGGTGGTCATGGGTAAGAAGTCGAGACGAAATAAACCTTCCAAAGAGCGCATGCCGTTCGTAGCCCGCACTTTTGCCGGGCTGCCCAACGAGGCCGACTGGGTCGCCTTGCGTGAGTTTGTGCCCTCGGCAACCGCAGTCGTTCAGTTGACCGACGGAACCAAGGTGCGCATCTGCTCGCTGGTGCCCGGTGCAGGTGCCGGCTTGGTGCGGCCCGACGGTGAAATCTGGGTGGGGCTCCAGGTAATGCACAATCACGGCGACATCAGCCGCGATCTTGCCCACGTTGTCGAACTGGCAAAGCAGACGCCCGAAGGCACCCCAATCAAAATGACCGACCCGGGAGTCGGTCCGCGGCTGGATGAAATCGTTGATGCCGCAGGCGGGTTTGAGCTGGAACTGCACGACGACTTCAACTGGTGGCTGCAAGAGGCAGACCGGCAGAACTCAGCCGCGGTTGCCGCACTCGAAGAAGCGAATGCTTCGGTCGCGCCAACGACCAAACTCGGTTCAGTCCAGACTGCCTACCTAACCGATATGGGTGACCACACCTACCTTCGCTGGATCATGCCCCAAGACGAAGATTGCTTGCTCGACGCGCTCGCGCGTTTGCGGGCCGCCGGCGAAGACTCTCTGACCGACGGCACGGTGCTGATCGGGATATTCAGAGCCCATGGGCTGTTGGCGCCCGTCTGGGAAGTTGTAGACGTAGCTGCGGCCGACTTGGATAAGGCGACCGCCGACTTTGCCGGTCGACTTGAGCAGGCGCTGACGCTGACCGCCGAGCTGACCACGGCCGAGCGAACTTCGCGCCGCGAACTGAACAGCCGCCAAGTAACCATCCGTTGAGATGAATAGTTCATTGCAACGTCATCTGGGCGGCTTAGGCTGAATTCGTGGACTGGACCAAATTCAAGGCAGCCTTGTTCGACCTAGACGGAGTAATTACCGACACCGCCGAGGTCCACATGCGAGCGTGGGACCGGCTATTCAACGAATTCCTAACCGACCGAGGAAGTTCTTCGCCGTACACGGACGCGGACTACTTCAAGTTCGTCGACGGTCGTCCGCGCTATGAGGGCGTTAAGGCTTTTTTGGCTTCGCGTGGGATTGAAATTGAGTTTGGTGAGCCGACCGATGACCCAAGTGGTGAAACCGTTTGCGCCCTAGGGAACCGGAAGAACGGCTACTTCGCCGAGCAACTCGCGGCCGGGGTTCGCGTCTTTGACGGGTCAGTCGCGCTCATCGACGACTTGACCAAACTTGGCAAACACCTCGCTGTGGTTTCGAGTTCGCGAAACGCAAAGCAAGTGTTGGCCACCGTGGGTCTACTAGACCGATTCGAGTTGATCATCGACGGCGAGGTGGCTGCCGCTGATCAAATTGCTGGCAAACCCGCCCCTGACACCTATTTGGCCGCAGCTAGTCGACTCGGCGTCCCGGCGGCCGAATCAGTGGTGTTTGAAGATGCGGTGGCCGGTGTCCAAGCCGGGGCCGCCGGAAATTTCGGGCTCGTCGTTGGCGTCAACCGTGGGGTCGGAGCCGAGGTGCTGCGAGCGAACGGCGCCGACCTGGTGGTAGACGACCTAGCGGAGTTGCGATGAGTTCACACGAAGCTCCCAAGACTGAGGAATTTGTCGACCGGTCCCGCTGGCTCGTCGACGAATGGCGACTAGTCGAGGCCTACCCAGACTCAAACGATCTGGGCGTCACCGAAACGCTACTAACGGTCGCCAACGGCTATCTAGGGATGCGCGGCAACGTCCCAGAAGGCCGCGACTCGTACATGCACGGCACCTTCATCAACGGGTTCCACGAGACTTGGCCGATCCAGCACGCTGAGGAGGCTTACGGCTTTGCTCGGGTTGGTCAAACGATCGTCAACGTGCCCGACGCCAAGGTGATTCGGCTTTACGTCGAGGACGAACCGCTACTGATAAGTTTCGCCGATTTGGTCGAATACGAACGCACTCTAGATTTCAAGAACGGCGTATTGCGTCGCGAAATCTTGTGGCGCACTCCTTCGGGCAAGCGAGTGCGAGTGGTGACAAGTCGGTTGGTCTCGTTCGTCCAACGCCACCTTGCGGTGTTGCAGTTCGAAGTGACGTTGCTCGACGATCACGCCCCGATCGCGATCTCCTCGCAGATCCTGAACCGCCAAGACGGCGAGGACGAGTACCACGTCCGCGCCAAGGCGATGGGTGAAGGCCACGACCCACGCAAGTCCGAAACCATCGCGCGGCGAGTGCTTGAACCTCAGTACAGCTTCGGTGATGTCGACGCCGGTCGGGTCGAGTTGGGTTATCGCTGCGCTGAAAGCCAGATGACCTTGGCGGTTGCGGCAGACCACCTGCTCGAAACAGAATCGGCGTACACGAAGCGGATTCGAGTCGAGGACGACCTCGCCAAGATCACCTACCGAGTTGATGCCGAACAGGGCAAGCCGGTTCGGTTGACCAAACTGATTTCGTACCACACGTCGCGCGGCGTTCCAGTCAATGAATTGGTCGACCGCTGCCGCCGCACTCTCGACCGAGTTCACGAAGAGGGCATCGCAGTCCAATACGAAAACCAGCGCGCTTGGTTGGATGATTTCTGGGCGCGGTCGGACGTTCAAATCCACGGCCAGCCCGAATTGCAACAGGCCGTGCGGTGGAACCTGTTCCAGGTAGCCCAAGCCAGTGCGCGCGCTGAGGGTGTCGGGGTTGCGGCGAAGGGTCTGACCGGCTCGGGCTACAGCGGGCACTACTTCTGGGACACCGAAGTTTATGTCCTGCCGTTCCTGACGTACACGAGCCCCGAGATCGCCCGAAACGCCCTGCGCTTCCGGTACCGCCTGCTGGATTCGGCCCGCGAGCGCGCCGGCGAACTTTCCCAGGCCGGTGCACTGTTTCCGTGGCGGACGATCAACGGCGAAGAGGCCTCGGCCTACTACGCTGCTGGCACCGCGCAGTACCACATTGACGCCGACATTTCGTACGCGTTGACGCAGTACTTCCTCGCAACCGGAGACGAAGACTTCCTTGCCCGTGAAGGAATAGACATCTTGGTTGAGACCGCGCGGATGTGGGTTGACTTGGGCTTTTGGCGCGACGAGGCAGTCGGTACGTTTCACATCCACGGCGTGACTGGGCCGGACGAGTACACCACCGTGGTCAACGACAATCTGTTCACAAACGTGATGGCGCGGTTCAACCTGCGCGCGGCGGCCTACGGGGTGCGGCAGGTGCAAAAGCGTGACGGTTTGGTCTATGAGCAACTGCTCAAGCGGCTCAACTTGGATCCGACCGAGGTAGTGGACTGGGAGCGCGCCGCCAAAGACATGGCGATCCCGTTCGATGAACATCTCGGTGTTCATCCGCAGGATCAGCACTTCTTAGAGCGTGAGGTTTGGGACCTAGACAACACGCCGCTGGCGAAGCGACCGCTGCTGTTGAACTACCACCCGTTGGTGATCTACCGCTTCCAAGTGCTGAAGCAGGCCGACGTGGTGCTTGCCTTGTACCTGCAGGGAAACCACTTCACCGACGAACAGAAACAAGCCAACTTCGAGTATTACGACCCAATCACCACCGGGGACTCAACGCTCTCTGCTGTCGTTCAATCGATTATCGCCGCCGAAGTCGGCTACCAAGATCTGGCGCTGCGTTACTTCCACGGCGCCCTCTACGTGGACTTGGCTGACCGGCACAATAACGCCGCAGATGGTGTCCATGTGGCATCGGCCGGCGGCGTCTGGAGCATGTTGGCGTGTGGCTTCGGTGGCTTCCGCGATCACCAAGGCCAATTCACGATCGACCCGAGATTGCCGGCTGACTGGGAGGGGCTCAGTTACCGACTCACGTTGCATGGAACTCGCGTTTTGGTGACGGTCCTGCCAGATCAGGTCGAGTTGCGCGTTGAGG
>Ga0116169_1000586_pt1 | contig 36407 bp, 31 predicted proteins | sample AD_UKC130_MetaG_FD_89796 | JGI IMG/M metagenome (GOLD analysis project Ga0116169, IMG submission 89796) | Active sludge microbial communities of municipal wastewater-treating anaerobic digesters from Canada - AD_UKC130_MetaG | ecosystem: Engineered > Bioreactor > Anaerobic > Digestate | place...
CATAATACTTGCCCAAGTACACAGGATTGATGTTGGCGTAATTGGGCAGCTTGGACTTATTCAAACGTTCCAGCATGCCGTTTTGCCGCAGGATATCCACCATGTAGTCGGTGGTGACCAGCAGATCGTACTGGTCAGGGTTGGCTTCCAGCAGGGACTGCATATCTTCGTTGGAAGTCACTTCTTTGTAGTTTACTCTGATCCCAGTCTCCCGTTCAAACTCCTGGATGATCTCCCGGGGGATAAAATCGCCGCCCCATGTCATCAAGGTGATTTCGGCAGCTGCCCCCGCGGCAGACAGGGCCAAGACCAGCACAACAGCCACAAGCAGTACAGCACTTCTCTTGTTCACTCGGCAAACCTCCTCTTTTTGCTAATCAGTTGGCTGAGTCCAATTATGAAGAAAGTTCCCACTAAAATCAAGGTGCACAAGGCATTGACTTTGGGGGTGACGCCCACCCGCATCATGGAGAAAACGTGCACTGGCAGGGTTGTACTGCGCGGTCCGGACATGTAGGTGGAAATAATTACATCGTCCAGAGACATGGCCAGGCACAGCAGGGCCGCGGTGATAATGGACGGGGACACCAGGGGCAGGATGATGGTGCGCACCATCTGCCAGGTGCTCGCTCCCAAGTCTAAAGCAGATTCGATAATGGAGACATCAATCTCCTGCAGACGCAGCCGCACCATAATGTACACATAGGGTACGCAGAACAGGGAATGGGCCAGCACCAAAGTGAGGATGCCAAAGGGCAGTCGCAGGGCGTTAAAGAAAAAGAGCAGTGATACGCCCAAGGCCACCTCTGGCACAATTAAAGGCAGGATCATAATGCCCTGCAGGGCCCTTTTCATGCGGGCAGTGACCCACATGGAGATAACCGCGGTGAAGGTACCCAGCACCGCGGAGACCAGGGCCGTGAGCACAGCCACCTGAATGCTCACTTTAAAGGCCTGCCCGATGGTGCGATCCCGAAAGAGCTGCCGGTACCAATCCAGGCTCCAGCCCGTCCACTGCGCGGTGGAAGAACTGGCGTTGAAGGAGTACAAAACTACGCTGAGTACGGGCAGGTACAAAAGGACAAAGAATAAAGACAGATAGAAGATGCCGAATTTGCCGGTCTTATCCCTCATTGCAGCAGCCCCTCCCCGGTTTTATCCTTGGTCACTTTCCAGTACACGAAAAGAACCATCAGGGCCAAGGCCACCATGCCCAGGGAAAAGGCAGCGGCTAAGGGCCTGTTCCTGCCCCTGGTGGCCAGAGTATGGATCAGGTTGCCCAAAAACACGGTGTTTCCTCCCCCTAAGAGATCGGAAACAAAGTAGAGACCAAGCGCGGGGATGAACACCAGGGTGAACCCGCCCACAATTCCCGGCAGGGTTAAGGGGATGGTGATGTGGAAAAAGGTCTGCCACCTGCCGGCCCCCAGATCGTAGGACGCCTCCAGAAGGGAGCGGTCCAGTTTGTCTACGGAATTGAACACAGCCACAATCATAAAGGGCAGGAGCATGTAGGCTGTCCCCACCAGGCTGGTCCCGAACTTGTACATCATGGGCAGGGGCCGGGAGATAATACCCAGGGCCATAAGCACATTGTTGATCAACCCCGCGTTGCCCAGCAGGATCATCCAACCATAGGTCCTGAGCAGGCTGGATATCCAAAAAGGCAACATAATCAATCCCAAGGCCAAAGCCCGGCCGCGGGGCGTGAGGTTGGAGGTGATGTAGGCTACGGGATAGCCTATGCACAGCGTGATCAAGCCTGTGAGCAGGGCCAAGCGCAGGGAGTTCCAGAACACACGCAGATAGATGGGATCAAAAACCTTGCGGTAGTTGTCCAAGGTAAACTGGTAGACGATATTGCCCAGGTGGCCCCGGGAGAGAAAACTAATGGCCACCACCAAAAGCATGGGCACCCCTACCAGAATCCCGATCCATAGCAGAACAGGCACGGCCAGCAGATTTGTCTTCCAGCTCTTCATGTTACAAGCCTCTCTCTTCCCACCCAGGTTCCTGGGGAAGCAGCAGTGCTCCGCTCTCTTCCCAAGAGATGTACACAGTATCGCCCGTTTGGCATTCACAGTCGATTTTCTGATACTCCACTACGGTGAGGATCCGGTCCGCAACCCGCACTTCGATTCTGATCTGCGACCCGGCATAGTGGATGGACAGCACTTCTCCCCGCAGGGCATTCTCCACCGGTGCGCAGGAAACGATCATTTTATCCATTAAAATGGCCAAGACCGCCTCTTCCCCAACCTGCAGGGCAGCCCGCCCGGCATGGGAATGGCGCACCTGCACCACATTCTCGCCCACACGCACCTTGGAGTGCTCTTCCCCAATCTCCAACACTGTCACGGGGAAGATATTGCGGTCGCCGATAAAACTGGTCACGAACAGGTTCGCTGGATTGCTGTAGATCTCCCTGGGGCTGCCTAGCTGCTGGATGCGCCCCTGATCGATGACCACTATGCGGTCAGACATGTTCAGGGCTTCCTCCTGGTCATGGGTGACGTAAACGAAAGTGGTGCCCGTCTTGCGCTGTAGGCGGGACAGTTCGGTCTGCATATGCTTGCGCAGCTTCAGGTCCAAAGCACCCAAGGGTTCGTCCAAAAGCAGTATGGCCGGCTCGTTGATGAGCGCGCGGGCAATGGCGATGCGCTGCCGCTGCCCTCCAGAGAGCTGGTGGGGCATGCGCTTTTCATAGCCGGACATCTGCACCAGCTCCAGCACCTGGCCGACTCTGTTTCTCAGCTCTGCCTCGCTCAGGGACCTCTTCATGCGCGGGCCGTAGGCTATATTGTCGTAAACGTTGAGATGGGGGAACAGGGCGTAGTTTTGGAAGACCGTGTTCACGTTGCGCTTATTGGGAGCCAGATCCTTGATGGAGGTACCGTTGAGCAGAATATCGCCGGATTGAATCCGCTCCAACCCGGCAATGCAGCGCAGCAGAGTGGTTTTGCCGCAGCCCGACGGGCCGAGCAACGTGAGGAACTCACCTTCATTGATGGTAAAGGAGATATCCTTCAGGACATGAACATCGCCGTAGTACTTATTCAACTTGACCAAAGCGAGTAGTGGCTGCTTCACAGACAACTTCCTTCCCCGCGCATACTCAAAAGAGAACCTTTAAGCTCAGTATAGTTGAGTTACGGCGCGATGTCAAAGCCCGGAGCAGGTTTTCTCAGCCCTCCCTCAAGGCATCCACAGGGGCCATATGCGCGGCCTGCCAGGCGGGGTACAAAGCGAACAGCTGGCCCATGAGCACAGCTATCAGTGCCGCCAGGGCAGCGGCGAGGGGGTTGAGCCCCTGGATGTTGGAGAACTGTCTGTACATGATCTCCTCCACAATCGCGCTGAGCATACTGCGCGCCGTGGCCAGCGCGGCTAGGAGCCCCAAAATGGACCCGCCCAAGGAGAACACCAAAGATTCATTGAGGATCTGCCCAATAATCGAACGCTTGGAGGCACCCAAAGCTTGGCGCAGGCCGATTTCCCTGGTGCGCTCCACCACGCTCACCAACATGATGCTGAGGATGCCGATGGCACTCACCACCACCGCGATGAAGGCAAAGGCCCCAAGGAAAAAGCCCATGGTGTTGACCTGGTCCGCCATCCAGCGGGTCGATTCGTGCAGATACTGCCCGTTTACCTCCAGATCATCCAAGGACCGGTGGGCCAGCAGAATGCGGGCATCTTCCACCGCTTCATAAATCTTGCCCGGCTGGGACTTGATGTAGATGTTCTGATAGGTGGGTTCAAAGTCATCCAGGGAAAAGGACACCCCCGTGGTGCCCAAGGGATAGAGGAGGTACGCCTCGCTGATGAACAGATCCAGCAGGGGCGACTGTTGCTTGTAAACACCAATAACCTCGAACTCCCTGCTCCCTTCCCCAAAGTCGCCCAGATCAATAATCTGGCCCAGGGCCCTCTGATTGGGGAAGAGCTGTTTGGCCACCACATCAGAAATTAAAACCACCCGGTTTTGCTGTTCTTCATCTGCTTTGGTGAAGAACTGACCTTCCACCAGCTCCAGCCCAACGGCCGCCGCGTAGTCCGCGGTAGTCTCGGCCGCCAGCTGCACCGAATAGACGGCACCCCCGACCCTAATCCGCTGCAGCCACAGTTCCTGAAAAATAAAGGCCTTTTCAATGTAGTCGCTCTCTTGGAGTCTGGCCAGATCCTCGTAGCGGAGGTTGTTGGTGGCTGCCACCATCACCCGCTGTCCCTCAAAGTCATCAAACCTGGACACCGTAATCTTGGCCAAGCTGTTGCCATAGGTGCTGTGCAGGGCAGCTATGCTGCCGCTGGTGCCAAGGTTGAGGGACAAGATGATGGCCACGATCCACACTCCCAGACCCACCTGCAGAAAAGTGAGCAGCGAACGCAGGGGCCGTTTTTTGATGATGCGCAGAGTAAAACTCAGTGTTTCCAGCATCCTGCCCTTCCCCTCCTCAATCGATCCTCAGGGCATCCACGGGGTTGATGCGGGAACCCTGATAAGCCGGATAGACCCCGAAAAAGAGACTGATTAACAAGCCCAGGCCAATCCCCAAGGCCAACCGGATGCCCAGTCCGCCGGTGGCCAGCTCCCCGTATTCTGCCTTCACCACTTCAGAGAAGGCAAAGGAGAGTACTATGCCCAACAAAGCGCCGGCCAAGCCTAAGACGACTGCCTCCAGCATAAACTGGCGGAACACCTGCCCCCGGGAACTGCCCAGGGCCATGGACAGGCCGATGGATTTGGTGCGCTTCAGCAGCCGAGCCAGCATGAGATTGAGGATATTGATCACGGCGATCAACAGCCCCACTGAAGCCAGCATGCCTATGAGGAAAGCATAGCGCTGCACCTGCTTCATGGATTCCCGCCAGCTGTCCAGGGGGTTGCGCACATCTACCGCCCCTTCCCCCCATATAAGCTCCGCTTCCCGACGCACCAAATCCACCGCGGCAGCCAAATCCACCCCCGTATCCAGGCCCACGTAGATGTTGTAGAACCTGGTGCCGTCGGGACCACCGCGGTAGGTGGGAAGGACTGAAACGGGCGTCCAGGCGGTGCGGCTGCCGCTGAGTATGGCGTAGTCATCCTCTTCTTCAGGGATTACCCCGATTACGGTAAAATCCACCGGTTCCCCGTCACCGAACTCCAAGGGAACGATGCGGCCGATGGGGTCCTCCTCGCCAAAGAGATCCCTGGCTAGTTTGTCGGTGAGCACCAGCACCCGGCTGCCCTTCCGCACATCCTCGACTAAAAAGAAGCTGCCCTTGGCCGGCTGGGCGTTCTGGAAGGCAAAAAAGGAGGGAACGGTGCCCGACAGGTAAATCTCATTGCCCCGGAACCCGTACCAGAACTCATCTTCTTTCCCCTCTTCCTGGGGCAGTAGGTCGGTGGTGGCCACCCAGGCCAGCTCCACATAGGCATGCATGTGCGGGGGCAGTTGGCTGTCCAGCTCCAGGATTTCCTTTAGATCCGCATTCCAGGCCACTTCAGCGAAGCTGCTGCCCAAAAGGGTGATGGGGGCAGACTGCCACTGGGACGACTCACCCCGGCCCAGAATCTCCAAGGTGCGGAAGTAATCCATCTTCCGGAGCCGCCCGTACTCGTCGCCCAAACGGATGAAAATGGTTAAAGTGGTGATAATCACCCCAATCCCCAGCCCAATGGCCACAATGACCAGCAGGGATTCTAAGAACTGACGCTTGGAGTGGCGCAGGGACCACTTTAACTGATCCAGTAACGACACTTGAGCACCTCCTAGCGGACAACCTCATAAACCGCGTCCTGCAGCCTGCGGCCGCACAGGGCCCACAGATCCAGCACGCTGCGGGCGTAGGCCAGCTGCTGGTGGAAATATTCCATCTGGGCTTTTTCCAAGGCGAGCCGCGCTTCCTCAACCTGCAGTTCGGTCACCAGCCCTGCGGCGTACTGCCGCTGGCGCAGTTCCAAATCTTCTTCCGCCGCCCGCAGCAGCTCTCCCTGGGACTCAACTAGGTTCTGGGCTGAGCGGATGGCCTGCACTCTCCCGCGCAGCGCGCCCAGGAGGGTGCTCTCCTGCACCGCCAGTTCATGCTCGGCCTTGGCCACCGCCAGCTCCAGCTCCTCCAGGACTATTTTCTGGGGATAAAGGGTCTTGGAGGCGGTAAGCCCCAGATTCCAGCTTAGGCTCGGGTCCTCCTGCTTCTGGGCTCCTCCCCGTTCACCGGGCAGCTGACCGAGGGATACACTGCCTATGGCGCGCAGTTTCCAGCCTCCGGTCTTGCGTTCCATATCCAGTTTAGCCTGGGCCTGCTCCAGCGCTTTTCTGGCGCTGCGCAGCTCGACACTGGCGGCAAACACTTCTGCCTGGATTTCCTGCTCCCCAAGCTCCCCAGCCAAGACCTGCACTTCCAGCAGGGGCTTGTGCACGGCTCTCCCAGTCAAACCCAAAACGGTGCCCAGCTGCGGCTGCAGCTGGATCACCTCTTCTTCCAAGGCGGCCACGGCTGCCATCTGGCTGCGCAGCTCCCGGCGGAGTTCCAGATCGTCAAAGCCCGGAGTCTTCTGGGCCGCGGCCAGCTTGGCTTGGATATGGCCCAAGACAGCCTGGGCATAGTCCCGTCTGTCCATGGCCTGGCGCAGACCCATGAGCAGATCAACCACCTGCAGCACCAGCCCATTAATCTCCCGCTGCAGGGCTTCCTCAGCCGAGAGCAGGGGCGCTTCATCTGGGGGCAGGGCAAAAAAGTCGTACTGCAGGCTCAGTGAACCCGAAGGCTGCACCTCCAAGCCCTGCCCATCCAAACTCACGCCCAGCGCCCCCGCTAGATCGAGGTGCCGGCCCAGGGGAACCTTAATGGTCACGGCCCCGCCTGAGCCCAGCCATTGGCCATCTTGCAGCTGCCCGGGCTGCACAGCGGCCTCCACTTCTGGATGCTTCTTGAGTATCTCCCGCCCCTGCGCCAACTCCTGCTCCCAAAGAAACAGGGCATAACTTGTATTGTGCTCCAGGGCTGTCTGGAGTGCTTCCGCCAAGGTTAAGGGCTGGGCGGCGCCCGCCCCGGCTTGGGAGCTGCCCAAGGCTAGAAAGAACAGCAAGGCCCCTGCCCACAGCCGCAGCCTAGTTTTCATGGTTTTCACCCGATTCTTCTTGTTTGCCCATGGCCTGGAGTAGTTTCAGCCTTGCCAAGCTGTACTGCAGCAGGCGGGCGCTGTATTCCTGTTCCAACTTGGCCAGCTGTTCCTGTTTGGCCACGATTTCCGCATTGCTGATCACGCCCGCGGCGTATTTGGTCTGTTCCGCCTGCAGGGCCTTGCGTTCCAGCTCAATGCTGCGCTGGGCCATTTCCAGGGCATGGACCTGATCTAAAAGCGCATAGTAATCTGCGCGGATTTTGAAGTAAAGGGCTTGTTCCGCCTGCTGCAGCTGAATCCTGGCCTTTTCCTCGTTCCTGAGCGCTTCTTCCAGCTCCACCCGGGGGGTGAAGGGGCTCTGGGCAGCAGTTACCGCTTCCTGGGCCTTGGTTAAGGCCTCTTTGGCCTTAAGCACGCCGGCATCCAAGGCCAGGGCCAGCTCATAACACTCGGCCAGCTCCCACCCAAAGGGTACAAAGGACAACAGGAGCCGTTCAGTCAGGACAACCTCCGTATCCAGGGTCAGCCCCAAAAGCTCGTTAAACTGCATGCGTTTGGTGTCCAGCTCGATCCTAGCCCACTCGTAGCGGTGCTCAGCATCATAGAGGCTGTTGCGGGAACGTTCAATATCCAAAGATGAGAGCAGCCCCGCTTTGAACTTGTTCTCATCCATGATCAGCTGGTTTTCGGCCCGCTCCCGGGCCAGCCTGGCGTTTTCCACCGCCTCTTCGCTCTGGAGCAGCTCCTGATAGCTGGTGCGCACCGCATCTTTCAGCTCCTGGGTCCGCTCGGCGTAGGTCTTCTGGGCCTGCTCCCACAGCTTCTCCGCTTCCCGCAGCATGTCGGCATCGCCCACAATCCGGGCCCGCTCCAGGTTTGCCTTGGCGGCTTCCCAGTCCAAAGTGGCCACGCGGTAGCTGAGATTGTGCGCCAAGGCCAACTCTGTGGCCCTGTCCACCGTCAGCTCCAAAGGCTCCTGGGCGGTAGCTCCCAAGCTTACCTGCAGGCATAACAGCACCACCAGCAGCACAAAACCTACGTTCTTACCCATGCATGGCTCCTCCTTTAAGCCTCTAGGGCCCCTTGTTCAACAGCTTGATCGGAAATGATCCTGCCGTCGCGCAGACGTAGCAGGCGTCTGCCGTAAGCAGTGATCGAGGGATCGTGGGTGACAATCACCACGGTTGTCCCCTGGCGGTTGAGTTCTTGGAGAATGCCCATGATCTCGGCCCCCTGATCGGTGGCTAAATTGCCCGTGGGCTCATCGGCCAAAAGGAGCGTGGGGTTGTTGGCCAGGGCCCGGGCGATGGCCACCCGCTGCTGTTCACCGCCGGAAAGCTGGGCGGGCAGGTGATGCAGCCTGTGCTCCATCCCCACCCTGGCCAAAAGCTCTTCTGCCCGCTCCCGCCGCTCCCGCCTGGGCCTACCCGCGTACATCAAGGGCACCATCACATTCTCCAAGGCGGTGAGCTCGGGGAACAAGTTGTAGGCTTGGAAGATGAAACCGAAGTGCTGGTTGCGAATCTTGGCCAGTTCCCCATCGCGCAGCTGGGTGATATCCACGTTCTCCAAGTAGTAGGCGCCGCTGCTGGGCTGATCCAGCACCCCCAAAATGTTCAGCAGGGTGGATTTTCCCGAGCCTGATGGGCCCATTATGGACACAAACTCGCCCCGCTGGATCTCCACATCCACTCCGTCCAAGGCCCGGACCACCACATCACCCATGTTGTACTCCTTCACGATCTTCTGCAGCCGAATCACAGGGCATGACCTCCCTCAGGCAGAATTTGGATCTCATCCAGGTGGCGGAAGGAATCGTAGGAGCTGATGATCACCCGTTCGCCCAGCTCCAGACCGCGCAGGATCTGAACGCTGTTGCCCTGGAGGAGTCCAAACTGCACTTCCCGTTTTACAGCCCGCTTGCCGTCAATCACATACACAAAAAGCTGCTGCCCGCTGCTTAAGTACGCACCCCGGGGCAGGTACAAGCTGTCCGCATGTACCTGGAGGTGGATGTTGGCCGTCACCGAGCTGTTGGGACGCAGCTGGGGTACCTCCTCTACAAAATCCACCCGCACCAGCACCGTGGGCCCATCTGTGCCCTGCTTAGCCTGGGGGGCGATGTAGGATACTTCCCCCGCGTACTCCGCCTGGCCCAGACTCACCGTAACCGGAGTGCCCACCCCAAAGCGTTCGGTCTGGCCGGGGGGAACCTGCAGTTCCACCACCTGGCGGGTAAGGTTCGCCAGTTCGCCCAGCTCCTGGTGGGCAGCGACCACCCTGTTGTTGGGCAGCTTCAAGGAGAGAATACGCCCGTCAAACTCGGCCCTAACAAGAAACTGCTCGATTCTTTCCTGAGCCTTGGCCACCTTCTCTTCATTGATGGCGATAGTCTTTTCAATGGCGGCTAGATCCGCTTCGTGCTTGCGCACCAACAGCTCCAGTTCCCATTCGCCCTGGGTGACCTGGCGTTTGGCTGCTTCCACCGCCTGTTCTGCCCGCTCCAGTTCTATGCGGGGAATGGTGCCGTACTCGTACAGGAGCTTGTGCAGCTCTAAATCCTTTTCAGCAGCGGCCAGCCTCTCCTGGGCCTCCAGCACCTTCAAGCGGCCTGCCTCCAGCTCCCTTTCCTGCAGGATCCCCGTTTCCGCCAGCTTGGCCCGGGCTTCGCTCAGCTCCGTTTCTGCTTGGTTTTTCTCCTGCACAATCTCTGCTGAATACAGGCGGAGCAGGGGCTCACCTGCCGCCACATCCTGGCCTTCCTGGACATAGACCTCTTCAATAGTCCCGCCCACTTTGGGGGCAATGACCGCCACCTGCTGGGGGATGACTGTCCCCTTTACCGTGAGGGTCTCCAAAAAGTCCTGCATGCCCACGGAGGCGTAGGTGTAGAAGTTGAGCACGAAGTTTTCTTGTTTGGGCATGAAAAAATAGTAGGCTCCGTAGGCAATGGCCGCGATGACAGCCACAGTAAAGAGGGCTAAACTGAGCTGCCGCATCCTTGCCGGCGTTTTTCGCTTTTGGGGCTGATTCCGGAGCCGTTCCGGAAGAATTGATTCGCTCATTGCTGTGACCCTCCTCCGGATTAACTTTCGTGAGACTGAACACCGTTCCTGTTGTGAATTGCTGGATGCGGGGCGCTGGCTGCGCTGCCACAGACTTCTCCGAGCTAACGACGATTCCTCGCGGCCTGGGGTAACTGGGAGAAACCATTTTCCCTTCCCTTGGCAAGCAAAAAAGCCAGGCAGCACCGGGCTGAATCCTGGCTTTTATCTTCTCACACTAAAATCTGTTCAATTTTCTCCAAAAGCTCGGGGCTCAGTTCCACATCCACAGCTTTGACATTGGCTTCGATCTGCTCCGGACGGGAAGCACCAACTAAGGCGCTGGCCACATTGGGCTGACGGAGCACCCAAGCCAGGGCCAGCTCCACCAGGGTGAGCCCAGCCTCTTCCGCCAAATCCTGGAGGGCATCCACCTTCTTGATTACCCCTGAGGCGATGTGCTCCTGAATCCACTGGTTGATCTCTGGATTGGCCCCCCTGCTTCCTTCAGGGATGCGCCCGCCCCGGTACTTGCCGGTAAGCAGCCCTTGGGCCAGGGGCGAGAACACTATCTGGCCGATCCCGTGCTTCTCGCATACCGGAATCACTTCCGCTTCGATCCAGCGGTTGAGCATGTTGTACGCCGGCTGATGCACCACAATCCGATCCAACAGGTAGCGGTCGGCTACCCGCACCGCTTCTTCGATTTGGGCGGCGGTCCACTGGCTAACGCCCACGTAGAGCACCTTACCCTGGCGCACCAGGTCATCAATGGTGCGCAGGGTTTCTTCCACAGGAGTTTCCGGATCATAACGGTGGCAGTAGAAGATATCCACGTAATCCAGTTCCATGCGCTTGAGGCTGGCGTGCAGCTGTTCGAACACGTGCTTGCGGGACAAGCCCCGGTCGTTGGGGCCGTCCCCCATGGGCCAAAACGCTTTGGTGGTGATAATATACGACTCCCGGGGGAAGATGCGCAGCGCCTTGGCCATCACCCGCTCCCCCTCACCCCGCTCGTACACGTTGGCAGAATCAAAGGAGTTGATCCCCAGCTCATAGGCGCGGCGGATGGTCTTCACCGCAAGGTCTTCATCCACGGTCTTGCCGTAGGTGAGCCAACTGCCCAGGGAAATCTCACTAACCTTGAGGCCCGAACGGCCCAATCTCCTGTATTTCATGCCCGTCTCTCCTTTCTTAGAGTTCTGCTTCCTTACCCTTGTCTGCAGGCGTTGGACAGCATGAGCTTGATCCGGTTCAGCTGGTTTACTTCGCTGGCACCGGGATCGTAGTCTATGGCAATAATGTTACTATCTGGATAAGCATTTTTCAAGCCCCGCAGCACACCCTTGCCCGTAACATGGTTGGGCAGACAGGCAAACGGCTGCATGCACACGATGTTTTTCACACCGTTTTCGAGGAGATCGATCATCTCACCGGTCAAAAACCAACCTTCCCCGGTTTGGTGCCCTAAGGAGATGAGTTTGGATGCAGTTTGGGCCAGCTCCCAGATGAATTTGGGTGGTGTAAAGCGCTTGCTTTGGGCCAGCACCTGTTTGGCGGCGCTGCGGTAGAGCTCAATGACCTTGATCAGCGCGCTGCTGCCCCAAGCTTCCAGCTTCTTGCCCGCGAGATACCTATACTTAAAGCTAAAGCCCAAAAGGCAGTACAAAAGGAAGTCGATCAGCTCCGGCACCACCGCCTCTGCCCCTTCCTCCTCCACCAGGCTCACGATATCGTTGTTCGCGGTGGGGTGATACTTCACCAAGATCTCACCCACCAGCCCCACCCTTGGCTTCTCTGCCGCCACAAGCTCCAGGGAGTCGAACTCCGCCACCATTTGGGCAATGTTCTTCCTAAACCTCCGGGGAGATAGGGAGCGCAGGGAAAGGGTGCAGATCTCGTTCCACTTTTCATAGAGCAGGTTGGCAGAACCAGGTACCTTCTCGTAGGGCCGCACCCGGTGCAGGCACTTCATCAGTACATCACCGTACACCAAAGCCATCATGCCCCGATGCAGCAGCGGCGGGGTGAACTTGAACCCGGGGTTCTTCTCAAACCCCTGGGCGCTTACGGATACCACGGGGATGTGTCCCCAGCCGGCATCCTGCAAGGCTTTGCGGATGAAGCCGATGTAGTTTGTGGCCCGGCACCCGCCCCCCGTTTGGCTGATGACCACCGTGGTGTTGTTCAGATCATACTGGCCAGAGTTCAAAGCCTTTAGCAGCTGCCCCACCACAATGATGGCCGGGTAGCAGGCGTCGTTGTTGACATACTGCACGCCCACATCCACCGCCTCTTTGTCCCAGGCCGGACAGACCACCATGTTGTAGCCGGAGAGGCGGAATGCTTCCTGCAGCAGCCTAAAGTGGATGGGCGCCATTTGGGGTACGATGATGGTGTGCTTGCCCTTCATCTCCTTGGTGAAGATCCTGCGCGCATAGCGGTACTCCCCGCCCTGGGGCCTGCGTCCCAGGCGGGACCGCTCCAAAACAGCCGCCCTAAGGGAGCGCAGCCTGATCCGGGCGGCCCCCAGATTGCTGATCTCATCGATTTTCAGGCAGGTGTAGATCTTCCCCCGGGCCGCGAGGATCTCCTGCACCTGATCCGTTGTGATGGCATCTAAACCGCAGCCGAAGGAGTTGAGCTGGACCAGCTCCAAGTTTTCTTGGGTGGAGACAAAGGCCGCGGCCGCATACAGCCGGGAGTGATAGGCCCATTGATCCACTACCCTCAAAGGCCTGGGAACGCGGCCCAAATGGGCTACAGAATCTTCCGTGAGTACAGCCCAGCCTAGCTCGTTGATGAGCCGGGGAATCCCGTGGTTGATTTCTGGATCCAGATGATAGGGGCGGCCTGCGAGCACTATGCCCCGCAGCCCCTTGTTCTGGAGATAGGCCAGGGTTTCTTCCCCCTTGCGCCGCACATCAGCCCGATAGCGCTGCAGTTCCGCCCAGGCCTGCTCCACCGCCGCCCTTATCTCCTCCGGCCCGATCCCCAGAGGGGCAAACTCTTCCTGCAGGCGCGCGGTAAGCCTCTCCTTGTGGTGGAAGGGCAGGAAGGGGTACATGAACCGTATCTGCCCAGCCTGCACCGGCCCCACATTCTGCTTAATCACCTCGGGATAGGAGATGACAATGGGGCAGTTGAAGTGGTTGGCTGCCGCGGCCTGCTCTTTGTGCTCATGGGTGAGGCAGGGATAGAAGATGAAGTCTACACCCTGTTCCACCAGGTCCATGATGTGCCCGTGGGCCAACTTGGCTGGGTAGCACACAGACTCGGAGGGGATGGTCTCCATCCCCTTTTCATAGATCTCCTTGGAAGTCCGGGAGGAGAGTACCACAGAAAAACCAAGCTCAGTGAAGAAGGTGAACCAGAAGGGGTAATCCTCATACATATTCAGCACCCGGGGCAGGCCCACCTTACCCCGCCTAGCGCAGGCAGGATCCAAGGGCTGGTAGGCAAAAAGCCTGTCCCAGCAGTAATCGAACAGGTTGGGTAGATCCTCCCGCCCCTTCTCCTGCCCCGCACCTTTGCTGCAGCGATTGCCGGAGATGTGGCGGCGGCCTTGGCCGAAGTAGTTGATGGTGAGCAGACAGCTGTTGGCGCAGCCCCGGCACCTGGTGTGCCTGGTCTCCAGAGAGAGGGCCTCGAGGGCCTTACGATCCAACAGCTTAGAGCGGCTGCCTTCCACGTAACGCTCCTTGGCTATAAGGGCGGCGCCGAAGGCCCCCATAAGGCCGGCAATATCTGGCCGAACCACCTCCCGCTCTGCCAAAAGCTCAAAGGCCCGCAGTACCGCATCGTTGCAGAACGTCCCTCCCTGCACCACAATCCTGCGGCCTAGATCATCGGTCTTCCTCAGTTTGATCACTTTGTACAGCGCGTTTTTCACTACAGAATAGGCTAGGCCCGCGGAAATATCGCCTACGGTGGCCCCTTCCCGTTGGGCCTGCTTTACCCGGGAGTTCATAAACACTGTACAGCGGGAACCTAAATCCACTGGTTCGGCAGCAAACAGCGCCTCCTGGGTAAACTCCTGCAGACTGAGGTTCAATGAATGGGCGAAGGTTTCCAAGAAGGAACCGCAGCCGGAGGAACAGGCTTCGTTTAACAAAATCTCGTCGATGGCGCCATCTTTAATGCGCAGGCACTTCATATCCTGGCCTCCGATATCCAGGATAAAATCCACCCCGGGCAGGAAAAACTCCGCGGCTTTGTAGTGGGCCACCGTCTCAATCTCCCCCAGATCCACCTGGAGGGCCGCCTTGATCAGCCCTTCCCCGTAACCTGTCACCGCTGAATTGGCGATCCAGGCCCCTGGCGGCAGGACGTCATAGAGCTCCAAAACCGCCTGCCGCGCGGACTTCAGTGGCTTTCCTTCATTGCTGCCGTAGTAGGTGTAGAGGATGGCCCCTGCTTCATCGATGAGTACAGCTTTAGTGGTGGTGGAGCCCACATCGAGCCCTAAGAAGCATTTCCCGGAAAAGCTGCCCATGTCGCGCCGGCGCGCCCTTTGGCTGTGGCGGGCGCGGAATGCAGCCAGCTCCCCTGGGCTGGAAAACAGGGGGGGCAGCCGCAGGGTCTCCTCCATTTTCGCCTCCCGGGCCTGCCGGACACGCTGCATGACCTCGGAGAAGGGGCGAGGTGCTTCGTTTGATCCAGAGAGAGCGGCGCCAATCGCCATAAAAAGCTGGGAGTTTTCGGGAAAGATCACCTGCTGAGGTTCGAGTCCCAGGGTTTCAATGAACCGTTTGCGCAGTTCGGAGAGGAAATAAAGGGGGCCACCCAAAAAAGCCACATGGCCCCGGATGGGCCGGCCGCAGGCCAGACCGCTTATCGTCTGCACCACCACGGCCTGGAAGATGGAGGCGGCCACATCTTCCCTGGCTGCCCCATCGTTGAGTAGGGGCTGAATGTCGCTCTTGGCAAAGACCCCGCAGCGGGCAGCTATGGGGTAGATGATCTTGTGCCCCTTGGCCAGTTCATTGAGGCCCGCGGCATCGGTGCGCAGCAGTACCGCCATCTGATCGATGAACGCTCCAGTTCCCCCAGCGCATATGCCGTTCATGCGCTGCTCTAGGCCGCCGCTCAAAAACGTGATCTTGGCATCTTCGCCCCCCAGCTCAATCACCACATCGGCCTCGGGGTGGAAGGTGCGGATCGCTTTCGTGCCAGCCATAACCTCTTGCACGAAGGCAACGCCCAGCTGCTCCGCGACGGCAATCCCCCCCGAACCTGTAACCGCCACTGTCACGTCGTAATCTCCGTATTCCTCGTAGGCCTGGGTAAGGAGGTTAACCACCCCCCCTCTGATCTCCGCATAATGCCGCTCATATCTGGAAAAAAGCACCTGGCGACTTGCATCCAAAATGACCAGCTTAACGGTGGTGGAACCCACGTCGATACCCATGTGTACTGCTCTGCCCAATCACAACTGCCTCCGTTTCTGCCAGATCATTCCTAATCATGTATTAACCTTTAGGGCCCAAAAAACCTCCTTCCGCCTAAACGCCCCCCTCCAACCGCTCCGTTGTAGATCAGCGCAGCTAAGAGGATCAGGGCCAACCAACCCTGCTCCAGCCAGATGTTGATCACCAGCAGAAGAAAAACGGGCAGCTCCATCTTCCAGCTCCAGTCCCGCTCCGGAAGGGGTCCCCGGAGCAAGTAGAAGCCGAGAACCAAGAACACCGCGAGGATAGTAAAGGGTGAACCCCACAGCACCAGGCAGGCCAGCAGGAAGGTAATCCCCACCAGCCGCTGGATCCGCGGCCCTGCCTTCAGGGCCGCCAGTATCCGGAGCACTATTATGGATACAGCCAGGGACAGGGACAGCTGGGCAGCCCAGTGCCCCACCACCTTACCCACGTCCAGCGGGGGCAAAAAACAGATGCGCAGCAGTGCCAGGACAAAAAAGGCCCCCACATGAAAACCATAGCCCAGCTGCTCCACTATCTCTTTCAACTTCTTCAGCACAGCAGCACCCCCAGAAAAATTAATCGCTCAAATTGCTCTTCTCAATTAAATTGTACGCAATTTAGGCTGACCCTGCCAGACCGGGAACAAAAAAGAATCGACCCAGCATCCTGCTGGATCGATTCGCGCTGCTCTGGGGTTCAGCTGCGCACATAGGCGGCCACGGCATCGCGGAGGAAGCGGGCGGCACCAGCCCCGGCCTGGCCATCATAATAGGCGGTAAAGCGCTCATCGGCCACGTACATCTCGGCCCCGCCCAGATGGGCTTCCTTGGAGTAGTGGGGCCAGAAATAGGTGAGCCACTTGCGGTGCAGCTCGGCAATCCTGCGGCCTTCCGCTCCAGTTGGGTCTTCCTTGCCCACCGCCTTCGCCAGGGAGTCGATGATCTCCTTGCCCAGCTGCTCCACTTCCCGGTACTGCTCTTCGCTAAGGCCCATCAGCTTGGCGTTGGAAGCATCCACTTCCTCATCGCCCCACCGCTGCCTGGCTTCCTTACCGTACTTCTCCTCGTTTTCCCTGATCAGCTGTTCCTTAAAGCCCAGAAATCTCTCTTTGTCGCTCATGGGTTGTCCTCCTTCCAGTTCAGCCAAGGTCCGCTCCACATTCTCCAGCAGCAGATCCAGCTGCCTTCTCTTCTCCAGCAGCTGCGTGCGGTGTTGGAGCAGGGCCTGTTTGGCGTTGAAGTGAGGTGAATCCAACAGTTCCTTGATGGTGTGCAGATCGACCCCGAACTCCCGGTAAAAGAGGATCTGCTGCAGACGCTTCACCTCTGCTGGGCCGTACATGCGGTAGCCCGCTTCACTCACCCAGGCCGGTTTCAAAAGGTCGATCTGGTCGTAATAGCGGAGGGTGCGGCCGCTCACCCCTGCTAACTCACCCAACTGCTTGACCGTATACTCCATGAACTCACCTCCTGAGCTGAGTATAAACCTTGACGTAACGTCAAGGTCAAGGGGGAAAATGACCAGCATCAGTATCTGCGGGCGCATCTCATTGACACTACCTGGATCCTAACGTAAGATCTGTGTACAGCTATCGTTCGCGCAAAGGGGTGGCCCCATGATAAAAGTGATCAACAACCACACCGATCCCCGGATCAACCTGGCGGTGGAAGAGTACGTCTTAAACTACCTCGATCCCAGTGAAGAGTATGCCATTTTGTGGCAGAACGAGCCCACGGTGGTGATCGGGCGCAATCAGAATACCCTGGCCGAAGTGAACAGCACCTTCGTCAAAGAACGGGGCATCCATGTGGTGCGCCGGCTGTCCGGGGGCGGGGCAGTCTACCACGACCTGGGCAATCTGAACTTCACCTTCATTGTGGATGCGGAAAGGGAGCGGGTGAGCAACTTCGAGTACTTCACCAGGCCCGTGATTCAGGCCCTGGCCAGCCTGGGAGTGAAGGCTGAGTTTTCGGGGCGTAACGATATCACCATCGATGGCAAGAAGTTTTCCGGCAATGCCCAGTACTGGTCCAAAGGACGCCTGCTCCATCACGGCACGATTCTGTTCAACTCGGATCTATCGGTAGTGCAGGAAGCCCTCAACGTTAAGGCAGACAAGCTCCAGTCTAAGGGCGTCAAATCGGTGCGGAGCAGGGTAACCAATATCTACCCTTATCTCCAGAAGCCCATCACCATTGAGGAATTCAAGGAAGTTTTATGGAAGTACCTGGTTCCCCATGGCGAAGGCCGGGAATACATCCTCAGCCCTGAAGAGTGGGACATAGTGCACAAAATCAAAGAGGAGCGCTATGCGCGCTGGGATTGGAACTACGGCGCATCTCCAGAGTGCGAAGTGGAAAAAGAAGCCCGCTTCAGCGGCGGCAAGCTGGAACTGAAGTTTAACGTGCGCGCCGGCCTCATTGAGGACTTGCACATCTTCGGCGACTTTTTCGGCCGCCGGGATGTGACGGAACTCGCCCAGATGCTGAGCGGAACCCCGTATCGGGATGATGCGGTGGAACAGGTCCTGGCTGAGGCAGAGTTTGAAGAGTTTTTCTTCAATATCACCCGGGAAGAGTTCCTCCACTGCCTGTTCGCTTAACCCTGCCCAAAAACAAGCTCCCCTGGCTGCCGCTAGCCGCCGCCAGGGGAGCTTTTTTGCCTTGCCCGGCTATTTTTTCTTAAAGACGTGAATCGCCTGCCCTAGGGCCGCATGGGCCGCCTCCATTACCGCCTCAGAGAAGGTGGGGTGGGGATGGATGGCCTTGGCCAGTTCGTGCACGGTGGCTTCCAGCTCCAGGGCCAGTACCGCTTCGGAGATAAGGTCGGTGGCATGGGCAGCCACGATGTGTACGCCCAGCACTTCACCGTACTTCTGATCAGCCACGATCTTGATCAGACCCTCCGCCTCACCTTCCGCAAGGGCTTTGCCGTTGGCGGCCAGGGGGAAGGTGCCCACCACTACCTCATGGCCGCGGCGCAGGGCCTCCTGCTCCGTCAGGCCCACCATGGCCACCTCCGGGAAGGTGTAGATGCAGGCGGGAACCTTGTCGTAATCGATGGCGGCGCTGCCGCCCAAGATGTTCTCCACAGCCACCAGCCCCTCCGCGGAAGCGGCATGGGCCAGCATCTGCTTGCCGTTTACATCACCGATGGCATACACTCCCGGGATGCTGGTCTCCAGGCGTTCGTTGGTGCGGATCGCGCCCCTCTCCAGCTCTAGGCCCAACTTGGAAACGGCATTTAGGTTGGGCCTGCGGCCCAGGCTCACCAAGACCACATCCCCTGAAAACACTCTGCTTTCCCCTTTGATCTCCGCTACTACCTGGGAGCCCTCGAAGCGCTGGATATCTGCCCCATTGTAGATCTCCACGCCCTTTTTCTGCAGCAGCCGCTGCATGTAGCGCTGCAGATCGGCATCGAGGCTGCCCAGTACTGTGAATTTTTCCAGTACTGTTACCTGGGAACCCAGGGCGTTAAACAGAGCCGCAAACTCCATGCCCACCACCCCGCCCCCAACCACAATCAGCCTCGCGGGGATCTCCTTCAGCTTCAGGGCCCCGGTGCTGGTCACGGCATTTCCGCTGTGCAGAGCCTCCTGCAGACCGGGAATGGGCAATACCGCGGGGCTGGAGCCGGTGGCGATGATCAAGTGCTCCGCGGAGATTTTCTCCCCGCTGACCTGGATGGTGTGGGGGTCCAGCACTTCCCCCCAGCCGCGCACAACTTCCACGCCGTTTTGCTTGAGTAGACCCTGCACCCCTGAGTTCAGCTGGCTGACTACCCCGTCCTTCCGCTGCTGCATGGCTGCCCAGTCTGGGCTTACTCTGCCCTCCACTCTGACACCGAAGGCTTCAGAGTTCAGAATGTCATGGTAGATCCTGGCGCTCTTCAGGAGAGTCTTGGTGGGAATGCACCCCTGGTTGAGGCATACCCCGCCCAGCTCCCCCGCCTCAATGAGTACTGTGTTGGCGCCCAGCTGGGCAGCGCGGATGGCGGCCACATAGCCGCCGGGCCCGCCGCCCAAAATGGCGATCTTGTACTTATACCCGGCCATACCCGTACCTCCTAACTCAGCAGGAGCAACAGGGGCTGCTCCAGGTATGCTCTCAGTCTCTTGATGAACCTGCCGGCACTGCCGCCATCGATAAAGCGGTGATCAAAAGAGAGGGTGACCGGCAGGATCTGGCGGATGGCAATCTGATTATCCTCCGCCGCCACTGGCCTTCTGGTGATGGAACCAATGCCCAAAATCGCAGCCTCAGGGTGTTTGATCACCGGCACGCCGGCTAAGGCGCCCACTGCACCGTAGTTGGTCAGGGTAAAGGTGCCGCCCTGGATTTCCTCCAGGGATAAGGTGCGTTCCCGGGCCTTTTCGGCCAGGGTCTGCAGTTCTCTGGCTATTTGGAGCAAGCCCTTCTGGTCGGCGTTCTTGATCACCGGGACCAAGAGCCCATCGGGGGTATCCACGGCAATACCCATGTTGTAGTACTTCTTGAGGATAATCTCCTCCGTTTCTGCGGAGAAGGAAGCATTGAACAGGGGGAACTCCCTTAGGGCCAGCACTGCCGCCTTGATGATGAAGGGCATGTAGGTGAGCCTTGCATCCTCCTGTTCGGCCAGTACTTTCGCCTGCTGCCGCAGCTGCACCAGCTCCGTCACATCAAATTCGTCCATCACCGCGGCATGGGGGATCTCCCGTTTGGACAGGGCCATATTCCGGGCCACGGTCTTGCCCAGAGTGGTAAGTGCCACCCTTTCCTCCAGGCCCTGGATCGGCGCCGCAGGCTGGGGCGCAGCTGGCGCCGGGGCCGCGGGGGGTATGGGCTGCTGCTCTGCTTCTGCAGCCCTGAGGATATCCTCTTTCATCACCCTACCCCCGGGTCCGCTGCCCGCCAAGGCATTGATATCCACGCCCAGATCTTTAGCCAGTTTGCGGGCTACGGGGGTAGCCAGGGCCCTGGGCCGGGCAGGTTCCGCAGGGGACTGGGCATGCTCACTGCTGGCGGCCAGTACCTGGTTGGAGGTTTCCAAAGCCCCCACAACCGCCCCGCTATCCCCTTCGGCGGCGGGCTCAGCCTTGGCCTGGGTCCCTGCTTCACCGATCTGCACCACCACATCCCCCACGTTGATGGTCTCGCCCTCTTCCCCAAAGCGGGCCAAGATGATGCCGCTGGCCGGGGAGGGGATCTCCGCGTTCACTTTATCTGTCTCTACCAAGAAGAGGGAATCGCCCTCCTTTACTTCCTGCCCCACTTCCACAAACCACTTGAGAATGACTCCTTCAGCAATACCTTCTCCGATATCGGGAAATCTGAATTCAATCACAGTTCACCCTCCTCAGCTTAGAACTGTGCCACCTGGCGCAGGCCCACTGCTATGCGGGCGGCATCCAGGAAGTAATGGTGTTCTCCCCTGGGCAAGGGGATGGTGATGTCAAAGCCCGCGATGCGCGCAGGCGGCGCCTCCAGGTAGAGAAACGCCCCTTCATTCACCAAGGCCACCAGCTCCGCCCCGGGGCCGAAGGACTTGGCCGCCTCGTGCACCACCGCGAACCGTCCCGTCTTCCGCACCGACTCCAAGATGGTGTCCCGATCCAGGGGGGAAATGGTGCGCAGGTCAATAACCTCGGCGCTGATGCCTTCGTCCTGGAGCTTATCTGCGGCTTTCAGGGTTTCGTGCAGATAGGCTCCCCAGCTCACCACGGTGAGATCCGTGCCGGCTCTAACCACCTTGGCCTTCCCCAGGGAGATGGTGTACCCTTCTTCGGGAACCTCCTGTCTGAACGCCCGGTAGAGCCTGGAAGGTTCCAAAAAGAGGACCGGATCATCATCCTGGATGGCTGAAAGCAATAACCCCTTGGCATCATAGGGGGTGGAAGGGACCACCACTTTCAAACCTGGGATATGGCCGAAGAAGGTCTCCAGGCTTTCTGAATGATGCTCCAAAGCCCTGATCCCGCCCCCGTGGGGCATGCGGATCACCAAGGGCAGGTGACGCTGGCCCCTGGTGCGGTTGCGCATCCGGGCCACATGGGAGATGATCTGGTTAAAGGCGGGGTAGACAAAACCAGAAAACTGGATTTCCGCCACCGGTTTGAGCCCATTGAGGGCCATGCCCACGGCCGTGCCCACAATGGCCGATTCGGCCAGGGGAGTGTCGAAGCAGCGGTCGGGTCCGTACTTCTCCTGCAGCCCCACGGTGGCCCTGAACACGCCCCCTTCTACGCCCACATCTTCCCCAAAGACCACAACTCGCTCATCTTGGGACATGGCCAGATCTAAGGTGTGGTTAACGGCGGTAATCAGGTTCATGAGGGCCATTTAGTCCACCTTCCCTTCTAAATACTGGACGTACTGTTCATACTGCTCCCGCAGCTGCGCAGGCATCTCTTTGTAGGTGTACTTAAACAGGTCCTCCACCTTGGGTTCGCCCTCTGCCTCCACCTCCCGGAACACTTCCAGGGCCTGGGTGCCGTATTCTTCATAGAGGGCGGCATCCCGCTCTTCACTCCAGAGGCCCCGCTTGAGCAGATAGGCTTTCATGCGGCGCAGGGGGTCCTTGGATTTCCACTGCTCCACTTCACTATCCTCACGGTACTTGGTGGGATCATCGGAGGTGGTGTGGGCACCCAAACGGTAGGTATAAGCTTCAATCAAGGTTGGCCCAGCGCCCTTCCTAGCCCGCTCAATGGCTTCTTTAGTGGCTGCATACATGGCGAAGAGATCGTTGCCGTCCACCACAAGGCCGGGGATCCCAGCGGCCACAGCCTTTTGGGCCAAAGTCTCTGCCCGGGTCTGCTTTCGCCGGGGAACGGAGATGGCGTACTGGTTGTTCTGGACGATAAAAACGACCGGGGCAGAAAACACGCCGGCGAAGTTCAAGGCCTCGCTGAAATCGCCGGTGGAGGTACCCCCATCGCCGATATAGGCCACGGTTACATCCTGTTCGCCTTTAATTTTCGAGGCCAGGGCCACCCCCACCGCGTGGTGCATCTGGGTACCAATGGGAACCGAAATGGGCAGCACCCGTACGCCCTCCGGGAAATGGCTGCCGTACTCATTGCCGTACCAGTAGAGGTAGATGGTCTTCAGGGGAATGCCCCGGTACAGCCAGGCCCCCAGTTCCCTAAAGGCGGGAACCAGCCAGTCATTGCTTTCCATGGCCGCGGCCGGACCAACCTGCGCGGCCTCCTGCCCAGTGTTGGGGGCATAGGTGAGCATGCGCCCCTGCCGCTGCAGCTGCAGGGCCTTATCATCTGCTGCTCTAGTAAACACCATGGCTTTATATAACTCCAACCACTGTTCGTCAGTAAGGGCTGGCACCAACTCGGGCTGGTGAACTGCTCCTTCCTCATCCATGATCTGGAACATCCGGCCCGATAACGCACCGTAATCCCGGATCAGATCCACTCGTTCATGAATCAACACAGCAACCCCACCTTTCCGGGTCTATTTATTAGTTGCTTGCTTAGTTTTAGCATAGCAGATATGAGATTGGGTTTCAATCTCATTTACCCGGGAATGGTGGCCTTTACAATTTCTTTCCAAAGCAAGCAGAAAGCCCCGGGATTAACCCAGGGCCCTCCGCCTGACCAAGCTGCGCAGCTGGCCCAGTACGCCGGGCCGCGGCTGCGCCTCTATTGTCTTTTTGGGGATTTGATTGGCCAAAAGGTAGTTGAAGTAGGGGCTGTTCTTTTCCGGGAAACTCACGGGACTGCGCACCGAGAGGAACAGGCGCTCCCGGTTCTGGCTGCTGCCTGCCGCCAGCCCCCGCTCCCGAAAGAGCCTGACAGCAACTTCATAGCCCCGGGCGATCATCTCCGGGATGTACTCCACCTCAAAAGTGCCGATGTTGTAAATCAAGGGGTTGATGGTGATAATGCGGCTTTGGGCCAGCGCCCGATCCTGCAGCCGATCTTTGAACTGGGCCCAGATCATAATGTCCAGGGACTGGTTGAGGATCTCCAGGGGCCCGTCGGCCAAGATGGTGTCCCGGCGCATGCCGGCGTAGCCCAGGTTCACCCCGAGGACCCGCTGGGCCCGGCCCAAGCGCACTGCGATGTTGAGCGGGTAGCCATCCCTCAGCCCGCCGTCCACATAGCAATCCTGTTCCTGGGCAAAGGTGGCGGGCACAAACACCCCGGGGATGCTGATACTAGCCCGCACCGCCTGGGCGATGGTGAGATCGTCCCGCAGTACATACCCTGCCCACTCCCCGTTGGCATCGGGCTCAAGGCCCAGCGCCCTGTAATCGCAGAATACGGTGGGCTGGCCGTTGTTCAAGTTCACCGCGGGGATGAGCAGCTGGCACTTGGACAGCTCCTGAAAACGCTGGACAGGGAGGCTCTGGGCAATGATCTCTTCCAAAGACTTCCCGCGCACAGCTCCGGTGAGTTTGCGGAAATCCCAAGTCAGCAGGGCCAAAACCGCCCCGGGCCAGTTCAAGTCCACAATTCTCCCCTTGGCCTTGCTGTAGTCCACAAACAGCTGTTCCAGCTGCGCGGCTGAAAGCCCCGCGGCGTAGAGCGCGGCCACAATGGAGCCTCCGGAGGTGCCCACCACCACGGCCGGCTCCAGCTTGTATTCTTCCACAGCCCGCAGCACTCCGACCTGGGCAGCAGCGCGCACACTGCCCCCAGAAAGGACCAAAGCTAGGTTTTCGCTCAACCTGGCATCCTCCTTGCAGATTATTGAGTTCACAGGTGGAAAGCAGGCACGGCAGGCAAGAAAGGAGAGGGCTTATCAGACGAGGCTGTGCTAGTTTATGTACCAAGCCGCAGCTTGGTCACTGTATTTTAATTGACACTATTCTGTCAATTGGGCCCCAAAAACTTCCCGGAGTCCTGGGGCAGCGGGCTCCGGGATAAGCCTAAAAGCCCAGGTCGTTGAATACCGCCGGCCGGGGCATAAGGCTGACCTTGCTCAGCGGCCAGTAACGCCAGATCGCTCGGCCGATAATCAGCTCCCGGGGCAGAAAGCCCACCCGGCTGAAGCGGCTGTCTTCACTGTTGTTGCGGTTGTCGCCCAAGACGAAATAAGTACCTTCGGGAACGATCTGGGGAGCAAACCCTATGCGGGCCGGCGCTAGAGTATAATCTTCTTCAATGGGCTGATCGTTGATAAAGACTACCCCCTGGATGATGGCCACCTTATCCCCCGGCAGACCAATCACCCGTTTGACGAATTGCTCACTGGGGTTGGCCGGATTTTTGAAGATTATAATTTCGCCCCGGGACGGTTCGGTAAAGCGGTAAGAAATCTTATCCACCAAGAGCCTCTCTCCATGGTGGAGGGTGGGGAGCATGGAATCCCCGTTCACAGTGTAGGCCCTGGCGATGAAAATCATGATGAAGGCGGCAATCAGCACCGCGGAGATTACTGTCTCCAGAAGCTCGCGCAGCGGGCTTTTTTGTTTTCTCTGCACTATTGGCTTCAATCTAGTTACCTCCAAGGTTGTGGTGGGCTGGATGAATCTTAATGAGATTTCCACGCGGGTACAGCAAATCCTGCCTGTTTTCACCCCCCAGAGAGCTGGGAACAGCTGCCACTTTACAGCTCCCAGAAGCAGGACTGGAGAACGTGCTTGTACAAAGGCACCGTGTCATAGAAAAGCTCAGCATCACGCCTGTCCAGGGCTTCATCCAGGCGGGCTTTGAGGGTGATGGCCCAAAGCAGCAGATCAATCTGCTCCCTGACAAACGACGCAAAACCCGGAGCTAGCTCGGGAGGGACGGCTTCGTTGGGCACAGCAATGTCGCGGTACCAGTCGGGCGTGTCCCCGCTGAAGACAAGCTGCACATGGATAAGCCCCCAGTAGCTCTGTAGAGCTTCCCAGGCCAGGGCAGGATCGGTCAAACAGACTTCCTGGGTCTTCTGGGTCTTGCGCTGAAGCCCTCCGTTCACCAAAATGAGCTGTTCCTCCTCACTGCCCAAGCTGAGCTCAAAGGGTACTCCGCCGCTCCCTTGTTGGGAAATCACCATAGTATTCGGCAGGTAAGCTCTGGTTGTGACGAAGACCAACCTCTGCAGCTGGGTGGGCTGGGCACAAATTTTCTCCAAAAGGTCCCGGCAGCCCTCGTGTTTTAGAGGAACTTCGCAAAAACGGCGCAGCGCATATTCCTTGTGGATGATCATCTCGCCCCTCCTCGCACAGAAGATCATTACACTATATGCGCGTGCAGCCTAATAATTATCCAGCCTTTTCCTAGGGGCAGTGTACAGTGAGCCCGTCATAGGCCAGGAAAACGCCGGGGGGAAGGGTTTTGCTCACCGTTTCATGATCCATCAGGTGGGAAATGTGGGTGAAGTAGGTTCGCTTGGGGCGCAGCTCTTCCACCAGCTCCAATGCCCGGTCCAGATGCAGGTGAGCAGGATGGGGCTTAAAGCCCACGACACCCAAGATCAAAATGTCCAGATCCTGCAGCAGCCCCAGGGAAGCGTGGGGGATGGTTCTGCAGTCCGTTAGGTAGGCAGCATTTCCGATACGGTAGCCGAAGATGGGCAGGGTATCGTGGAACACGGGCACGGGCTGCACCAAAAGGCCCTTGACCTGAAAAGGACCTTCCACCACGTTGGTTTCGATCCAAGGCCGATCCTGGTGGCGTTCGGTCTGCCGGAAGATGTAGGCGAACACCTCCCGCAGCTCGGCAATGGTGGCGGCACTGCCGTAAACGGGCACACGCCTGTTGGTGAGGCGGCTGAAAACCCGCAGATCATCAAAACCGAACACGTGGTCAGCATGGCAGTGGGTATAAAGCACGGCATCAACCTGCCTGAGCCCAGCTCCCAGGGCCTGCAGGCGGAACTCGGTGGCGGTGTCAATCAGCAGGCTTGTCCCCTCCCAGCGCAGCCAGAGGGAGCTGCGGGTGCGTTTATTTTTCGGGTCTGGGCTGGTGCATACAGGGCAGGTACAGGTTAGCACAGGGACACCGTAGGATGTGCCGGTGCCCAGGAAGGTGATCTCCATACTACCATCCTTTCTCTCCTTGACCAGAACCTTTGTTCTGTATTATAATTTACTCGAACACATGTTCTGGAGGAGGAATATCATGATCGTGTACTGTGGCTTGCGCCACTTTTATATTCGCCATTTTGAACCTTACCAGGCAGAAGCACAGGACACATACTATATTTTAACACACAAGCAGAAGGTCTGGGATTTCTCCCCCGAACTGAAAGCGTACGGATATACTCCGCAAGCCGGCAGCCAAGCAGTTTTGCGCCTGGATAAACCAGTACTCACCCTAGCCATCAAACCCCAGGATTTTCTGCCGTGGGCCCAGAAATGGCATGCTTTTTCCCGCCAGTATACCACCGAGCTGGAGGTGGAGTACCCCCACGCCTGGTACCTGCGTTTCGAGCAGCCAGTCATCTTCCAGCAGTTTATCCTGGATTGGGCTGAAAAACTGCGCCAAGAGGGCTGGGAAGGGATCTGGGGCGCGGGTGAAAGCAAACTGGTGGCCAAACTAGCCGCGCACAACCTCCCGGGTCCAAACCGCGTGGTTCCGGCGGAGCAGACCCAAAACTTTTTGCAGCAGCTCCCCCTCCGCCGCCTGCCCCTGGAAGAACTGGACGCCTTAGAGAAGCTGGGCGTCACAACCGTGGGCCAATTGGGGGAAATACCCCTGGTGGAACTGGCCAGCCAGTTTGGACCCAAGGCTCCAGCCCTGCACAAGCTGGGCCGAGGGGAAGATCTGGTTCCCTTTCAGGCTGAACAGATCCAAGAGTGCCGCTGGTCCTTGGACTGCACCGTGCTGGAGGGGTTTCTGCGCCCCCTGCATCCCCACGAGCTCAAGCCCTACCTTAAACAGGGTATGGAAGAGCTCGCCGCTGCCCTGCACAGCCAGCACAAAGCCGCGGGGCGGCTGCAGCTGGATATGTGCCCAGCCCAGGGCCCGCCCCTGAAAAAAGAGCGGCGTTTTAAGGAGGCAGGAACCCAGGCCAGGCTTTTCCTGCGGACTGTGGAAAGCCTGCTGCCCCCTGAGCCCCTGGCCCAGATTGAGATTGTCCTCAGCGAGCTGGAGCCTTCCGCCGCGGCCCAGCTGAGCATGTTTTGGGAGCCCCAAGCGCCCAAGCCCCTGGAAGAAGAACTGGCCCCTTTTACCCAAATCGGGATAGAACTTCCCCGCCGGGAACAGCTTTTGCTTTTGTGGAAGGAGTGCTTCACATGAGCAAACTAGTCAATCAGCCCATTCAACTGCAGTTTGCCGGCAGTTTCCCCGCGGCTTTCCATTTTGGCCGCAAATTCGAGATCAAGTATATCCTCAACCACTGGCGCGAAGGGGGCCAGTGGTGGCTGAATGAACCGGAACTTTTCGTGTACGAAGTGCTCACCAATAAGTGCCGCTGCGAGCTGCATTTTCTGCCCAGCCAGGAGCAGTGGATTTTATACCGCATCACGGATTAGGGAGTGTCCAGCATGTTTGTCCACCTGCATGTCCATTCCCCCTATTCTTTCCTCGATGGTGCCTCCTCCCTAGAGGCACTGCTCAACCAAGCGGCGGAGTGGGAGATGCCGGCCCTGGCCCTAACGGACCACAATAATCTAAGCGCCGCGGTGGACTTTCACAAACTGGCCCTAAAACTGGGCATCAAACCCATCCAAGGTGCGGAAATCACCACAGAAGATGGTACCCACCTCACCCTGCTGGCGGAAAACAACCGGGGCTACCAGTCCCTCTGCCGCCTGATCACCGCAGGTTTTGCCCGGGGATCCCGGCACCAATGCCTGGTACCCTGGGAAGCCCTGCAGGAAAATGCCCAAGGCTTAATTGCCCTCAGCGGCTGCCACCGCTCCGGCACTGCCCAGGCCGTTTTGCGCCGGGATCACACCCGGGCCAAGGCAGAAGTGCTGCGCTTAGTGGAGATCTTCGGGCCGGGCCAGGTCTACCTGGAAATGATCCAAAGTTACCTGCCCTTCCACAAGCGCCTTCTGGAGGGAATCCACCAGCTCCATCAGGAGCTGCGCGTACCGCTGGTGGCTACCAACAACGTGCATTACCTGCGCAAAGAAGATTTCCCCATCCATGATCTGCTGGTGTGCGTGCGCACCCAAACCCGGGTACAGGAACTGCACCCGGAACGTCCCTTCAATGGAGAAAACTACCTGGCCTCCCCGGAAGAAATGCAGCGGCGCTTTGCCGCCTTTCCAGAAGCAGTGGCCAATACCCTGGAGATTGCCCAACGCTGCCGTCCGGCCCTGCAGCTGAATCAAAACCTCTTCCCCCGCTATTTTCCGGAAGAGGGGTCGGAAAAGGCCAATCAGTTTCTGCGCGAGCTCACCTGGCAGGGCGCCCGCCGGCGTTACTCCTTCCTTTCCCCGGCCCTCAAGGAGCGCATCGAGCATGAGCTGAACATTATCGAACAGCTGGATGCCGCCGATTATTTCCTCGCCGTCTGGGACTTAGTGCAGTATGCCCAAAAACACGGCATCCGCTATGCCGGGCGGGGTTCAGCCGCGGATTCGGTGGTGGTGTACTGCTTGGGCATCACCAATGTGGATGCCTTTTCCAGAGGGCTCCTCTTTGAGCGTTTTTTGAGCCTGGAACGGGCCCAAAAGCCCGATATAGACGTGGATTTCGATGCCCGCTACCGGGATCAGGTGGCGGATTATGTTTACAAGCGCTACGGGCCAGAGCGGGTGGCCTCAGTGTGCACCTTCCACACCTACCACGCCCGCTCGGCCTTAAGGGATCTGGGTAAGGCTTTAGGCTACAGGGAAACTGAGCTGAAGCGGCTGACCAAGAACATTACCAGCGTGCCCGCGGACGGCATCCGCGCCCTGCTGCACAGGCTGCCCGAGCTCAAACACCATCCCCTGCATGAGCAAAAGTACGCCAAGCTTTTGGATTACTGCGCCGCCATCAATGCCTTCCCCCGGCAAATGGGCACCCACTTGGGCGGATTGGTTGTGAGCGGGGAGCCTTTAACCCAGGTCACCCCCCTCCAGCCCTCAGCCAAGGGCGTGCTCATCACCCAGTTTGATAAGGACACCATCGGTGATCTGGGCCTGATTAAAATTGACCTCCTTTCCCTGCGTACCCTCTCGGCCGTATCCGATGCCGTACAAAACCTGGGGTCTAAACTTAAATACGAGGCCATACCCTTGGATGACCAGGCCACCTTCGCCCGGCTGCAGCGGGGCGATACCGTGGGGATCTTTCAGCTGGAAAGCCCAGCCCAAAGGAGCCTCCAATCTCGGCTGCAGGCGGACCGCTTCGAGGACATCGTGGCCAGCGTGGCTTTAATCCGGCCCGGGCCCATTAAGGGCAACATGGTGGATCCCTACATCGCCCGCCGGCACGGCCGGGAGGAGATCACCTACCTCCACCCCAAACTGAAAAAAATCCTGGCCCCCACCTACGGAGTGGTTTTGTACCAGGAGCAGGTGATTGAAATAGCAACGGAAATCGCGGGCTTCACCCCAGGGGAAGCGGATCATCTGCGCAAGGTGATGACCAAGTTCCGCTCCCAGGGGGAGATGGAGGAGATCGGCCGGGAATTTGTTCGCAGGGCCTTGAGCCAGGGCGTGGAGCGGGAAACGGCAGAGCTGATCTTCTCCTATATTGTAGGCTATGCGGGCTACGGCTTCTGTGAAGCCCATGCCGCGGCCTTTGCCGATACGGCCTACCGCACCGCCTACCTGTTAGAGCACTTCCCTGCCCATTTTTATGCTGCCCTGCTCAACGCGCAGCCCATGGGGTTTTACCCGCCGAACACCCTCTGCGTGCAGGCGCGCAGCCGCGGGATCAGAATTCTCCCCCTGGACATCAACGAGAGCGAAGCCGAATTCACCGCAGGGGAAGACTCCATCCGCATCGGGCTCAAACAGGTGAAGGGCATGGAAGCCGCTTTTCTAGAATCCATTTTGGCAGAGCGGGCCAAGGGGAAATTCAGTTCAGTACAGGATTTTGTGAACCGCACCAATGTGAGCAAAGATGTGACGGAGAACCTGATCCTAGGCGGGGCCTTTGACTGGTTTTCCCCCAACCGCCGGGCCCTGGTTTGGGAACTGCCCCAACAATACCAGAACAAAAAGGGGAGCCTCTTTGGAGAAACTCCTCCGGCGTCAAGCCGCCTTGCCGATTTTACCCCCTTTGAGCGCTGGCTGAAAGAATACTCCGTTCTGCGCCTTACAGCCCAGGGGCATATTATGGACTTTTTCCGACCCACTCTACCGAAGAACGTCCTCACCAGCAGGGAAGCTGCTGCCCTGAAGGAAGGCACTGTGCAGATGGCAGGGTTGGTAATCCGCCCCCACCGGCCCCCCACCCGCAGCGGCAGAACCGTGGTTTTTTTGACCTTAGAGGACGAATACGGACTCATGGACGTTACGGTCTTTGAAGAGGTGTATAAGAAATACGGTCGAGTAATCTACAATGAACCCCTCCTGTTGGTGACGGGGGATATTTCCCGGCGCGATGAGTCGGAGCAAGCCAGCATCATCGCCAGCCGCATCCAGCCCCTGCGCTAGCCCCCCTTCATTCCTTGACCAGGTTGGTCGATTATGTTACACTGAAATCGACCATAGTGGTCTAAACGGGGGTGTGGCCATGAACGAGGCCTTTCAAAAACTGGACCCGGAGAAACAGCGGCGCATTTGGGATGCGGTCCTGCGGGAGTTTGCCCAGAACGGCTACGCCAATGCTTCCACCAACCGCATGGTCCAGCAGGCGGATATCGGAAAAGGCATGCTCTTTTACTACTTCAACAGCAAAGAAGAGCTCTTCCGTCGGGCCTTGGCGTACAGCCTAGACTATCTCCACAGGGAGTATGTGAGCAAGCTGGATTATGGGGAGCCAGATTTCATCACCAGGTTCGTGCAGATCACTGAGCTGAAAATGCGCGCCTATCTGCACAATCCCCTGCCCTTTGCGTTCCTGGCCAACCCGCAGGTCAGCCAAGACGCAAAACTCCTGGCCCCCGATCTACTTCAGCGCCTGGAAGACCTTGCCAGAAGCGAGATGGGTAAGCTTTGGGCCAACGTGGATACCAGCCTCTTTCGCGATGATGTTCCGATCAAACACGCCATGAATCTGATCCGCTGGTCCTTGGAAGGCTACCGAAGCGAACTGCTGGACCGCCTCCAGGATCAGAACCTGGCCGAACTGGATTGGCAGCCCTACGTTCACGAGTTCTACGAATTTTTAGGCCTGCTGCGCAAGGTTTTGTATAAGGAGGGGGACCATGGCCATTCTCAAGGTCAATAATGTGACGAAAAGATTTGGGCAAGTGACCGCCCTCGCTGGCATCAACCTCGAAGTCAACCCGGGGGAAGTGTACGGGTTTATCGGGCCCAATGGAGCCGGAAAAACCACCACGATCCGCATCCTCCTCGGGATCCTGCAAGCCACCAGCGGTTCTGTGGAAGTTTTCGGCCTGGATGCCTGGCGGGATGCGGTGGAGATCCACAGGCGCATTGCCTATGTGCCGGGGGATGTGAGCCTGTGGCCTAACTTGACCGGTGGAGAAGTAATCGACTTTTTCGTCAGGCTGCGCGGGGCCAGCCGCAAGAACCGCCGGGAGGAGCTGATCGAGCGCTTCGACTTGGATCCCACCAAAAAATGCGGCACCTACTCCAAGGGCAACCGGCAGAAAGTGGCCCTGGTGGCGGCCTTTGCTGCCGATGCGGATCTTTATATCCTCGACGAGCCCACCTCTGGCTTGGATCCTTTGATGGAGCTGGTTTTCCAGGAATGTATCCAGGAACTAAAAGCCCAGGGCAAAAGCGTTTTCCTCTCCAGCCACATCCTCTCGGAAGTGGAGAAACTCTGCGACCGGGTGAGCATAATCCGCCAGGGCAGGATCATTGAAACCGGGTCCCTGAAGGAACTGCGCCATCTGACCAGAACGCGGGTGCGGGTGGAAACGGCCCAGTCCCTCCCCGACCTGAGCAGCCTGCCTGGCCTTCATGATCTGGAAGAGTTCCCCGGGGGCGCTTCCTTCCAAGTGGATGGGGACCAGCTCGGACCTGTGCTCCAGTACCTTAGCCAGTACCAGATCATCGCCCTGGAAAGCGCCCCTCCCACTTTGGAAGAGCTGTTCATGCACCACTACAAGGGGGCCCAGTAACATGAACCAGCTCTTTACTAACACCGCAACCTTGGCCCGTTTGATCTGGCGGCGCGACCGGGTACAGATCGTCCTTTGGCTCCTTTCCCTGATTATCTTTACCATTGCCGTGGCAGCCACGTTTCCTGTGCTCTATCCGGAAGGGCCCGAAAGGGAGATCATTGCCCAGACCTTTACCAACCCCGCCCTCATCTCCATGCTGGGGCCTGCTTACGGAATCCACAACTACCATCTCGGAGCCATTATGGCCCACCAGATGCTCTTGTTTACCATGGTGGTGGTGGCCATCATGAACATCCTGCTCACGATCAAGCATACCCGGCGGGATGAAGAGCTCGGACGCATCGAAGTAATCCGCTCCCTGCCCGTGGGCCAGCTGGCCACTGCCTCCGCTACCATGTTAGTGTTGGCCATCACCAACGCGGTCCTGGGTCTAGCGGTAAGCTTGGGATTGGGCCTTTTGGGCTTGACAGGAATGGACTGGATTGGTTCCTGCTTTTTCGGGGGAGCACTCAGCGCGACGGGTCTCTTTTTTGCCGCTGCAGCCCTGCTCTTTGCCCAGCTGACCGAAACCTCCCGGGCCGCCTTGGCCTATTCCTTTGGCTTTCTCGGCCTCTCCTTTCTCCTGCGCGCGGTGGGTGATGTGGGCAGTGAGCCCCTCTCCCTCCTCTCGCCCCTGGGCTTAGTGCTGCGGGCCCAGGTCTATGTGCGCAATTACTTCTGGCCCTTGGGAGTGGTGTTCCTCGGCGCAGTCTTCCTTACCATGCTGGCTTTCCGCCTCAACACCCGGCGGGATCTGGAAGCGGGATTTGTACCAGCCAGGCCGGGCCGCAGCCACGCTTCCCCCTTTTTGAGTGGTCCTTTGGGTTTGGTGCTGCGGCTAGAGCGGACCACCATCCTTGGCTGGACCGTGGGTATGTTCATCTTAGGTGCCTCTTATGGCTCCATCTTTACTGATGTGGAGGATTTTGTGCACAGCAGCGAGCTCTACCAGCAGATGCTGCCCCACACTGCCGGTGCTTCGGTTTTGGACCAGTTCGTGGCCATGCTGCTTTCAGTCCTCTCCATGCTGGCTGCTGTGCCAGCACTGCTGGTTATACTCAAACTTCGCGCCGAAGAGCGGGCCCACCGCATGGAACACCTCCTGGCGCGGGCGGTCACCCGCCAAAAGATCATGGGCAGCTTCCTGGGAACGGCTTTGGTAGTTGCTGTGGTCATGCAGTTGGCGGGGGTTGTGGGACTGTGGGCCTCTGCCTCGGCCGTAGTGGACGATCCCTTTGCTTTGGGCCAGGCCCTGCAGGGTGCCCTGGTGTACCTGCCCGCGATCTGGGTCCTGGTAGGCCTGGCGGCATTGCTTGTGGGCGCTGCTCCCAAAGGGGCCAACCTGGCCTGGTTCTATCTTGGCTACACCTTCTTTGTCTCCTACTTCGGCAGCCTTCTCCAGATCCCAGCTTGGATGTCTAAACTTACGCCCTGGGGATACATACCCAATGTGCCGCTGGAGCCGGTACGTCCCTGGACCGCAGCGGCCGCCCTGGTCCTGGCTGCGGCGCTCATGGCCCTAGGCCTCGCGGGTTACCGCCGACGAGATATCTACGGATAACAAGAGGGCCGGGGGTTCCCGGCCCTGCTGCTAGAAATATTCGGAGGAACTTACCTGGACAATCTGCTCCTCTTCCCCTGTTTCGGCATTGAGGTAGATGAGGTAATACTCATCCTGGTAGCGCACGCCCACCCTTTTGGTGAGCACCTCCCCCTGCTCGGCCGTGGGAATGAGGGCTAACTTTTCATCCAGGATTTCCAGCTCGGGGCGCAGTTTTTCCCGCACCTGCCAATTCTGCGCGGGCAGCTGCTCCAGCGTTTCCAACCTGCTCTGGGCGGTATAATAGGCAGTGCCCCAAAAACCAAGAATGCTGCCGTCGGCCGCGCTCACCTGTACCTTCACCGCTTCGCCATAGCGCAGTATACCGTCCCGGTTGGGTACAAAGGTCAAGGTGGCCCTGTTCTGCAGGATCTGGAGATCGGTGAGGTGCAGGGGAGGAAAACCCCGCTGCTGCAGGAACTCTCGGCCCCTGGCCACCAGGTCCTGGGCGGCGAGATGGCTGGCCGCCACTTCTTCCGAAGCCATCATCCAGAGCACCACCCCCCCTGCTGGGAAACCTCAACAATTATGCGGCCCCGTTCGTCTTTGGCTTCCACGGTGTAAGTGGGGAGCTGTCCCTTGGATTCGCCCGTCACCTGGAAGTGCAGCTCGCTGCGGCCGCAGAACTCCCTGGCTGCCTCCACTGCCTGCTCGGGCCCGATGCTTTCCCCGGGGATTTCAACCCTGCCCTGGGGCACCTTTTGGGCCAAGGGCGCCCTCAGTTCCCCCAAAGAAGCGTTGATCGCGGCGAAGGACTGGAGCACCTCGGGTACCGCAACCGCGGCGGAGAGATAGCGATCCCAGGAGACCAAAGGAGATTCCCCCTGTTTTTCTAGGACCAATTTCTCCAGCTCCCCGCTGACATACTGCACCTGGCTGTACAGCTCCTCCAAGGCCGCGGGATCCCCTGCTTCTCGCACATAAAGCTCGGCCTGCTCAGAGACCTCGTCCAGCAGCGCGCACACCCCCGCCAGGTCCACTTCCCCCAAGGGCAGTTCACCTAGGTTGCTCTGGGCGGCATACACCAAACGGCGCAGGTTGGCCCCTACATCTCCCCTCTGCTTGGCGCTCAGGGCGAGCCTGGCCCGCGCCATTTCCCCAGTGAGCTCCTGGAAGTGGGTAGCCAGTTCGCTTAAGGCCCGGCGGTACGCGGATTCCACCTGAACCTGGTAGAGGCGCTGCAGGTAGTACTGACCCGCGGCAAACCCCACACCCACAAGCAGCACAGCGAAGACTATTGCTGTTAAGTGGCGCCGGACAGATGCGGACACGGCCTTTTCCCCCTAACCTGTAAACACGTGTTTGCCGATGGTCTTCAGCACGGGGCGCTGGCGGATCCAGGCGCTGCGCGTTTTGGCGGGATTATAGAAGAAGAGGGCACCCCCTGTGGGGTCCCAGCCATTGAGGGCAGCATGGGCAGCCTGCACCGCGGCAGGTGTGGCAGGCTTGTTCACTGTGCCGTTCGCCACCACCGAAAAGGCCAGGGGCTCGTAGACCACACCTGGAATAGTATTGGGAAACTCAGGGTGCTTGAGCCTGTTGAGGATGACAGCAGCCACCGCCACCTGGCCATCATAGGGTTCCCCTTCTGCTTCAGCCCGCACCACTCGCGCCAGCAGATCCAGATCCGTCTCGGAAAAGGTCTGCCGCCAGCTCTCTAGTTCCACCGGTTGATCTTCCGGGGCCTGGGGCGGAGGCGCCTGCCAGCGGTTCCACACCAGGAAGGCAACCACTAGAACAGCTGTGACCACCCCAAGGCCCCGCAGCAGCTTGGCATATTTCCCCACAGCGGCTCTTCCTTTCTCAGCTTATCTAAGAGCAGGATTACCCTGCCCAATCCAGAAGTCTTATGGGAATGCACTCTGTTCCTGTAGTTCCAAGGAGGATGTTCTGATGCAACTATCCAAACTGGCTGTTCGCCGCCCAGTCGCCGTAACCGTCTTCGTTATTATTGCCCTCATCTTCGGAGTTATTTCCCTGCAGAGAATTGGCATCGATCTCCTGCCGGATATCAACTTCCCCATCGCGGTAGTGGTTACCATCTACCCAGGGGGAGCAGCCCAGACGGTAGAACAGAACGTCACTATCCCCGTCGAAGGAGCCCTTGCTGGCATTAGCGGC
>Ga0116169_1000591_pt1 | contig 36161 bp, 29 predicted proteins | sample AD_UKC130_MetaG_FD_89796 | JGI IMG/M metagenome (GOLD analysis project Ga0116169, IMG submission 89796) | Active sludge microbial communities of municipal wastewater-treating anaerobic digesters from Canada - AD_UKC130_MetaG | ecosystem: Engineered > Bioreactor > Anaerobic > Digestate | place...
CGCTCGTGATCAGCAGCGCCTCGCCCGCCCTCAGGCGCGCCACAGTGCCGTCGCCCGCCTCGACGGCAAGCACGCCTTCGGTCGCGAGCGCCAGCGCGGTGCCGCGCAGCGTGACTGGCACCTGCGCAGCGCCAGCGCGAACCCGAACCAGCTCAAAGTCGCGGATTCCCGGGGCAAAATGGTCGATCTCTGGGTGCGTGCCGGGTGTGGGAAGAAGCCGCGGCTGCACGAGCGCGTGCGTGTCGAGCACGTGCAACAGCTCGTCAACGTCGATGTGTTTCGGCGTGAGGCCGCCGCGCAACACGTTGTCGCTGGCGGCCATCAACTCGACCCCGAGCCCCGACATATAGGCGTGCATATTGCCTGCGGGCAGCCAGAGCGCCTCGCCCGCGCCCAGCACCACAAAGTTCATCAGCAGTGCGACTGCGACGCCTGGGTCTCCCGAATACACCGCCGAAAGTTGCCGCGCATTTTCGAGCTCGGCACCAAACTCTCCCGCGCGCGCCGCCCCGACCGACGCCTCGATCGCGACTTCGATGCCCGCGATGACTTCGGGCGGGGCCTCGGCGAGCAACCAGCGGACGGTGCGGCCGATCGCGGCGGCATCCGCGTCGGCTTCCGCCTCCGAGTCAGTATCAGCGTCGACACTCGCGCCCGCGACCCCATCGCCGGCCCCCAGAAACTCGAGGAGTGTGGCGACCGCGCGGGCTGCGGCATCCGTCGGCGTTTGCAGGCCACGCAGCAACCGGTGGGTCGCCGCGAGCGGCCGAAATCCGCAGAGGGCATGAAACTGCTCGCTGAGCGCGACGATGACCTCGGGTTTGTGGCCCGGGTCACGATAGTTGCGCTCGGGCGCGTCGATCGCGATGCCGAGCGCATTCTCGCGGGCGAACCCTGCTGCACCCTGCGCCGCAGACGGGTGCGCCTGGAGCGAGAGCGGTTCGGCGGCGGCGAGCACCTTGAGCAAGTAGGGCAAGGGCTGTGCACCGGATGCCTCGAGCCACACGTCGAGTGTTCGTCCCGTGCCATCGCCCACCACGGCGGGTGATCCAGGGTGGTCGCCGAGCCAGAGTTCGGCCTCGGGCTGCCCCGAAATTCCGCGCCCCTGCAAGGCGGCGAGCGCCGTCGTCGAACCCCAGGCGTAGGCGCGCGGAGTATTCGTGAGCGGCAGGAGCATGACTCAAGGCTAGCCAGGCCGCGTGGGCCACGCGAGCTGGGGCACTTCTTGCTCGCGTGCCACCGCTCGCTGTCGCACGCCCGCGCTACTCTGAAGGCACTATGGCCGCACTCTCGAGTCACCCCGTCGCCCCGGCGCCCACCGCGCCGCCGCGCGCCTCGACTCGACACCTCCTCCTGCGCGCCTACTGCATCTTCATGCTCTTCATTGCGCTGGCGACAACGTTCTGGTTCAACCTGCTCGGCGCGATCGGCCTTGCGAGCCTGCTCGGCGCGACGCTGGTCGCGACGCTGGTGATCTGGATCGCCGGTCGCCCACACGTCGTGTGGCGTCGGCTGCCATGGTTTGCGCTCGCGTTCGTCGCGTGGGCTGGGGCATCCCTCATCTGGTCTTCATGGCGAGACGCCACCGCAATCACGTGGGCGGTGCTGGTCTTCACGACCGTGCAGGCGCTCTTTCTCGCTTCGGCGTTGTCGTGGCGAGGGCTCGTGCGTGCCGTGGCATCGGCCCTGAAGTGGGTGATGGGCCTGTCGCTCGTGTTTGAGCTGTGGGTCTCGCTCGTGGTGCGCGCACCAATTTTGCCGAACTTCATGCTTTGGAGCGGGCAGCACGAGACCGAGCTGTATTGGTCGCGCAACAACCTCTTCGACGGCGGGCGCATTCAGGGCATCGTTGGCAATGCGCACTTGCTCGGTATCGCGGCACTCGTGGCGATCATCGTCTTCGCCGTGCGGATCGCGTCGGGCGCACCCCGCCGCGGCTGGCTCTACGGGTGGATCGTGCTGTCACTGTTTTTGCTCTGGCGGGCCAATTCGGCCACCGTGTGGTTGACCGGTGTCGCGGTGGCCGTGGTGTTCGCCACCGTCTGGCTCATGCGCCGCGCATCACGCCCCGGCGAGCGCACGCGCTATTACCTCGGGTTCGCGGCGATTGCAGTGATCGGGGGTGCGGCGCTCGTGTTGTTGCGCGGCCCGATTTTGCAGGTGTTTGGCAAGTCGGGCGATTTTACCGGCCGCACCGAGATTTGGGCGGCCGTGCTCGCGCGGGCCGCTGAGCATCCCGTCATCGGTTCTGGGTTCTCGACGCCGTGGCTGCCGTGGGTACCCGAATTCGATCACTGGATCGTCGTGAACGGGCTCACCGTCTTTCACGCGCACAACATGTGGCTCGACGTGCTGATGCAACTCGGCATTGTGGGTGTCGTCCTGATGGCGGGCATCATGCTCTCTTTGGTGTGGCGCGCATGGTTCTTTGCCGTCGATCGCCCCCGGTTCGACCTCGTGGCGAACCGCCCCTACAGCGCCGTCACGCTCGTGCCGATCCTCCTCACCGCGGTGCTGCTCGTGCAGGGGCTCGTCGAATCGCGGCCGCTCATGGAGTGGGGTTGGCTGTTTATCGTGATGTTCGCGTTCAAGCTCAAGCAATCGCCGCTGGTCGATGTGGGGCCGCGCGAGGAGCGCGGTTCGCTCCGCACCCGGGCAGAGCGACTCACCGAGCAGGCGCAGGCTCAGGCGCGTCGCGCCCAGCAACGGGCGCCGCGGCACACCCCGGCGGCACCCAAGGCATGAGCACGCCGCTGTCGCTTTCGCCCTCCGCGCCGCGCGGCCCGCTTCGGGCGCTCCTGTATTCGGCCGAGATGGCGCGCGCGTTCACGCTGACCACAATCGGCGCGGTGTTCGCACTCCCCGCGATCCTCCGACTTCTCGGGCAGACCGGCGCGATCAGTGTGGTCGCCGGCCTGTGCCTCATCGGCGGCGCGATGTTGCTCGTTCGCCGCGACGAGATTTCGTGGCCCCGGCTCCTGCCATCCACCCTGCTGCTCTTTCTTTGTCTCGCGCTTGCCAGCAGCATCTGGTCGACGGATCGGGGCCGCAGCATCCTCGGGTGGCTCGCTCTCGCATCGATCGCATTCTTGGCCGTGGCCGTCGCCCATGTTCGAGACACGCTGCAGACGGTGCGGGCAACGGGCGATGTACTTCGGATGCTGCTGGGTGTCTCTCTCGCTCTCGAGATCCTGAGCGGCATCCTGCTCGACATGCCAATCTCGTTCCTCGGCATCCAAGGCAATATCGCCCTCGGCGGGCCCGTGCAGGGAATCTTCGGCACCCGAAACCTCCTGGGGCTTGCCACCGTCATTGCGCTCATCACGTTTGTGATCGAGTGGCGCACCTCGAGCGTGAGCACCGGCACTTCGATCTTTTCCGTCGTGCTGGCCGGCTCGCTCGCGTTTCTGAGCGCCTCACCGACGGTCTACGTCGTAGCGCTTGGCGTGGGGCTGGCCACCGGGGTGCTCACCCTCGTGCGGCACACCGCGCCGGCCCGCCGCAGCCTCGTGCAGGGTGTGCTCGCGGGTGTCGTGCTGGTCGGCGGCGTCACCGCCTACATATTCCGGCACACGATTATTGGTTGGCTCAATGCCGGTTCAGACTTTTCGACTCGTGCCGAGCTGTGGGACGCGCTGCTCACCCTCGTCGAGCTTCGCCCCGTACAAGGCTGGGGCTGGTTCGGTGCGTGGGACAGAAATGACCTGCCGTTCTATCTCATCAACTCGATGGTGAACGACCGGCATGCCAGCGCGCTCAACGCCTACCTCGACGTCTTGCTGCAGATCGGCTGGGCGGGGCTCCTGCTGTTCTCACTCTTCTGCGGCGTCGCGCTCGTGCGTGGTTGGCTCGTGGCGAGCCAGCGCCGCTCGGTCATCTACGCCTGGACGCCCCTGATCACCGTCACGCTGCTCATCGAGTCGATGTTCGAGAGCTTCACGCTCGTGGGCGCAGGCTGGTTCATGCTCGTGCTGTGTGCGGTTCGCGCTGGCCAGTCGCGCTCCTGGCGCAATCGTTTCCAAGACCGGGATGCCCCGACCGGCACGGTCGAGACGCGCTAGGTTGCGCGGGGCGCGCCCCCGGCCTCTCGAACGCGCGAATCATCGATGCACAACCAACACGGGTAGGCTGTGACGGTCATGACGAATCCCGAAGCCCTGTCGAATCCACAGCGTGGTTCGGGCACTTCCGCACCCTTCGATCCTGCCTCAGCTACGATCGCCATCGTCACCTACAACCGGTCGCACCTGCTGCGCGGGTTGCTCGAATCGATCATCACGATGGAGCCGAAGCCCGGCCATGTCGTCATCATCGACAACGCGTCGTCTGACGACACCACCGCGGTCGTCGAGTCATACCGCGAGCGTCTCGGCACCGAGCTGGTCTATCGCCGACTCGACACCAACACGGGCGGCTCCGGCGGCTTCAGTGAGGGCATGCGCACGGCGTACGACCTCGGCTCCGAGTGGATCTGGCTGATGGATGACGACGTCGAGGTGCTGCCCGACGGCCTCGCTCGCATGGGCGACTGGACCCCGCGCTTCAAGAGCATCCAGGGCCGCCGTTACGACTACGACGGCAGCGAGTTCTATTGGCAGTACCGCCTGTCGATCCCGCTCGGCATCCCGATCCCTTTCGCACCGGCTGGCTTCGACGACTCCCGCTACCGCGTGATGAACTCGGGATGCTTCGAGGGCATGTTCATCCACCGCGACATCGTCGCGAAGATCGGCCTCCCCGACCCGCGCTTCTTCATCTACTGGGACGACTCGGTCTATGGCTGGCTCGCCTCCCTCCAAACCACCGCGGTGATCGTCGACGAGTTCGTGCTCCGGCGCACGCGCGAAATCAAGCAGTGGGACATGGGGATCCGCCACCTCAACGCCTCAAGCAACGCGTACCGCTACTACATCATGCGAAACCGCGCGTTCATCAAGCACTATTTCAAGGAGCAGGGCGCCTACAAGCCCGTGCGCTTCGCCCTCGGGTCGGCCCTGACGTTCTCAAAGGAGCTCATCCGCCTGGTCTTTGTCGAGCGCACGATTCGCGGCACCTCGAACCTCTGGCGCGGCGTGAAAGACGGTCGCGTCTTGGCTCGGGATGCCTCGTGGCAGCCGATGCCACCGCTCGAGGCATAGCCACAAGGCGGGTTACGCCTGCGGTTCGCCCGACTCCGTACCTGCAGCGAGAATTTCAATCGCGAGCAGGACGCCACGGGCCACCCCGCCTCGCAATTCGACAGGCACGCCCCAACGACCCTCCACATCGCGGGCCATGAGCCCTACTGCGGCCAACGACTGCAGCGCCGGGTCGTCGAGGTCTCGCGTAGGCGCACTCTCATTTCCAGAACCCAAAACGCGCAACAGGCCCGAGAGCGCTTCCGCGGTGCGCAGTTCGCCTTCGGCCCCACCGCCCTGGACGGCCCCGAGCGCCACGAGCTCAGCGACAAAGATCGAAACGACGCGGACCGCCAGATCGAGCGGCATCGTCTCACCGGGCGCCCACTCGCTGGAGCGCGGACCACGGCGGGCACGTGATGCACTCGTCTCCACAACGCCCGCGTGCGAGAGCGCGGTCCACCATGCGTTCACCAGCGACGAGGACGCCCCCGCTTCCGCCGCGGCACCCAGCATGTCAGCTAGAAGCTCGACATCGTTCGGGCGCAAGGTACCGGCCTCAGCGACCTCCTTGCTCCGACCGATCCACTCCAGGAGCGCGTCGACGCGCGCGATGATCGGGAGCTGCGCAAAGGCGGCACGCCGTTGTTCGGGCGCGGTGTCGTCCTCCTCGGCGAGCGAACGCGCAACGGTGGCGAAAGCAAGCCTGCCGCCATTCAGCGCACTGGTAATCGCGGCGTGCGCCCCCTGCCACTGGTTGACGTCGGCGCCCAGAGCGAGTCGGAAGTGCGTGTAGTCGCGAAGCGTCGCCAGCGCGTTGTGGGTGACTTCGGGCCGCTCAGCATCCGCGGATTCTTGGAGGAGCTTGATGAACGGAACAATATCTTCCGCTCGCACGAGGTCGAGCTTGTGGGTTTGAGCGCGCTCGAGCAGCGCACCAAAGAGTTCCAACTCATCACCAACACTCGGCGCGGCCATCGCTGTTTGCTGGCCGAGCCACGCGTCGAATCCCCGCGCAAGCGCATCGGCGGAGAGCCCGTCGCGCTCCGGAGATACAAGCGGTGATGCAACCCGCCCCGGGGCCCGCATGCCCTTCGGCCGACGGAAGCTGCTGCCGTCGGCTGCAGAAACGGGCTGGTCATCGGTATCGGCAGGTACCCCGGCAGGCATGACGCGGCCGAGCAAGGATTCGAGCGCGACCCCGTCGCGCTCTGCCCACGCGGCCGCGGTCGAGGCGATGGCCAACGCCGCCGCCTCAAGAATCGTCGGCCCGTCATGTCGCCGACGGAGCCCGTCCAGAGCACCAAACGCCCGCGCGCGGCGGGCGAGGCCCAGCACGTCACCCGCCATCGCCCGGCCCGGCCGCTGAGCCCAGGTGAGCACCGGAACCACGGCAAGTGCCCCCTGCAGCTCGGCATCGGCAAACCACTCGTCGAGCGTGCTCATCGCGACGCCAATCACGTGGGCAACGGCGGGGGCATCGCCGCGCGGTTCGGCCGGGACTTCCCTCAGCACCGTGCGAGCGGCCTGCTCGCCCTCCGTCGCAAGCGTCTCCGTGAATCGGCGGAGCACCGCGAGCGCTCGTGCCCGTTGCGCCCCGCGCGGCGTGAGCACCACCAGCTTGTCGCGCGCCACCGCCTGCGCCAGCGCCTCAGCGACCCCCTCGATGCCGGGGCTCACACCGTCGTTCAGCTCGATGCCTTGCGCCGCAAGCAGCGGCGCTAATTTGGCAAGCATCTGCTCCTCTGACGCCGGCGCGGGCGCGGTGGCCTCTGCATCGACCTGCGGACGGGTGTCGGGAGCGCTGAAAGGAGTGGTCACGCCAGCCAGACTATCGAGCACTACACGTGCATGACCAAGGCAAGTCGCAAGCGCGGTTACGCTTGAGATGACCATCGACGAAAGTGCCACAGCGGCAGGCGTGGGCCGCCCACGCCGAGGAACCAAATGAAACTGTCCGTGATCGGATGCGGGTATCTGGGCGCCGTGCACGCCGCCGCGATGGCCTCGATCGGCCATGACGTGGTTGGGATCGACGTTGATGTGCGCAAGATCGAGGCGCTACAACAGGGCCACGCACCGTTCTACGAGCCCGGACTGCCCGAAATCTTGCAGCAGGGCATCGCCTCGGGCCGGCTTCGATTCACGACCGATATGTCGGAGGCTGCGGACGCCACCGTACATTTCGTCGGTGTCGGCACCCCGCAGCAGCGCGACGGAGACGCCGCAGATCTCACTTACGTGAATGCGGCAATTGATGACCTCCTGCCGTTCCTCAAGCCCGATGACATCGTGGTTGGCAAGTCAACCGTTCCGGTAGGAACGGCCGCCCAGCTCACGCCCCGCGTCGATGCAGTGGGTGCCACGCTCGTGTGGAACCCCGAGTTTCTGCGCGAAGGTTGGGCAGTGCAAGACACAATTCATCCTGACCGCATCGTTGTGGGCATACCGCCGACCGAAGCCGGTACGCGGGCGTCGAATATATTGCGAGAGGTCTTTCACACGGCCACCGCCAACGACACACCGTTCATTGTCACAGATCTGGCGACGTCCGAGCTCGTCAAAGTCGCAGCGAATGCGTTCTTGGCGACCAAGATCTCCTTCATCAATGCCATGGCTGAAATCGCCGAGGTCACCGGCGCCGACGTGACACAGCTCGCAGACGCCATCGGCCATGACGACCGCATCGGTCGTCGATTTCTTGGGGCCGGCATCGGGTTCGGTGGAGGGTGCCTACCAAAGGACATCCGGGCGTTTGCCGCGCGTGCCGAAGAACTCGGCCGCGGAGAATCCGTCGCGTTCCTCCGAGAAGTCGACGAGATCAATGTCCGGCGGCGTGACCGCGCGGTGCAGCTCGTTGTGGGGGCGCTCGGTAGGCAGGTATACAACAAGCGGGTAACCGTGCTTGGAGCAGCTTTCAAACCGCACAGCGATGACATCCGCGACTCGCCTGCCTTAGATGTCGCTGTGCGCTTACGCGGGCTCGGAGCCCTTGTCACAGTGACAGATCCTGCCGCGCTCGCGAACGCCCAGGCTCAGCATCCCCAGCTGACCTACGTGCATGATCGTGATGCAGCTTTGCAGGGCGCCGATGCAGTCATCGTGGTGACCGAGTGGGACGAGTACCGCCGGAACCTCACGCCCGAGCATGCCGCTTCTCTCGTCAATCAGCGGATCATCGTCGACGGTCGCAACTGTCTCGATCCGTCCGCGTGGCGCGCTGCTGGTTGGTCGTACTACGGGATGGGGCGGCCTTAGGTCGAAGTCGGCTTTAGGTCGCGGTTGTACTGGTCGAGTACCTCGGCGATCGGGGCATCCATCTTGAGCTTGCCCTTATCGAGATAGAGGCCACGCGTGCAGAAGCGGCGAAGATCGCGCTCATTATGCGAGACGAAAAAGAGCGTGCGTCCCTCGGCAAGCAGTTCATCGATCCGCTGGTAGCACTTCGTGCGGAAGCCCTTATCGCCGACCGCGAGGACTTCATCCACCAGCAGGATCGGCTCGTCGAGCTGCGACACCACCGAGAACGCGAGGCGCACCTTCATGCCGTTGGAGAGATGTTTGTAAGGGGTATCGACGAAGTCAGCGATCTCTGCAAAGTCGATGATCGAGTCGAAGCGCGCGTTGATCTGCGCACGGCCCATTCCGTGGAGGCCGGCCATCAAGCGCACGTTGTCACGAACACTGAGGTCACCCACGAAACCACCGGTGATTTCAATGAGCGGCGCGACGCCGCCATGGACCTTCACGGTCCCTTCGTCGGGAAGCAGCACGCCCGTGACAAGTTTGAGAAGCGTGGACTTGCCCTGCCCGTTTCGCCCGACGACCCCGATCGATTCGCCCGGTTTGACGGTGAACGAAACGCCACGCAGAGGCCAGAACTCCCCCGGTCGCGTGCGGCGCGTCCGGCCCGCAAGCAAGTCTTTGAACGAGCGTCGACCGCGTCGATTCCGGCGAAACCGGATGCCGAGGCCTTCGACCTCGATCGCGTTCTCGCCGGTGATGGGGGTCCCGGCGGATGTGGCATCCACCATCACAGCTCCTTTAACACGGGGCGCTCGAGGCGACGGAACACGGCGATGCCGACGACCAGAATCACGACGCTCATGACTGCACTTACGATGACGGCGAACGCGTCGAACTGTTCGGGGAAGAAGCCGACCCGGTAGAGCGAGAAAATGCCCGCGAGCGGGTTGAAAGCTGCCACCTGCTGGAAGCCGCCGGGCAGATCGGAGATGCCGTAGATCACTGGCGAGGCATAGAACATGAGGCGAAGGACGAGTTTGGTCGCGCGCTCGAGGTCGCGATAGAGCACGACAAGCGGCGCGATGATCAGACCGAGACCGATCGTCAGCATCGTCTGCAGAATGATCGCGACAGGGAACCAGAGAAGACCCCAGCCCACCGTCGCGCCCGCCACGATCGCGAAGATTGCGAGGATCGGGAGCGAGAGCAAGAACTCGATGCCCTTCGACAACACGATGCGATTAACCCAGATCGAGCGGGGAATCGAAGTCGAGCGCACGAGCCGGGCGTCTTTGAGGAACGCTCGGGTGAACTCGCCGACCGACGAGTTGAACCAGACCCACGGGAGGAGTGCGCTGAGGAGAAAGACGATGTAGGGCTCGGCGCCGACGCCCCTCGAAAAGACCTGGGTGAAAATGAACCAATAAATCAGGCTCATCAACAGCGGGTCGAGAACTGACCACAGGTAGCCCAGCGCGCTTGTCGAATAGCGCACCCGCAGGTCGCGAGCGCTCAGCAACCACAGCGGTTGCCAGTATCGACGCGCGGCGGGAACTCTGCTGGCCGTGGTCACAGATTGAGTCTAGAGTGCGCGAGGCCTGGATTCCTCGCCGCGTAGCGCTCTTGCGAGCGCGTGCCCAACGTGCTCGCCTAGACTCGGACGGATGTTCTTTCGACGTAACCCCGCGAGCGCGCGTCCCATCCACTTCGTGTACGCGGCCCAGCATCGCCACGCTGGCTCGACAGTGATGCGCGGCCAACAATTGAGCGACATCGCGGCCGAAGCACTGGACGGGCGGACGGTGGACTTCGCGCCCCTTTCGGATGACTTTCGCGCCGCCGATCTCTTTCTTACGAAGGGCGCCCTGAAGAGCGTCGACGCGCCCGCCTTGAAGCGCTTGCGCAAACATCGCAACCGTATTTCGTCGACCCCGTAGATGAAGACCTGAGCGACGAGCTCGCGCAGTATGCGGATGTCGTCGTGGCCGCGTCGCGGGTCGCCGCCGATGCGTATCGCGAACGGTGGCCGAACAACCAGGTTGCACTTGTGAACCACCACGTCGACCCGCGTGTCGAGGCGGCACTGGCGGCGCGACCCGCGATCCCGTTTGCCGATGCAAAGATCGGTTATTTTGGCGAGTTGGTGAACACCGTGCAGTCACCGCGCATCGATCAGCTCGTTGACTTCACACTCGTCGACACGTCTCGGCAAGACGCACTCTGGTTCGACCTACTGCCCGACTACAACGTGCACTACGCGGTGCGGCAAACGCGCGCCCTCGACCATTTCAAACCCTTCCTGAAGGGCTTCACCGCCGCGGCCTGCGGTGCAAACGTCTTGATTCACGTCGACGGCGCCGAGGCCCGCCGCTGGCTCCCCGAAGACTATCCATATTGGCTCACCGGCGAACTGAACGAAGACAACATCGTTTCGGCGCTCGTGCGAGTACGCGAGAGCTTCGGCAGCGCCGAGTGGAATGCAGGGCTTGACGCCATGGCAGACATTGCAGCACAAACAGACCGGCCTGCAATCGGCCGAGAGCTTCTCAGCCTCTTTCAGTGAGGCCTCGCCAGATCACACCGGCACGGCGTCGAATCCCACGCTGCACGCGCCTCACGCGACGTTGCACCGCCCGGAAGGGGTGAAGTTCCGCATTGTGCTGATCGACAGCGCTGCGAAGCTCACCGAGCTGCTCATTGAGCCGCAACCGTTCGGCGTCTGCTTCTTCAAGTTCTTTCCGGAGGGTGACTTCGACCTCGGCAAATTCTTCGCCTAAACGGCCGCCCAACAGGGTCAGCTCATTCTCCAGTTCAGCGACGCGGCGACTGCCCCGCCGCAGCTCCGCGACCAGCGGCCCCATTGGTAGCGCGGGCGCCTTTCCGAGTGCGACCTTACGCCCCGAAATCACGGGCCATTCGTGGAACTCCGAACCGAAGTTGTCAAGCTCGATCGAACGGAAGTTGATCCCTCCGTGCGTGAGCGCGAGCATCAACGAAAGCTGGTCACGGCGCGAGTAGCGCAGCACATGGTCGAACCACAGCCGCATTGCGCGCGCAACGTTCGGTGTCGTCCGGCGCGCGAGCATCCCGCCCCAATGCGGCTTCGCTGCGAGCACGTCCGGATATGAGATTGAGTAGTCAACGAGCTGCTCGTAGACCCGCGAGCGATCGTCGTAATTCAGCCGAATCACCTCGTCAAACTCGTCGAGCACCTGCTCGCGATAGCTGTGTTTGACGAGCGCCATGTCGTGCCCGTCGGCCAGCCAGGATTCAAGGATCACTTCGGGCGGTTGGCGGAGGCGCACCGATGCGTCGATGCAGAGGGTCACGTCGTACTTTTCAAGCACTTCGTGACCGAGAATCTTGTACACCCGCGAGCTACGGTGCAAGTCTTGAGGAAACCGCGGCTCGACCAGCTGGATCGTCCAGTCATCGGAGCGGAGTTCGGGGTCGTCGGTGAAACAGATGAAGTCGGCGTCGCTCTTGTCTGCAACAGGTTGCGGCAACAGCTGGTCGTAACCGCCCAACAGCACCGTGTAGACACATGCCTTCATACTTCGTCAGTCCCCTCTGGCGACACGATGAGTGCCATTGAGGCACCTCCACCAGCGTAGCCGCACACCGTCGGCGCGATGGGGGCCCGCAAGCACAAACCTTGTAAAGTACTCAAGGAAGTGAGGTGGCATGAAAGCGCTCATCACCGGCGTCGCCGGATTCATCGGAAGCACGCTGGCCAACCGACTCACCACAGACGGTGTAACGGTGGTCGGGCTCGACAGCCTGACCGACTACTACGAGTTGGAGCTGAAGCAACAGAACCTTGCCGCGCTCACTTCGCCGCTGTTCTCCTTCCACCGCGGAGACATCAACGCCGTCGATCTCGATGCCCTGCTCAACGACGTAGATGTGATCTTCCATCTCGCCGGGCAACCCGGCGTCCGCGGATCATGGGGCGACGGGTTTGACGCGTACGTCGACGCGAACATCAACGCCACGCAGCGCGTACTCGAGGCAGTGCGTCGCTCGGCGCATCGACCCAAAGTCGTTTACGCGTCGTCGTCGTCGATCTACGGCGAGGCCGAGAGCTACCCGACGGGCGAGTCAGTCACTCCGCGCCCACGGAGCCCGTACGGCGTCACCAAGCTCGCTGGCGAGCATCTATGCCGGCTCTATTCGGCAAACGATGGATTGCGCACGGTGTCATTGCGCTTCTTCACCGTGTATGGGCCCAAGCAACGCCCCGACATGGCGTTCACCCGTTTTCTCCGCGCGGCGGTTGAAGGAACGACGATCGGCGTCTATGGCTCCGGCGAACAGGTCCGCGACTTCACTTTCGTCGACGACATCGTGAACGCCCTCGTATTAGCGGCGCGGACCGATGTGACCCCAGGCAGCGTCTACAACGTGTCGGGCGGCGGGAGCCACTCCATCAACGAGGTGCTCGAAATGATCGCCGAGATCTCACCCCGAGCGCTGAAAATCGAGCGCAGCGCGGTCGCCAAGGGCGACGTGTCACGCACTGCCGCCGACATCACTGCGATTACCCGCGACCTGGGCTGGGCGCCTACCGTGCAATTGCGCGACGGGCTGGAGCGACAGCTCGCCTGGGTCCAGGCATCCGCCGAGTAGAACCAACCCTCGACCCCTTGGAGGAGTCAGCCTTCAGAGATCACGGCTTCGGTGTACACCGTGCCGGTCTGGCGAAACTCCATCGGCACAAAGAACATGGCACCTTGCCAGAGGGCGTCAAGCGGAGCCCCGTCTCCGTCTGAGACCTCGGCGTTGATGAAGTATTGGCCGCCTGCCAGATTGAGCTCCGGCAGTTTGTACCTCAGAATCGTTTCGCCGGCGGACGTCGGCCCGTGACTAGTTGCGTTGCGGCGAGTCCCGGTGCCAAACACCTGCTGTCCATTCGGGGTATCGACGCTTACGCTCGAGTTCCAGTGATCGAGTGCAACATCGCACGTCACGTGGATCTCGATCGTCACTTCGCCGCCGCGTTCGACAGTGTCGTTGTGCTCGCCGGTTGCACCTTGTACCGCGATCTTTGTAATCGTCGCTGCAGCCGGCGCCGCTTCGTGCTCCAACCCGGCACTCTCCTCGGCGACCTCATTGCGTCGCCCCTCGAGGATCTCGCGCTGCACCTTGGTAGCCTCGGCGGCCGACCCAATGAACATGACCTCACCATGGCTCAGCACGACGCCCTGATCACAGACTTCCATGACCTGCGCTGCCGAGTGTGAGACGAGCACGATCGTGCGGCCTTCCTTCTGGAACTGCCGGATCTTGTCCATGCACTTACGCTGGAATGCTTCGTCGCCTACCGCGAGCACCTCATCGACCAGCAAGAGATCCGGATCGGTATGAACCGCGACCGCAAAGGCGAGACGGACATACATGCCCGACGAGTAGAACTTCACCTGCGTATCGATGAAGTCACCGATCTCTGAGAACGCCACGATGCTGTCAAACTCGGCGTCCGTCTCGGCCCGGGAAAGGCCAAGGATCGCCGCGTTCAAATAAACGTTGTCACGCCCAGACAGGTCAGGGTGAAACCCAGCCCCCAACTCGAGGAGCGCCGCGAGACGGCCGCGACGGCGAACCTCGCCCGCGGAGGGATCAATGATGCCGCCAATGACCTTGAGCAGAGTGCTCTTCCCAGAACCGTTCGGGCCCATGAGCCCGATCGTCGTTCCCGCGGGAATGTTGAAAGACACGTCCTTGAGCGCCTGGAAGCTCTCCTGGTGTACTCGGCCTCGGCGCCCCAAGGTAACGACGCGCTCCTTCAACGAATTATCTTTGCGGATCGTGAAGGTCTTTGAGACGTTCTCGATCGTGACGATATCCGGTGCGTTCTCAACCATGGACTCAGAATGAAGTGACATCAAAGCTCCTGTGCAAAGTTGCCCTGCAACCGAGCGAACACACGCTGGCCGATCCACAGGAGGACGAGGCCGGCGACGCATGCGATGAACATCCGCAGGCCCAGTCCCGATGGGTACTGGTCCGCCGGGCCCGCGACCCAGAACGCCTTATGGAAGCCGAGGACCGCGAGCGTGACCGGGTTGTTCGTGTACACCTCGAGGAGCCACGCCGGCACATGGAAACGCTGGAAGACGTCGAGCACCATCGTCCATCCATACACAATCGGTGACGCCCAAAGCGACAGCATGAGAAAGATCTGTGTCAGGTACTGTACGTCGCGCAGATACACGTTCAGCGCCGACATAAACATGCCGAGCGCGGCCACGTAGATCACGATGAGAACGACGGACGGGAGAAACCAGATCAGTGCCGGTGTGAAGGGAGCTGAGCCAAGCACGATGCATGCGCCGAACAGCACAACCAGCTGGACGGCGAACGTAAACATCGACGAGCCAAGCGTTGCCAGCGGGAACACCTCACGTGGCACGTAGACCTTCTTGACGAGGCCAGAGTTCGCAACGATGGAGCTCGTAGCACCTGAGAGCGCCTCCGAGAACAGCCCGAAGATCGTGAGCCCGGCGAAGATGTAGATGCCAAAGTCTTCAATGCCGCGTGCTGCGCCGAGGATCTGGCCCATGACGGCCCAATACACGATCAACTGCACGATGGGGTTGATCAGCGTCCACAAGAGCCCCAGGACACTGTCTTTGTAGCGCGACTTGATGTCGCGTCGGACCAGCAGCCCGAGCAGTTGGCGGTGGGCCACGATCGATCGGACCGACCTCCAGAACCCACCGAACCATGCGGGGTTGGAAGTCACCGAAATCATCGGCTGCGTTTCAAGACGCTCGAACCTACTGAGAGCGCTGTCACTCACCTGATGCTCCCTTTGCCATGCTGCACAAGGGCCCAACTATACCTGTCGACCACGAGTGCTTCCTGGCAACGCCAACCACGCAGCTCACGCGAGCGTGTTCTTCCACATCGAGAGCGCCGAGCCGATCGCCATATGCATGTCGAGGTACTGGTAAGTGCCCAGGCGCCCGCCGAATGAGACGCCGGCTTCGCCCTTTTGTAGATCGCGGTAGGCGAGCAGCTTCTGTCGGTCTTCAGGTGTGTTCACCGGATAGTACGGCTCGTCCTGGGCCGAGGCGAAGCGAGAGAACTCCCGCATGATCACCGTCTGATCGCCCGGGTATCGGTCGAAACGCTCGGGGTGGAAATGCTTGAACTCGTGAATTCGTGTGAAAGGTACGCCAGCGTCCGCGTAGTTCATGACACTTGTGCCTTGAAAATCACCGACCGGCAAGACTTCTTCTTCGAAGTCAAGAGTCCGCCAAGACAACGAGCCCTCGGCGTAGTCGAAATAGCGGTCGACCGGACCGGTGTACACCACCGGCACCTGGCCAACTGTGTCGCGCTTGTTGAGAGGTTGCGACTTGTCGAAATAGTCGACATTGAGCTTCACCTCGATATTGGGATGGTCGGCCATCCGCTCGATCCAGGCCGTGTACCCGTCGGTGGGCAGCCCTTCCCAGGTGTCGTTGAAGTAGCGGTTGTCGTACGTATAGCGCACGGGAAGCCTGCTAATAATTTCGGCCGGCAGCTCCGTGGGCGGCGTCTGCCATTGTTTGGCGGTGTAGTCACGAATGAACGCCTCGTAGAGCGGGCGCCCGATCAAGGCGATGCCCTTCTCTTCAAGATTCTGCGCGCTCTTCACGTCGAACTCACCGGCCAGCTCATGCACGAGCTCTCGCGCCTCGCTCGGCGAGTACGCGGCGCCAAAGAACTGGTTGATCGTGCCCAGATTGATGGGAAGCGGATAAACGATGTTCTTATGGTTCGTGTAGACCCTGTGCACATAGTTTGTGAACGAAGTGAACCGGTTCACGTACTCCCACACACCTGGGTTTGAGGTGTGGAAGAGGTGTGCCCCATACCGATGCACTTCGATACCCGTGTTGGGTTCAGCTTCGCTGTAAGCGTTGCCTCCGATGTGGTCGCGGCGATCAATGACCGTCACCTTGCGTCCGTTCGACGCAGCCCGCTCTGCAATCGTGAGGCCGAAGAAACCCGAGCCGACAATGAGGAGGTCCATCAACTACGAGTCTCCGGATACTCCGGATTGCGAAGCGCGATCTCTCGCGCGAGCCGAGTGATCTGAAGGTCTTGCGCCCGTTGTCGCCTTACAGTCGCCAATGCATTGCCCACAAAGACGACGATGAACGCATACAACAAGAGGTCAGCGCCTCGTCCGACGCCAACGATGTTCGCCAAGTCGTTGATGACGCTGGGAAAGATGACCGCAAACACACCGCATGCGAGCAGGACAAGCAGAGTGATCGCACGAATCGCTTTGTTCCGTGCGGAACGCCCCGGTCTGAGCAACACGATCCCGAAGACGACGAAAGCCGCAACGAGCAGTATCTTGATGACGATTTGGTCAGACATTTGTTATCACTTAATAAACAGTTCGGTGAGGATGTTCACCGAGTTCCAGAGCGACTGGCCTTTGGACAGGGAGTATTCGGTGTACTTGATGTGGACGGGTTGCTCGGCGTAGCGCAGCTTGTGCTCGCCAATCTGCGCCACGATCTCGCTCGCATGGGCCATGCGATTCTGTCTGATCTGAAATTTCGAAGCCGCTTCACGGTTGAAAGCGCGTAGCCCGTTGTGCGCATCGGTGAGTTTCACACCCGTACTCAACCGCTCGAACAATACGGCGAGCCGCAATACGGCTCGCTTTAGCGCCCCTGCGTTCGTTCGGTCATCAAGGAATCGCGAACCGACGATGACGTCGTACGGCTCGTTCCGCAAGCGCTGCACCATTGCGAGCGCATCGCCAACCTCGTGCTGCCCATCAGAGTCGAAGGTCACAAAAAACATCGCACCCCGTTGAGCACGCGCGAACTCGATACCAGTCTGCAACGCCGCGCCCTGGCCAAGATTAATCGGATGCGCCAGCACCACCGCTCCACCAGCGGACGCCTCGATAACCGAATCATCGGAACTACCATCATCGACGCATACGATATTCGGAAAAACCGCTCGGGCTTCTTCGATGACTTGCCGCACAACCGTCGCCTCGTTGTACAGAGGGACGATGAGCCAGGTGTCATCGTTGCTGCAAATAAATTCGTCCATACGCGTTCCATTAGCTAGTCGTAGCTCTCAGCTTACCGCGTGGGCTGGCCCCAGCCCTGCTGGGTCGTCGCCGTGGAGATCCCAAGCTACTCCCGTAAGGTGGACCAGATAATGACAGTAATTGGGGAACGCGTCATCACCTTCGCACCAGCTTGGAAAGCGGCCGAACATTCGGTCGGCACTGCCGCCGAAGCAGTCCAGATACCGCGCACTCCCCTATCCAGTTTTCCGGGTGTGGCGTGACGACGGCTCAATCTGGCGGCGGCCGCACACGAGGGCTGATCTACATCCTGTCCGCGACGGCGGTGGCGGGCGTCGTGGGCTACGTCATCCAGTTGCTCGCGCCAGCGATGCTCGCGGGTCCTGCGGACTACCTCGCGTTCAGCGTTTTCTGGTCGGCCTTGCATTTCGTCGTCGCCGCAATTGCCGGTGTACAACAAGAAGTCACCCGCGCAGCACACCCGGTGACCCGCGCTGCGCACTCGACCGAGCGCTCAGGGAACCCGGGAGTGCTGCAGCAATTTGCGGTTCGCGCGGGTTGCGCGCTGATCGTGCTCACCGTGATCAGTGGAATTTTCTTGGCGGACATCCTATTTCCCCAGTCGCCCTTCTGGATGACTTTGTGGCTAGGCATCGGGCTCTTAGGCAACTTGCTTCTCGCGATCCTTGCCGGGGTCCTCTATGGCTTATCGTTCTGGCCCGCGATCGCCGCGTTGACCGTCACGGACGCGTTGATCCGCGGGGTCCTTGTGAGCATCGGCCTGGTTCTCCAGCTTGAGCCTGCCACGCTCGCCGCGTTCATCGCCCTACCCTTCTCGCTCGCGTTCGGCACAATTTGGCTTGCAGCACGCAAACAAGTCGCCGGGCGTTACCGGCTCGACGTCGATGCGCGACGACTCTCACTCAATACCCTCAGCACCGTCGCAGCATCTGCGGGCGCCGGAGTCATGGTGGCGGGGTTGCCGCTGTTTATCAAACTGGCGATGCCTCTGACCCCCGCTGACATGCTCGCCTCACTCATCTTGATAATCACAGTCACTCGCGCCCCCCTGATCATCCCGTTGATGGCTCTGCAGAGCTTCTTGATCCTCGAGTTCCGCACGGCGGGCGCTGCGAGTTCCCGGCGCTTGGTGCAGTACTTGCTGGGAGTCGCGGGAATCACGGTTGTCGCGAGCCTCGCTGCGTTCGCTTGGGGGCCTTGGCTCGCAAACTTCATCTCTGCCGGACGGTATCAAGTCGACCCTCTGACTGCGGCGTTGGTCGTGGCTAGCGCAGGACTCGTCGGCCTCATGTGCCTCACGGGGCCCGCGTTGCTGAGCAGGAATCGCCACAAGCTCTACGCGAGCGGCTGGGTGGCTGCAGCGCTCGCGACAATTGCGCTGCTCTTCGTCCCAATCCATCCTGAGCAACGTACGCTGCTCGCGCTCATCATCGCGCCGTGCCTCGGACTCATCGTCCATGCCACCGGGATGCGCCGACGTGTCATCGCCTATGATTGATCGAATGAAACCGTCACGCGAGCATCGTTCCTCCGCGCTCAACAACTCTCACCGGTCGTTCCTCCGGAGGATCGTGTGAGCAAAAGCGCGGCCAGCGTTCTTGTTGTACTTCCCACGCTGGGGGACCGACTCGATTTCCTAAAGGAGACGCTCGAGTCCGTTGAGCGACAACGAGCAGACCTCGATCTGACGCTCGTTGTCGTGACACCACTCGCCGCCGAGTCGGCAAGAGCGCTGGCGCTGACCTATGGCGCGATTTTGGTTGAAGACCCCAAGAGCGGCATTTCTGCAGCGATCAATTGTGGCCTCACCGCACGAAATGGCGAGGAATACTACGCATGGGTCGGGGACGACGACCTGTTTCGCGATGGCGGCCTTGCTCTCCTCAAAAAGCAACTCGATGAGGATGATCGCGCAGTCGTTGCCTATGGTGGATGCGATTATGTCGACCCCGATGGCAACACACTCTGGGTGAGCGCCGCGGGAAATCTCGCGAAGACAGTACTCGCCTGGGGGCCCAATCTCATCCCCAACCCCGCCGCAATGATCCGATTCGACGCGCTTGAAGCGGTGGGCGGGTTTGATGAAGAACTGCGGTACGCGATGGATCTCGATGTCTTTCTGTCGCTGCGCCGGCATGGCCGCTTCGTTGCACTGCGCCAATCGGTCGCAGCTTTCAGATGGCACCCGGCGTCCACCACTGTCGCCAACCGTCGCGCCTCGAGCCTCGAAGCAGAGCGGGTCAAACGAAAGCATCTGCCCACGGGCGTACGGGTGTTCTCGCCCCTGTGGGCTGTGCCCGTTCGATGGGCGTCTGCGATCGCCGCTTCGAGAGTCACCGCACGCGCACGCGCATTCGATGGAAAATAAAGACGGGGCGCGCGTACGCGACCCGTCCCTCAACGCGGCGGAGTCCCCGTCATTGAGTTTGAAGTAGTATGGCCGGGGCCGGATGGTCTCACTTGCGTGCGTTGATGAGCGGCGCAAAATTGATCTGGGAGTGAACAGATGCGTGTGATTCTGACCGGCGGTAACGGCATGCTTGCACGAGCGATATCTGCAGCATGGAAAGAGTCGGGTCGCGAAGACGAACTCATTCCCGTGACTCGAGCTGATGCTGACCTGCAGGACCAGGCTGCGACACGTGCGCTCATCAAGGCCCTCGCGCCTGACATGGTAATTCACACGGCTGCGCGTGTCGGCGGTATTGCCGCGAATATTGCTGAGCCAACGCGATACCTCATGGACAACCTTCAGATCGACTCCAACGTCCTGTCGGCGTCGGTCGATGCCCAGGTCACGAAATTCATCTACTTCGGCAGCTCATGCATGTACCCCAGGGACTACCGTCAGCCGCTCGTCGAAACGGACGTGCTGGCTGCGCCATTGGAGCCCACGAACGAAGGCTATGCACTTTCGAAGATCGCTGCAGCGCGTTTCTGCGAGTATGTCAGCCGCGAATCAGGTCTCGACTACCGCGTGATCATCCCGTCGAACCTCTACGGCCCGCACGACGATTTCTCCCTCGCCCAGGGGCACCTCGTGGCCGCGACAATCGCCAAGGCCCACACCGCAATGATTTCCGGTGCCTCGAGCATTGATGTTTGGGGCGACGGCTCCGCACGCCGCGAGTTCACCTACGTCGGTGACCTGGCTGCATGGCTCGTCGCAAACATTGATGCGCTCCACGACTGGCCGGCGCTCATGAACGTCGGTGAGGGCAAGGACCACAGCGTGCTTGAGTATTACCGTGCCGCCCTCGAGACCGTCGGCTACGACTGTGAACTCAAGACGGATCCGTCGAAGCCAGCTGGGATGCATCAGAAGTTGATGGACTCCAGTCTCGCGACCGCCTTCGGCTGGCGCCCTTCGACCAGCCTCGTCGAAGGAATGACCGCCTCCTACAACGCTTACCTCGCCGCCCGTGCGAAAACCGAAAGTGAGACCTAACTCTATGGACGCCATTCGCTATCCGCTCGCGACAAGCACCTGGGACGACGCTGAGTACGGCGCGCTCGACGCCGTCATCAAACGCGGACGCTTCACTATGGGGCCAGAAGTCAAGCAGTTCGAAGCAGAGTTCGCAGCGGCGATGGGTACACAGCACGCTGTCATGGTGAACTCGGGCAGCAGCGCGAACTTGATCGCGATCGCCGCCGCGGTCGTGAACCCGAACATCGATCTCAATCCGGGCGACGAGGTCATTGTCCCCGCCGTTTCTTGGGCAACCACCTATTATCCGATCCACCAGCTGGGCCTGCGCCTGCGGTTCGTAGACGTCGACCTCGATACCCTCAACTTGAGCGTCGCGGACGTCGCCGCGGCGATCACGCCCGCAACGAAAGCGATATTCGCTGTCAATCTGCTTGGCAACCCTTGCGATCTCGTCGGACTTGCAAACCTGGCAGAGGAGCGCGGACTTGTCCTGCTGGAGGACAACTGTGAGTCGCTCGGCGCGAGCATTGACGGCAAGATGGCCGGGACGTTCGGTCTGGCAGGCACGTATAGCTCATTCTTCTCGCACCACATCTCAACCATGGAAGGCGGGCTCGTTACGACCGACGACGAGTACACCTACCAGGCCGCGATGTCGCTGCGAGCACACGGCTGGACCCGCGAACTACCGGATGACAACCTCATCTTCCCGAAGTCTGGCAACGCCTTCGACGACTTGTTCCGGTTCGTGTTGCCCGGCTACAACGTGCGGCCGCTCGAAATGTCGGGGGCACTCGGCCGGATGCAGCTGGAGAAGCTGCCCGATCTCGTCGAAGGCCGCCGCAACAACGCGCGCACGTTTGTCGAGAAGTTTGCCAACCATCCCGAGCTCAGAATCCAACGCGAACACGGCTCAAGCAGTTGGTTTGGCTTCTCGTTCATTCTTGAAGGCCGACTCTCGGGTCGTCGCGCTGAGCTTGTCGCCGCGCTGACCGAGGCCGGCATCGAATCGCGCCCCATCGTCGCAGGAAACTTCACTAAGAATCCCGTGATGCGTTTCCTCGATGCTACGGTTCCCGACACGCTTCCGGCTGCCGATCGCATTCACGATGACGGGCTGTTCATCGGCAATCACCATTATCCGATCGATGCGGAGCTTGAGTTGCTCGCGACCACTATCGACAGCGTTTTGGGCTAGACCTTCCAGACTGCAACGAAGCCCGACAACCGGGCGATCTGCCTATTTGTATAGAAAGCGATAAATTTCACATGACCGGCACCGCACCGAAGCGCGCGTTCATCACGGGGATCACCGGCCAAGATGGAAGCTACCTGGCCGAGTTGCTCCTCAGCAAAGGCTACGAAGTCCATGGCCTGATTCGCCGAGCATCGACGTTCAACACAGGAAGACTTGAGCACCTTTTTGTCGACCCTCATGATGCGAACCCTCGACTGATCCTTCACTACGGCGATCTGACGGACGGTTCTCGCCTCGTCACACTGCTCAGCACAATCCGTCCCGACGAGGTATACAACCTCGGCGCGCAGTCGCACGTGCGGGTGAGTTTCGACGAGCCCGAATACACCGGCGACTCGACTGGACTCGGAAGTGTTCGTCTCCTCGAAGCGGTGCGGCTCGCGGGCATCGAGTGCCGCTACTACCAGGCGAGCAGCTCCGAAATGTTTGGCGCAACTCCCCCGCCACAGAATGAATCCACGCCCTTCTACCCTCGTTCGCCCTACGGCGCGGCAAAGGTGTATTCGTACTGGATCACGAAGAACTACCGTGAAGCATTTGATCTGTTCGCCGTAAACGGCATCCTGTTCAACCACGAGTCTCCCCGCCGAGGCGAGACCTTCGTCACACGCAAGATCACCCGTGCTGTGGCGCGCATCGCGGCGGGTGAACAGAAGGAACTGCACATGGGAAATCTAGACGCCGTGCGCGACTGGGGTTACGCCCCAGAGTACGTCGAAGCAATGTGGCGAATGCTCCAGCACGACACCCCCCAGGACTACGTCGTCGCCACAAATACCGCGTACACGGTCCGAGACTTCTTGCAGTTCGCGTTCGAGCGCGCCGGCCTCGAGTGGGAAAAATACGTTCGCTTCGACGAGCGGTACCTTCGTCCCACGGAAGTCGATGCGCTCGTTGGCGACTTCGGCCTCGCCCAGCGGGAGTTGGGCTGGACTCCGAAGGTGACCACACCCAAGCTCGCACAGATCATGGTGGATCACGACATGGCGGCTCTCGCAAGCGGTGGAGCACATCTGAATGACGTGGTCGACTGGACCGCATAGCAATCTGACTGCTGTGACTACGCGTACCGCCGCGGAGAGAGCGCCGCTTGCCGATGAATTTCGATCAGCAAGCGGCGCTTTTTCTCCCTGTCGCGGCCGGGAGGAAACCACCCAAGCCGGCTTCGAAATTGCGATGCGCGGTCGCGGTGACGCATATGGCGGGCCACGTCGCCGCGCATCGCGATGGCGCTATTCACAGCGCCATCTGGCACTCCACCATCTGGCAATGAAGCCTCAGTAGGCGGCACCAACATGCAACGCGAGCGCGATACCGAACACCATCAGCAACACCGCGTATACCAACACCATGATGTTTGCGAAGCGATTCCTCAGCATGAATCCGCCGACGAGGAGCATTGCAGGAATCAGGCCTGCGCCATATCGACCGGGGAGCTCAAAGTAGATGCCTGAGAGTGTCCACATCGCAATGCCAAGCGCCGGCAGCGCAGTGAGCGACGCGATCCCGGTCGCCCAGATTACGGGCCCGCGCTCAAGGTCCCACCTCATGACCATCAGCGCCCCAATAACCATCGCGATCATCAACCACGACAGCGGCACGAAGACCTGGGTGGACAGTTCCTGGGAGGAAAAGCCACCGAATGGGTTGTGAGTAATCGGCCCTGAGATACCGCGTAGTACGAGCCGAATGAGGCCAGCTCCCGTCAACGGCGTCGTGACGCCCTGATCTACGACGACGTCGCTGACCGCAAGCGCCGGAACTATCCGCATCCACACAACCTGCACGAGACCAGCCACGGCGACGGACAGCGCCACCGGGATCCACACCCGAACGGAAATTCGGAACCTTTGCGGTCCGAACGAGTCTACGGATCGATCGAAGCGCTGAGCGATCGCGGTAATGCCGAAGTAGACGAGCATCAGTCCGAAGACGAGGAGATTCGTGATCTTAAACAAGGGCGCAAGCGCTGCCAACGGGAGCAACCACCAAGCCGAACGCCGGCCACGCACTACCTCCATGGAGACGAATAGCACCGCTGCTCCAAAGAGGACAACCGAAGCGTCCGTGCTGAGATAGGTGTAGGTCCACCAAGAATATGGTGAAGCGATAAAGAGGGCACCGAGCGTCAACGTGACAGAGGAAGAGACCCCGGCGCGTCGCAGCAACGGGACCAACACAAGTAGGGTGCCGACCAACCACACCAGACCACTCAATCGCCAAGACGTCACTTCGCTCAGGCCGGTCAGCGCGTGGATCGGGTCGCCGATCAGACGAACGCTCCAGAAATAAGCCGGTGTGTACCCCGAACCAGTGGTGTAACCCTGGTTCGGCATACTCTCCATGTTCACGTCTTCCGAACCACATACTTGCCCGAGATCCCCATGAGGAATCACGTTCTCACACGCGACGACGTGCGCCACGTCCTCGCCGAATTGCTCCCCCTCGTGAACGATCCCTTGGTCCCATACCTTGAAGGCGTAGTCGAGATATACCACCTCATCGATGGGCGAGACCGTGTCCTCGTGGAGCATCGTGACGGCACCGCCGTACACCACGGCCACAAGTGCGAGAACGATGCTCACCCAGTGCCGGCCCATCCAGCCGACTGCGCGCGAACGAGGAAGCCGTCGCTCCATCTCACGGGTTGCCATCAGTTTCCTTCCGCTCTGTCCACATGGCTTCCGTTCAAGGAGCCCCTGAGTATTCTGCCCGACAATGGCCGCCGCCATATTGATACGCCACGCGCCAAGTTTCGCCCGGGAGCTCCAGCTTGCAGCAGCGTCTAGCCGTGCGGCAATCAGGCCAGCCTCGCTTATCGTCGCCGGTGGACGGTCAAGTTGTATACCTTCACTTCGGCCATCCGTAACCGGTACCGCAGCCAGCACTGCAAACGCTGCGCGCGGCTGAGCGTGTTGAATCGAGCACGGACGAACTTCCGGTCGCGTTCATAAATCGCTCGATCTGCCGGGGTCACAGCGCTCTTCCGCTCGACGCGAATCGTTTTCAATCCCGTGTACGCACGTGCGGGCAGTATCCCGTGTTCCATCGCGCGGTCGAACGAGCGCCCGTGCGCCTCGATGATGTCGTGATAGTAGTCTGTGGCCCGCACGCTGTGCGAGACGCTGCCCGAGTGCTGCAGCCAGTAGTAGAGCGCATCTTCACATGAGGCCACCCGCGACATCCGCGCATACAAATCCATTGCCACGGCGACGTCCTGCGCGTACTGCCCCTCGGGAAATCTGATCCCGTCAAAAAGCTCGGCACGGTAAAGCTTTCCCCAGTTTGCCTCGCTGAAATACAGGAGCTCTTTCTTCCGAACCTTGCGCAAGAACAGACTGAACACTTCTTGGTAGGCGCGGCCCGGTTCTGTGAAGCTGATCATCCGGCCTGGTGCATCATCGCGATGCGCAGCAAGCAATTCGCCTGCCACGCTCGCGCCGACGTTGTACCAGCGGCAGCAGCTCATATCTGAGCCGGTCGACAGAAGAATTTCGACGAGGCGCCCGACAAGCTGCGGGCTCATGAGGTCGTCGTTGTCGCAGAATGTGATCAGTTCGCCGGTCGCCGCATCCAAGCCTGAATTCTGAGCCGCGGCAATGCCGCCGTTCTCGCGGTGAATCACCACGACGCGCGAGTCTTGCGCCGCAAAGCGATCGCAGATCGCCGGTGAAGCATCCTTCGATCCGTCGTTCACCAGAATCAGCTCGATGTTCCCGTACCGCTGGTCAAGGATCGAGTTGACACATGCTTCGAGATAGGGCTCTGAGTTGTAGACGGGGACGATGATCGATACGAGCGGAGATGCACTCACTGCTTGCCTCGCCACTGAGCGGGATGGCGCAGCCGCCAAAAGATGCCTCGCATACGGCGAGTGCGCTCGAAGAAGGCGCGCGTGCGGTCCTCCAAATGTGGGCGCTGCAGCCGCGCATACATCAACGCAAAGTCCTCGAGACTGCCCGTACCAAAGTCACCCGCCTTGCGAAGGAACTCGATCTGGTGCATCGTACTTTCGGGCATTGTCTTCGACATTTGGTCGAGGTTGTAATCAAGTGCTGTGTAACTGTTCGCGAGATAGTCGGCGTTCGCAATCGTCCGTGTGTGGTAGCCGAGCTCACCGGCGGCATACGACGGCATTCGCTCGAGCACGTGCGCCAACCCCCCGTCAACGTACGCTTGTGCACCACCGAACTCGCTGTATTCCCACGGCTCCCTGGCAAGCACACGCAGCGCCTGCGGGCGCGCAAAATACATCGATCCGAATGGCGCCAACGGTGATTCTTCATCGAGCGGCACGCGCACACCGAGACGCGCGCACATCTCAACAAACGCTGGTCTATTTGCCCACCATGCGTGACCCATTGTGCCGTAGCCAATGTGCACCATCGGCGGGTACGCGAGGCCGAGGCCCGCTTCCTGCTGGAAGAGCGCCACGACGTTCGCCGTGTAGCCGGGGCTATTGAGGAGGTTGCTGAACTGCTGGCGTTTGAAGTGCCGCGCCGCATTCGAAGCGTCCTGTGGCGTCTTCTTCGAGTGGATCTTCACGAGCAAGTCGTAGTCCTCGCCGAGGAGCAGATCGCGGCATCCGATCAAGAATGCGCTCTGATCGCGCCCATCATTCGAGTCGACAACACGCACGTCGGTACTGCCGCGCGTGACACGAGCGTCGATCACCGCCTGCACCGCGGCTGCCTTCCTCGCATCAGGAACCGTGACGACGAGGTCATACGACCCGGGAAGCGTGTCGGCGCGGTCGAGGAGCTCAGCAGTCATCTCTTCATAGAAGATGTGACAGACGACCACCGTACGAAGTGGCTTTGCCACGTCGTACGAGACATCCTGCTCAGGAAGGACCGAAAGCAGCGCCGCATCTGCGTTGAGTGTGCGGGGCGCCACATTGCGTGCAAGGTCCGACATGATGAGTTCCATCGGGAACCCGTACTTCGCCGCAGCCTCGAGGGTCCAGCGCCCGATCACCGCGAGATGGTCCATAAACGGCGGCCATTGGAAGAACGGACGCCGCTTCAGCGTCGGGCACCCCGCGTCCATGAGCTGCTCGGCGTAGAGCACTGCGTGGTTTTCAATCTTGTCGGTGATGGCGGGGAAGGCCACCTCACCAAGGAAACCCCGGTCGACCAACCACTCGGTGAAGGTGCCCTCATGTTTGACCACCGCATCCGAGTACGTGTCCATCGAGGGAAGGTCGCGCCAATAGCTGCGCCATTCCTCCGACTGCACCAGTTCACGGCGAGCACCGAGCCAGTAGGACTGCAGATGGTACGGCAGGTATCCATCGAGCGTGAACGGGTTCGGTTCAACACGCACGTGGTCGGTCATTCCCCAGAAGTGCAGCGCTGTGCTGTCCATCCGGTCAAATACCGGCCCAAACGGACGGACGGGCCCGAACCACGTGTCGTTGGCCAAGATCACTTCGTCATACTCAGCGATATCGTCGCCCATGAAGTCGAGGCCATCTTTGTAGCCCCAGATGTCGTAACCGCGGTTTTCGCGCACGAGAATCTGATCGGATACCGGTTCGAGGGCCGCGGTCCCCTGCTCACTGAGCGGGCCGTTGTTCACGACAAGGATGTGGTCGCAGTACTCGCGCAGGTGCTCCAGCGCGTATGGAACGTATTGCTCGACATCGCCGCGACGGTCATACACAACATAAATAAGCAGGCGTCGCCCACCGGCGGGAAACGCAGTGGCTTCACGCGCCGGAAAGCTGACAAGTTCAGCGGTCTTCATTCGGATCGCCCCTTCACGAGGTTAAGCACTCGGCGCCCGATCCTACGCACGCGACGCCTCACCGCGGCAACCACATAAAAGGCGCGCTTGGAGATTCCGTAGAGCGGCAACACCACCCGCGCCAAGCCCGGGTGGTTCAGGCTCAGGTACATCCTGGACAGACCAAACGCCCCACCGTAACCGGTATCGCCAGCACGGTGCAGCAACTGAATCTGTTCCACTGGGTAACCGCGTGTCGTCGAAAAAAGCTGATCAACCTTGAAATCGATGGCGCTGTGGCTGATCGCCGCATGCTCGGCCGTCATCACCGTACGCGCGTGGTAGCCAAGCGCACCAGCCGCGTATACGACCGTTCGCTCTTGGAGCCGCGCGAGGTCACCGAACCGGGCGGCGCCAGCGGCACCATACTCGCGGTACTTCCAGCCCTCGTTACTCAGCAACCTGAGCGCCTCGGGGCGACCAATCCACATGCCGCCGTATGGGGCGAGCGGAGAAATCTCATCGAGCGGCACCGTGATGCGAAGTCGTTCGAAGAGTCTGCGAGCTGGTGCCGCGTACGATGCCCAGCCGCCGCCCATGGTCCCGTACCCGATGTGCATCATCGGGGGGAACACGAGACCAAGGCCCGGCTCCTTGGCGAACAACGCGAGCAGATTGGCGACGTAGCCCGGAGAGTCCAACAGGTTTTCGAACTGGTAGCGCCGGAAATAACGTCGCGCGTTCGCCGTTTTCTTCCGCATCCGACGGACGTGGACCTTGACCGTCAGATCGTACTCACCGCTCAGAAGCACATCGCGACAGCCTACGAAAAAGTCGCTCATGTCGCGGCCACCGAGTGCGGGCGTCACGCGCACCTCGAACCGCGAGACACCCCTTGGTGCTCGTGACTCCAACGCGTCTTGGATGCGTGCGGCCTTCTTGCCATCGGTCGTGGTTGCGATGAGGTCATAGCCATCTGGGAGGTTCGCCACATGACTGACGAGATCATCGATGCCAGAAAGATCCGTGACATGTGCAATGACGGCGATGCGCGGGGGCTTCTCCTCTGTGCCAGCGATCTTCTCGTCCGGTAGCACCTCGAGCATGCCAAGGTTCGCATTGAGCGCTTTTGGCGCCACCGTTTTCGCGAGGTTCTCAAGGATGAGCGACTCGGGGTACTCGTGGGGCGCGATCTCGGCGAGGATCTCACGCCCAATCACCGCGTGCCGATCCAGATAGGGCGGATAGAGCGTGAACGGCTCGCGTCGGAGGATCGGGCACCCTGCTGCAATCAGGAGCTCCGGTACGAACAGCGCCGGGTTGGTCGTCGAAAAATCAGGCGCGTTGAATGCAGTCGCGCCGACGAACGCCAGGCCCCTGAAATGGCGCGCGAAATCATGCTCCTGCGTGATGGCACCCTCGTCGGACTGCGGCGACGCCCAATACCGCTGCCACGATTCCGAGAGAAACAGCGAGCGCCGTGCCACCGTCCATGCCCACGGCTCTGTGCGGGCTGGGAATCCTTCTGCAGGGAACGATTCTGGAAGATCACCCGAGTTTTCGGTCATCTCCCAAAAGTCCCAATGCCGATCGCGCATCCGGTCGAGCACCGGCGCGAAATCGCGAATCGGCCCGAACCACGCGTCTCCGCTCAGAATGACCTCGTCAAACGCCGAAATACCATCGCCAAGCCGCGCGAGCGCTTGAGCGTACATCTGGGGCGAGAAGGCGCTGAGGGTCGATGCCAAAACGTCATCGGCATGCGCCGCAAGTCGAGCGTGATCGTCGGCGCTCATCACGGCCGGCCTGACCACCACGACCCGCGTCGCGAACGGCCGCAAGGCGCTCAGCGCGTGTAGGACGAATCCATCCAGTCGCGCAGTGGCCGACACCGCATAGATAACCAATCGTTTCGCGTCGGGCGGCGCAGCCGTATCTGACTCCATCGGTTCACTTTCTGTCGTTGTGTGACCGAACAGCTGATCGCACCGTTCAGAGGGCACCCTGCTGGAGAGCCTTCAGTAGATACGCACCGTAGCCGCTCTTGACCAGCGGTTCGGCACGCTCGCGAAGTTCATCGTCGGTGAGGAAACCCATTCGCCATGCGACCTCTTCGGGGCAACCGATGGAGAGGCCCTGTCGCTTCTCGACCGTGCGGATGAAGTCGGTCGCTTCGCTGAGCGAGTCGAACGTTCCGGTGTCGAGCCATGCAGTGCCACGCGGCAAAATTTCGACCTTCAGCGTGCCGCGATCGAGGTACTCGCGGTTGACGTCGGTAATCTCCAGTTCGCCGCGCGGCGACGGCTTGAGGTTTTTCGCGATGTCGACGACATTGTTGTCGTAAAAGTAGAGTCCGGGCACGGCCCAATTGCTACGCGGATTGGCTGGTTTCTCCTCGAGGGAAATCGCGCGGCCCGCCTTGTCGAATTCGACCACGCCATACGCGGTCGGGTCGTCGACCCAGTACCCGAAGATGACACCGCCATCGAGGTCGGCGTACTGGCGGAGGCGCGTGCCCATGCCCTGTCCATAGAAAATGTTGTCACCAAGTACGAGCGCGACGCTGTCATCGCCGATGTGCTCCTCGCCGAGGATGAACGCCTGCGCCAGCCAGTCGGGCGAGGGCTGCGCCTTGTATGTGATGGACACTCCGAAGCGCGAACCGTCGCCGAGGAGGCGTTGGAACTGCGCCGAATCCTGTGGCGTCGTGATGATGAGGATGTCGCGGATACCCGCGAGAATCAAAGTCGACAGCGGGTAGTAGATCATCGGCTTGTCGTACACAGGGACCAGCTGCTTCGAAATACCGAGTGTGATCGGGTGTAGCCGGGAGCCCGTGCCCCCGGCGAGAATGATGCCGCGCATGAGTCCAAGTCTCTCTGATCAAGGGCGACGAACCAAACTGCCAGGCCGACCCGGGAAATCTTCACAGGCCGAGGCCAGTACCCTTGGGGTATGCGAAAGACTCTCGTGACCGGCGGCGCCGGCTTCATCGGCTCCAACTTCGTGCACCACCTCGTTGAGCACACAGACGACCATGTGACGGTCCTGGATGCGCTCACGTACGCGGGCAACCGCGACTCGCTCGCGGGTCTCCCCGAGAGCCGGGTCACGTTCGTGCAAGGCGACATCTGCGATGCGCAGCTCGTCGATGAGCTGTTTGGGAAAGCCGACACGGTGGTGCACTACGCCGCGGAGTCGCACAACGACAACTCACTCGATAACCCGCGCCCGTTCCTTGACACCAATATCGTAGGCACCTTCACGCTGCTCGAAGCGGCACGTAAGCACGACGTACGCCTCCACCACATCTCGACGGACGAGGTGTACGGCGACCTGGAGCTCGATGACCCGCAGCGGTTTACCGAGACGACGCCCTACAACCCTTCGTCGCCATACTCGTCGACTAAGGCCGGCAGCGACCTCCTCGTGCGTGCATGGGTGCGCTCGTTCGGTGTTCGCGCAACACTCTCCAACTGCTCGAACAACTATGGCCCTTACCAGCACGTCGAGAAGTTCATCCCGCGCCAGATCACGAACGTCATCCGCGGCATTCGCCCCAAGCTCTACGGCAGCGGCGAGAATGTGCGCGACTGGATCCACGCTGATGACCACTCATCGGCCGTCCTCACCATCATCGAGAAGGGCGAGCTTGGCGAGACGTACCTGATCGGCGCGGATGGCGAGAAGAACAACAAGGATGTCGTCGAGCTCATCCTCGAGCGCATGGGGCAACCGAAAGACGCATACGACCACGTCGTCGACCGTGCGGGCCACGACCTGCGCTACGCAATCGACTCGACCCGTCTACGAACCGAACTCGGGTGGCTCCCGTCCTACGGAGACTTCGAGGCCGGTCTTGAATCAACGATCAAGTGGTATCGCGACAACGAGTCGTGGTGGGCACCGGCGAAGGATGCAACCGAGGCGTTCTACGCAGCACGGGGTCAGTAGCCATGACTGAATTTGGCAAGGGACTGGCCCAGACCGAGACGACGATTCCCGGGCTCCTGCTTTTCGATCTGCCTGTGCACGGCGACAGCCGTGGGTGGTTCAAAGAGAACTGGCAGCAAGAGAAAATGACCGCGGCGGGCTTGCCCGACTTCGGCCCTGTACAAAACAACATCTCGTTCAACGACGCAGTGGGCACGACCCGCGGTATCCACGCCGAGCCCTGGGACAAATTCGTCTCACTGGCGAGTGGGCGAATCTTCGGCGCATGGGTTGACTTGCGTGAAGGCCCAAGCTTCGGCACGGTTTTTACCGCCGAGCTTGACCCGTCACGGGCCATCTTTGTGCCGCGCGGCGTGGGCAACGCCTACCAAACGCTTGAGCCCGACACCGCGTACTCCTATTTGGTGAACGACCACTGGTCGCCCACCACGGAGTACTCGTTCTTGAATCTTGCAGACGAAGCATCCGCCATCGCATGGCCGATTCCGCTCGCTGAGGCAGAGCTCTCCGACAAGGACCGCGGCCATCCTCAGCTTGCCGACGTGACCCCCGTCCCGCCCCGCAAGACACTTGTCATCGGCGCGGGCGGCCAGCTTGGTCTGGCACTGCGGCACGCATTGGGTGACAGCGGACAGATCGAGTTTGCGACGCGGCAGGACTTCGACCTCGCGTCGGCAGATCTGCTTTCAGCTCGTCGCTGGCGCGACTATGGCGCGATTATCAATGCCGCCGCGTATACGGCCGTTGATGTCGCCGAGACCGCGCAAGGCCGCCTGGATGCTTGGGCTTCCAACGTCACGGGACTTGCCACACTCGCACGCATAGCGACCAACCACGGCATCACTCTGGTGCATGTTTCCAGCGACTATGTCTTCGATGGCGCCGCCGAGCGGCCATACCGTGAGGACGACCGCATGTGCCCGCTGGGTGTCTACGGGCAAACGAAGGCCGCCGGTGACGCCATCGTGGCAACGGTTCCAAGGCACTACATCGTGCGGACGTCGTGGGTGATTGGCGAGGGCAACAACTTTGTTCGCACAATGGCGTCACTCGCCGAGCGCGGGATTGACCCGAAGGTTGTCAATGACCAGGTCGGACGCCTAACGTTCACCGAGGAGATTGCTCGAGGTATCTTGCATCTGATTGGCGCCGGCGCGCCAGCGGGAACGTACAACCTCACTGGCGCAGGCGAACCAATGGCGTGGGCCGACATCGCACGCCGCGTTTTCGAGCTGACTGGTCACGATCCTGCAGTCATCACCGGCGTCAGCACCGAGGAGTACTTCGCGAACGCATCGACACCTGTTGCTCCCCGACGCCGCAACAGCGTGCTCGACCTCGGCAAGCTCGAGGCGACGGGATTCGCTCCGATGGATGCGGACGCCTCCTTGCGGGCCTACCTCATGGCGTAGAAGACCGCCCGCACTCGCGTGACAACTGGGCGATACCAAGCCGCGGACGTAGAGCCGGGATGAGCCTCGGGGCGCACTAAAACGGCTTGCAACCGAGCAACGTGTGACCCCCTGGACCGTCATTGATCGCGTACACGCACGCAGTCCGCCCGTCGTTCACAACAGGGACAGCTGCCGAGAAGCCGTGCAACGGTCCGTAGCCGGGATAGGCGCGGTCGATGTCCGCGCGCTGGCTATCCGCAGTGAATGCGTATCCAGCGCCACCGACATAGACGTGCACTGAGATCGACTCAGCGGTATCCGGATCGATCGCCCAACCAGTGACGCTGACTCGTCCGTTCGCGAATGAGACTCCGTCGATCGAGCCAAACGGCATGCTCTGAGGTGGCGGCGGCGCAGTTGGCGTTTCTGGCTTGGCAAAGCGGCAAATCAGCGCCGTATTACTGCCCGCGCCATCGTTGATTGCGTACACACAAACTTGCTCGCCACCAGGCGGCAGGGTTCTCTCGAAAGAGAATCCATGCGCCTCTCCGTACCCCGGGTAAGCCGCGGCGATGTCGCGCCGCGGCTTGTCCGCCTTGTGGGTCGACCCGGAGCCACCTACGTAGGCGTGCACGGCAATCGAATTGGGGGTATCACTGTCGAGCGCCCACCCACGGACCGTAAGCTTGTCGCCCTTCACATCGAACGTGTCAATGTTTCCGACCGGCGGCCTCGAAGCAGCGGGAGCAAGGAATCGGCAGCCAAGCACTGTGTTGCTCCCGGCCCCGTCGTTGATCGCGTACACGCACACCTGCTCGCCACCAGGCGGCAGCGTCCTTTGGATCGAGAAGCCGTGTGCCTCGCCGTACCCGGGGTACGCCTTGCCAATATCGCGGCGTAGTTTGTCTGCCTTGTGCGTCGAGCCGGATGCGCCAACATACACATGCACGCCAATCGAGTCCGGGGTGTCAGCGTCAAGAGCCCATCCGGACATCGTCACGGTGTTGCCCTGTACATCGAAGCTGTCCAGGCTACCGAACGGTGGGTTTCCCGGATCTCGCGCCGCACGGACGAAAGTCTGCTGACACGGTGCAAGCAGGATGTTGCCCCCGGACTTCACGTTGATGCCATAGACGCAGACCGTCTGATATCCGGCAGGAGCGGAAACGGTGGCTGCGTACCCGTGATTCGCACCATACGCGGGATACGCATTGCCAATGTCGTTCCGCGTCTTGTCTGCCTTCGTGACCGAGCCATTGGCGCCGACGTACACATGCACTTCGATGGGGCTCAGCGTGTCGGGGTCGAACGCCCAGCCACTCACCGTGACCGTGCCGGGCTCCGTGGTCATTCCATCAACGCTGCCGAGCGGGGAACCACCCTGCGCGAAAACTCGGGTGCACTCCAGGGTCTTCTCAGCAGTTCCGCCAGCGTTCATCGCGCGCACACAGACATCAACATCGCCCCATACCGGCGGAGCGATCGAGAATCGGTACCCATGGTTAATTCCCAACCCAGGGTAATGCGGGGCGAGGTCGTTTCTTGGCTGGTCAGCGACCGCCTTCGTCGTGACGCCATTGATGGTTACCGCGACACTGATCGACGCAGCACTGGTGGCGTCTAGCGCCCACCCTGAGACCCAGATCTCTCCCGGGCCCGAGGCGACGCTGTCGACCGCACCCGCCACGCTTTGCGCCGTGTTGTCCTGTGTTGACCCAAACCAATCGGTGAAGTAGTTATAGAAGTTTCGGTTCCCGTAGCTCGAGCACGCGTCGTTTGCCTCGGCGTAACCGGCCGCGATCGCGGCTGGGTTCGGCTGGTACGGCGTGAAGTAGTAGAGGTTGGCAGTCGCCTGGTTCTCGACAAAGACAGGCGTCGATCCGCACGCCACATTGGGGTGAAAACGAAGACCCCAGGTCTTGCCCGGCGCATACCAGTTGAAGTAGTTGCTGGTGCCGGGTGGGTTCGAATAGCGCTTGAACTGCGCTGCGGCGCCATAGACCTGGTTGAAGAAGCCGTAGTACGCCGTGTCGCAGGCCGCCGTATCGGGGCATCCCTGCCCCATTGCAGCCCTGTAACGGTAGTCGCTCGGCCACGTGTGCGTCACAAGGCCCTGTTCCTTCTGGAGCGTCACGAGAATCACCTGCGGGTTGATCCCGCATGCTTGCGAGACTCGCCAGATGATGCGGGCCGCTGATTCGCCGTTCGCGGGCGCGTAGGCCGAACACATAGCGCTTGCGGCGCGCGCGGAAGTGTCTTGTCTAAAGTCACGCAGGCATACATAGCCGCTCTGGCACCTCGGCACTTTCGAGTTCAAGAACTCTTGGATCTGCGCCTCGCTCATCGTGCCATTGTTATAGAACACCCTGTCGCTGATGATGTTGCCGGGTTTGAACCCGGCCAGCGTCATCGGCCGGATCGACGTGAGCACCTCGTTGGCCATCGCGAGCGAATCACCCAGCGTCGCGATGACAGACTGGCTCGCCACGGCGTCCGCCGCGAAGGCGGGAGAGACGCTGATGGCGCCCTTGCCTGGTGCAACCGCGGCAATGGCAGGTGCTGCGCCAAGCCCAACGACGAGTGCGGCCAGCGCAAGGGTCGCCGCGGCAAGCCCCCGGAGGCGGGCAGGCAAAAGTCGCGGTGTTCGGCGGCCGATCATCATTAGACCATTCTCCATACTTCGACGCCTGCGAGCTCTCTGGATGAACGGCGCGCCTCAACAATGGGGCGGGCGGGCGGCCTAACCCAGGGTCAACTGCCGGCGCGGCCTACAGATCGGCGTGCAACGCCCACACGCGATCGCCTGCGTCGCGCCAGGCAAACGCGCGCGAGCGGTCCTCGGCAAGAACGCCGAGGCGCTTCGCCGAGTCGGCATCGCCCAGCAGGTCGGCAACGGCCGTGGCCCAGGCATCCGGAGCATCGCTTGAAACGAGGGATGCCGCATCTGCCGCCACCTCTCGGA